>Ga0100393_10003798_pt1 | contig 14093 bp, 14 predicted proteins | sample CryGeymeta201517_FD_81546 | JGI IMG/M metagenome (GOLD analysis project Ga0100393, IMG submission 81546) | Groundwater microbial communities from Crystal Geyser aquifers in Utah, USA - Crystal Geyser metaG 2015-17 | ecosystem: Environmental > Aquatic > Deep subsurface > Groundwater | place... | reverse complement strand
GAAAAGCCAGAGGATACCGCTCCAATAAAAACCTAATCATCATGCTCTACTTCGTCGCTGGTAAACTCAACATCCAAGCTCTCAGATAATCACGCTTGAACCACTAAAAATCGCGAAGAACCACTAAGAAATAAATAAACCCCTCATTGTGAGGGGTTTATGAATGGTGCCAAGGGGCAGATTTGAACTGCCGACCAAAGGCTTATGAGTCCTCTGCTCTACCACTGAGCTACCCTGGCGTGCCAAAACAAATATTGCAGCAAAAAGATCATGGTTTTCGTGTCAAGCTTATGAAACGGGGAAAATCAAGGTTCACCCATTTGATCGGGGATGCTTGGGGGCCGTAGCGCCTTCGCTCGCGAATGACACCATCGCTGTTCAGACGATGGCATGTTCACCAGCCGCGGTGCGGGCCGCCGGAGTGCTTGGCTGGTTGGGTTGTGCTGTCGCCAGAATCGGGATTCTGGCGGATTGGCAGGGCGTAGATGCCGAAGATGATGAGCGCGCCAGCAGCCAGCCCGGCAACGAGGCGCCAGGCCTTGCCGGAGCTGGCGATTTTTTTGAGCCAGGGCCAGTTCAGGGCGAGGTGGGCGGAGGTGGCACTCACGCAGAGGACCGCCAGCCAGAAGTGAATGTCGCCCCACTCATGGCGGCTCATCTCCAGCGCGGTGAGCCCGTGGCCGCCCTGTGAGCCCGGCACCAGCTTCCAGGTGAGTAGGGCACCGGTGCCGATCAGCCCGCAGAAGGAGAGGTAGAGCAACAGGTTGGTCGCCCGCAGCAGAGGGTTTTTGAGTCCGGGTTTCATGAGTATGATCTTACTTGGCAATCGTCGCGACTAAATCATTTGTTGCGGGGGAGAGAGGGTATAAGGCCAGCTTGCCGGATGGTTAAGAGAATGCATCAACCCTCTACGGTGGACAGTTTGCGGCGGGTCCACGGTAGTATTTTAATGACGGGGTAACCTTTATTTCATGCGGGTAGCGCGATCGCGTCCTGTTGCGCACGTTGCGGCTTTGGCCTGGTTGACCCTCGGCATGGTCTGGCCAGGATGCCGGGCATTGCGAACATTCCTGCGGTGCGGGGACGCACCTGCGCTACCCGGTTTTCTTAAAAGCTTTGTTTTTTTCGCGACAAGTTCGTCATGAGTATTAGGATGCGTTCTTATGTTTACCGGAATCGTGGAAGAAACAGGTGCCGTTATTTCGTTTGCAGCAGGGGAAAAGGCCTGGCGTCTGGTGGTGGCAGCGGATACCGTGGTGCAGGACTTGAAGCTGGGCGACAGTGTGGCAGTGAATGGCTGCTGCCTGACGGTGGTGGGGATAGCGGGGACGCGCATCTCCTTTGACCTGCTGGCGGAAAGTGTGCGTCTGACTTCGATCCAGCAGGTCGGCCCGGGGGGCAAGGTGAATCTGGAGCGGGCACTGTTGCCCACAACGCGGATGGGCGGGCACTTTGTATCGGGGCACGTCGATGGCATGGGGGTGATCGAGGCGATCGAGCCGCGCGGGCAGGATCGCTTCTTCCGGATCCGCCCGGAGGACGGCAAATTGAACTACATCGTGCACAAGGGCAGCATTACGGTGGATGGCATTTCCCTGACCGTTGCGGAGGTGGATGACACCGGATTCGCCATCTGGCTGATCCCACACACGATGGAGGTCACGAATCTGCACACCAAGCAGGCCGGGGACCGGGTGAATCTGGAGTATGACCTGATTGCAAAATACGTGGAAAAACTGCTGGGCTCAAAAGATGCGTCAGCGGTCTGAAAACAGCGGCCGGTAATCCGCAGCAAAGACGTATTGAAAAAATAATCACGCTCCGGGCAGGGACTTGCGGTTTTTATTCTGGCAGGAAATTGAACGGCTGTGCTTATCTTCTGTCTTAACATTACTGTGACTCCCTTTACGCCGATGAGCTTATCCTTTCTATTTGATTCTTTCCTGATGCAGGCCGCAGCCGGGCCGAATGTATTTACCTATTTCGCGCAATCGAATCTTGCGGGTAAGGTGGTTATTTTCATCCTGTGCATCTGTAGCATCATCGCGTGGACGGTGATGCTGGGTAAATACCTGGACCTCTCCAAGCTGCGCTCCCAGAATCAACGCTACGAGCGCCTGCTGAGCAAGGAGACCAATCTGCTGGCGCTGGATCCGGAGCGCCCCGGACGGGGGAGTGGCCCGTATTACAATATCTTCCGCGAGGCGATTGAGGCCTTTTACCGCTACGGCGAGGATGTCGCCTCGAACGACACGCACCGGGCCTCCCTGCGGATGGGTCACGTCGAAAACGCTCTGCAGCGCGGCGTGGCCGAGCAAACGGTCCGCTATGAATCGAAGATGGTGGTGCTGAGCTCGATCGTGACGGGTGCGCCCTTTCTCGGCCTGCTCGGCACGGTCTGGGGGGTGATGGATGCCTTTGGCGGGATAACCTCGGGGACGGGCACAGCGAGTCTGCAAAGTCTGGCACCGGGAGTTTCGGGCGCGCTGCTGACGACCGTGGCTGGCCTGGTGGTCGCGATCCCTTCGGTATTCGGGTATAATTACCTGCTGCAACAGACCAAAATTTCGGTTGTCGAGCTGGAGAATTTTGCCAGCTCCGTGGCGGACCGATTGGAACTCGACTCTCAGGCTGCCACCAACTAGGAATCAACCCTGCGTTCCCGCCTGCGGGAGCTTGTCTCGCTTCAGATGTCATTAAAAAGAAAGGTCCGCAATTTTCACCGCAAAGACCGGCTGTCGGCTTTGTCGGAGATCAATGTCACGCCCTTGATCGATCTGGCCTTTGCGCTGTTGATTATCTTCATGATCACCACGCCCCTGCTGGAGCAGACGATTGAGGTGAACCTGCCGCTGGAGGCGGCCAAGAGCCAAGCCGGGCAACGCGAGGACTTCCAGGCGATTTCGATTGACCAGGCCGGGCGCTACTACTGGGGGGAGGAGCAGGTGAGTCAGCAGCAACTCGCCGACCGGCTCGACCTGATGGCGATCGACCCGGCCCCACCGGTGCTCAGCATCCGCGCGGATTCGAACTTGCCGTATCAACGCGTGATTACGGTGATTGATATGATCAAACAGCGGAAGCTCTCAAAAATCAGCCTGGATACCAAGGTGGAGTAATGAAGTGGCCCAAAGACAAATCTTTTTGGACTTCCGTGATTCTGCACCTGGTGGTGCTGGTGGCGCTGTTCCTCGCAACACTGGTGGAGGCCTTCAAACCCAAGGAGCCGCCGCATGTGTTTGAAATGATTGAGCTGCCCGCGCAGGCACAGGCCGAGACCAGTTCCGCTGCGGCGGAGCCGTCCCTGCCGGAGATGCCGTCCCTGCCGGAACTGGAGCCCGTGCCGGAAGTCGCGCCACTGCCCAGGCCGGTAGCCCGCGTGCCGGAGCCGCCCGCAGCCGCAGCCAGGCCCAACCCGCAACCCGCACCGCCCCAGCCGCAGTTGACGACGATGGACGACTTTATCCGTGAGCATGGCAGGCCGCAGCCACGGCAAACAAGCCGGGCGGCACCGCAGCGCCCCAGTGTGACGGTGCCGCGGATCGATGTGCCACAGTTGGTGCTGCCCGCGAACCCGAGTCGAACGACGTCAGAGACACGTCCGCTTACCCAGCAGCAGATCTCGGCACTCGGAAGTTACAGTGCCCAGTTGCGCGCCCGCATTGATGCCGCCTGGACCAAGCCTGCCGATCTTGCGGGAGGTCGTATCGCCGCGACAGTATATTTTGATGTTTCCGCCTCCGGCAGGATCAGCAATATCCAACTCAAGCCCGGATCGGGAAATGCCGCGTTCGACCAGTCGGTGCTGGCGGCTTTCCGTAGAATCAGCTCCGGCGGCCCCACGCCAACCGGGCAGGGGCACAGCTTCAGCATGACCTTCCGAATGACGGATTAGGCCAGCAACTGTTCAAAGGCCTGACCGTAGGCGACAAAACTGTCATAGCATTGCTGCCAGTCAGGCTCCTGGCCGTCCAGCGCATGAAAGACGGTGGCGACGTGCGGCTCGATCGCATAACCGCCCCGGTAGCCGTCGGCCTGCAACTCGCTGAGGATTTCGGCCAGCCGGCACTGCCCCTCGCCCGGCATGGTGTATTTTTCCGGCTCAGTGCGGCCTTCCGGTGGATTCAGGCAGTCCTTGATGTGAACGTGGACGACGTGAGCTTTAACTGCCCGGTAAAACTCCAGTGCGTCCTGCCAGGGCTGCGGCTCCGGTTTGGAGCGGTCGCGGGTGAATACCGGATTACCCGTGTCAAAGACCAGCTTGAGCCCCGGCACTTCCTCCACCAGACGCAGGGTATGTTCGGCCGAAAAGCCGCCGTAATTCTGGCAGTTCTCATGGATCGCCTGCAGCCCGGCGTCGTCAAAGCGCTGCACGATCTCGCGCAGACGGCGGAAGCGTTCGGCCTCCTGCTGGTCCTCACCCCAGGGCTCCATGGCGTAGGACATGATACGGATCAGCTTCGTATTGAGACGCTGCATGCGGGGGATGGCACGGTCGATTTCAGCCAGCGTAATGGCAAAATCCGAGCGGATCGGCTTGGCCCAATTACCGATCAGCGAGCCGAACTCGACCACCTGGAGCCCGGCGGCGTCCAACCGGTCGGCCACCCGGGCAAAATCATCGTCCGGCAGTTCGTGGATATTGGTGCCGTCGATGGTGCGGGCAGAGATTTGGGTCCATCCCAATTCCCTGGTGGCTTTGATTTGGGTTTCCAGGTCTTTGCCTGCTTCGTCGGTAAATCCGCTGAGGAACATATTGGGTATGAATGGCTGAAGGTGGATGATTTAGATAAAAAGAAAGTTTCGTGATAGCAACCCCGTCCGGAACCCGCAAGGCGAAACCGATGCACTCGCGCTGCGGCTGCAATTTTGGGTGGGGTAATTTGCGATAGCCGGGTAACACGGTAGCGCAGGCGCGTCCCCGCACCGCAGGAACGTCCGCAGTGCCCGGCATCCTGGCCAGACCATGCCGGGTGTCAACCAGGCCAAAGCCGCAACGTGCGCTGCGATACGGGACCGCGCTACCCGCATGAAATAAAGCTTACTCCGTAATTAACATTGCACCAGTCACAATCCGCAGCAGCTCACCATACACCTTAGTGCTCTCAAACACCTCATCCGGTCCGCCGCCGTCAGCGGCTCCCGATCCGGGGCCGATGTAAACCGGCCAGTCCCCCTTATCTGCCGGGATGCGCCCGTGCGAACCTTTTACCAGACTGGCGTCGAGCGGGATGACATCCATCAGGGTGCGCATACCCAGCTTTTTCTTGAGCAGATTTTTTGCGACGCGCAGCTTGGGGCAACGCAGTGACGGATCGAAGAACAGCTCGACCGGATCGTAGCCGGTCTTGCGGTGGATATCCACGCAGCGGGCGAAGTCGGGCGCGACGGTATCGTCCTCCCAGTAATAGTAAGTGAACCAGCTGTCAGGATCGGCGACGGCGATGAGGTCGCCGGCGCGTTCGTGCTGAATACCGCAGGCCCGCTTCGCAGCGTCATCCAGCACCTGCTCCACGCCTTCAACGGCGGCGAGCGTTTGTCGCACCTGCTCCTTGATCGCCGGGTTATTGATGTAGATATGCGCCACCTGGTGGTCCGCAATGGCAAAGGCCTGGCTGGCCCCGCAGTCGAGTTGTTCCAGCCCAAGTTCGTCTTTGATCTGAATCCAGCCCTGTTGCCGGAAGATGCGGTTGAGGTGCACCGGGCGGCTGACCTCGGTGATGCCATACTCGGAGAGCAGGATCACCTGCACACCGCGCTGATCAAAAAAATCAATCAATCGCCCCACCACCTGGTCGATCGCCTGCAAGTCCGCGCCGATTGCGGGGTCGTTGGGCCCGAGCCGCTGCAGATTGTAATCCAGGTGCGGCAGGTAGATCAGGCTCAGCGTCGGTGCGTGGCGCTGCTCGACCCACTCGGCGGAGCGTGCAATCCACTCGGAGGACTGAATGCCCGCCATCGGCCCCCAGAAGTAGGGAAAGGGAAACTCGCCCAGATCCTGCTTGATCGCCTCGCGCAGGTCCATCGGCTGGGTGTAGATATCAAAGACCTTTTTACCGTCCGCCGGATACATCGGCCGCGGGGTGATGGAATAATCGACCGCGGCATACATATTATACCACCAGAACAATTTGGCGCAGGTGAAGGACGGATCCTGCGCTTTTAAGACCTCCCAGATTTTCGGTTGCCGCACGATATGGTTGGACTGCTTCCAGCAGCGGTGCTCGGCAAACTCGCGGTCATACCAGCCATTGCCGACGATGCCGTGCGCCTCCGGCGCGGCGCCGGTCAGGTAGTTGGACTGGGCGGTGCAGGTCACCGCCGGAAAGGCGGGGCGGATGGCGCGCACCGCATGACGCTCGGCATAGGCACTGATGTTGGGCGTGTGCGGCCCGATCAGCGATGGGGTCAGGCCGACAATATTGATGACTGCGGTGCGCTTCATGAGATCGATAAATTGGCTTCCCGGTCGCGCAGGCTCTGGATGCTTTCAATCAGAAGCTGCGGATCCATGTCATTCACTTCAAACTGCTCCCCGATCGCGCGCAGCAGTGGAATGGTGAGCTGGCCACCCATGTGCTCCCGAAATTCCTCCAGTCCGAGCAAAACCGCATACTGTCCGTCTGCGGTGAGCTGCGACAAGCGTTCATCGTAAATCCGGAACCCGAACTGCTGGATCAAATTCAGGATACGCTCCAACTGATCTGCGGCTAGAAAGCCTCGGCGCTGCGAGTAGATGCTATCCAGCGCAATGCCGATCGCCACCGCCTCGCCGTGGCTGAGCGTATAATCGCTCAGCACTTCCAGCTTATGGGCCGACCAGTGTCCAAAGTCCAGCGGACGCGAAGAGCTGAGCTCAAAGGGGTCGCCGTTGCGCGAAATGTGCAGCACATGATGCCGCGCCGAAGTCTGTAACACCTGGCGAATGGATGCAAAATCCCGCTGCAACATGGCGGGTGCCTGCGCCTCGATGAATTCGAAAAACCCGCAGTCTTTGATCAGTGCGACCTTGATGGCTTCGATGAAACCGTCGATCAGCCGCGGCTCCGGCAGCGATTTGAGGAACTCCACGTCGTTGATCACGGCATCCGGCGGGGTGAAGGTGCCGATAAAGTTTTTCTTCCCGAAAGAATTGATCCCGTTTTTGACGCCACAGCCGCCGTCGCCCTGACTCAGTGAGGTGGTGGGCAGGCGCAGGTGGCGAATGCCCCGGTGCGCAGTGGCGGCGGCAAACCCCACCAAATCCAGCAATGCGCCCCCGCCCAGGGCAATGATGTAGGAGTGGCGGCAAAGTTGATTCGCCTCAATCGTTTGATACAGCTGCTGCAAATACTCCGGCTTATTTTTGAGCGCCTCGCCCCCCGGCAGCTGCAGGCAACCCATGAAGTGCAGCTCGGCTTGATACTGCTCGAAGTAGGCCGTCATTTGCGCCCGCACTTCCGGATTGGTGGCAATGAAGTCGGCATCGGCCACCAGGAACACCCGTGGCCGCGCTGCGGAGCTGCCGGCCCGGATGGTCGCAGCCAGCAGTGGATTTCCCGCCGCAAAGACGTTTTCGGTAAAATAGACCCGGTGGCTGTAAGCGATTTGAAACTCCTCGATAATCGACTGGGTGCCTGCGTTCATTAAGTGCCTGAAATTGTTTTTTGAAATTGAAGTGTGCTGATAAAAAAGAAAGCGAACAGCAGCAGCATGGCCACCGTAATCGGTGTGGCGACACTGATCGCCAGCAGATCGACCCAACACAGCCCGGCGATCAAATACCCGATCGGGGGCCGACTGCCGGTTTTGTGACTGAACCAAGGGCTAATGCAGTAGCCCGTCCATGCAAGAAAAACAAACAGGGCCAGTATCCGGAATGCGAGCGGATGTTCACTCAACTGCGTGCTCCACAGCACCGCCGGCAGAAAAAGGCCAGCCAGCAGCACCAGCTTGCTAAACGGATTCTGACCGGCACCGCGTGCGACATAGGTTAGCCCCATCGTGTAGCTATACGCCGCCAGGCAGGCGAGCCACAGCCCGGAGGTCAAGCTGTGCCCGGCCAGTGAAGCCGCCCAGGGGTAGATCAACGCCCGGCAAGCACCCATCACCCACGGGCTCATGGAATTGTTTTTGTGATCCAGATCGTAATACGTAATACACGCGATCAGGCCCAGCGACCACCACAGCGAACCGGGCTGCAGCGCCAGACTGATGCCGAATGCCAGCAGCAGATAAGTCGCCGCCAGCAACAGGACTGCCCGGCGCGTAATGAGCTGCGCCGAAATCGGCCGCGCCGGACGGTGCTGCCGGTCATAAGCGGCGTCGCGCCAGTCATTGAGATACATGCCCCCGACGTAGAATAAACTGACCGCCAACAGCGCCCCCAAAAAGCAGCTCCAGGAAAAGCCCCCCACCAGCAGCAGCGCACACAGCACATTCGACCAGGTGGTCGGCAGGTTGGAGACCCGGGCGAGCCGTAAGTGCGTATGGAGAGAGGTTTTCACAAAACTTTAGATTCAACGAATGGCAGAATAAACCAAAGTCGGAAGGCTTCGGCTATGAAAAAAATAACCGTGGTGTGTCATTGTGCCATCGTCAAAGACACGAGCAACGAGATCCCGGCCGCGCGTGAACTCTTCGGCAAGCTAGATTTGGACGGCAAACTCGTCAGCCTGGACGCGCCGCACATCCAGCAGCAGACTGCCAGCGAACTCGTCATTGAACACAGGGCCGACTATGCACTGACCGCCAAAGGCAACCAACCCGGACTGCAAAATACCTTGAGTCGCGTCTGCCCGAACCGGGCACCCCTTTTTTGTCCCCGAACAGCCATCCCGACACACGGAGCTGAAAAGCCGCGAGAAAGGCCAAGACGTCGTCCGCTCACTGGTGTGCGAACCGACCACCGGCAAAGCCTCCGGTTTCCCTTTGGCCGCGCAGATCGCACGGGTCTCACGCCACAGACCCGGAAAGAAAAAGAACACTACACCACAACAGACTTTATCGGATACATGAGCGAGGAACACGACAAGCGAGCCATATCTCTAGTCACTGCGAAAAGAGCGAAGATATGACCATCCTCAAGTTTGCATAGGCAGTGGTCTGTGGCTAATGCAGGAAATAAGTAATTGTAAATTATTTTTTATTTACTAGTTTGTCACATATCAAATTACCACGAGCCGCAAGCTGCGTCAGCTTTTTTGTCTCAAAATAGACTTACCGACTACCCCTCTAACGATGAACCCAACAGTAAAGCCATTTATCCTGATTGCTGAAGATGACAGGGATCTCGCTGCACTAATTGAGACCCAGCTCGAAATGGCCGGCATGCAGACACAAGCCTGCCACGAAGCCGGACATGTCGGACGCTACCTGGAGAATAATTTTGTGAATCTGATGCTGCTTGATGTAAATCTGCCGGATGAGTCAGGCCTGGTTCTGATGCGTGAGCTGCGCGCTAGTGGCAACAGCACTCCGGTGATCTTTTTAACCGGCGAGAATGCGGAAGTGCAAAAAGTCCGGGCGCTGGAAATGGGTGGCGATGACTACATCACCAAACCTTTTGGCTTCCCCGAGCTGATTGCCCGGATTAAAGCGGTGCTGCGCCGGGCAGAAACCATCCACGACAGTAACATCACCGAAAATGCCAGCGTCAACAGCCAGCCCTTTTACTTTTGCGGAGCCATGGTGAATCCGCAACGGCTGGAGATCACCTTCCCCGACGGTCAGGTCGAAAGCACGGGCCGCAAGGAAATCGGCATCCTGGTTTACCTGGCACAACACCCCAATGCAGTGCTGACCCGTAAAAATTTGATCCACTCAATCTGGGGGATCCACGCCGATGTGCGCAGCCGCTCCATCGATCAATACATTGTTAAAATCCGCGATCTTTACAAACGCCACAAGCTGAGTCTGGAGGCTTTCCGCACGGTGCACGGCGTCGGCTACATTTACGATGTCAAAGAGCCGGAGTGATCGCTGACACGCCTGAACCCGCAGGCCCGGCCACTGGACGGGTCTACATCAATCAAGCAGCCGTTGATCTGCACATCCCCCTCCGCGACCGGGAAGCGCCGCTTCATGCCATCGAGGAAGCTGGCGATCACCTCGGACTTCTGTCGCCCCAACACGGAATCGTGCGGCCCGCACATGCCGGCATCGCTCAAATAGGCGGTGCCACCGGGTAAGACCCGCCCATCTGCAGTTGCCACATGCGTGTGCGTGCCCACCACTGCGCAGGCCCGCCCCGCCAGGTGCCAGCCGAGGGCGATTTTTTCGGAAGTCGCCTCCATGTGGGCCTCGACAAAAACCGCGTCGTATTGCCCCGCCAGCTCAGCCAGCTTGGCATCCGCAGTGGCAAAAGGACAACCGGACTTGAGCGCCAGATAGTTGCGCCCCAGCACGGTGAAGATTCCCAGCCGGAAGCCGTCCTGCTCGACCACCAGATGACTGCGTCCCGGATTGATTGCCGGCAGGTTGGCCGGGCGGCAGACCCGCTCCAGCTCGCCGATCTCGTGCTCGAAGTTTTTCTGGTCCCAGACATGGTCGCCCAAAGTGATGGCATCGATCCCCGCAGCCAGCAGCTGCCCGGCCAGCTTTCCAGTCAACCCGGCTCCGCCCGCGGCATTCTCGGCGTTGGCAATCACAATGTTCGCCCCCAGTTCCTCGCGCAGGTCCGCGATCCGCTCCAGCACCAAGGTCCGGCCCGGACGGCCCACGATGTCTCCCAGGAAAAGTATTTTCGGCATAGTCCGAGTTAAGCAGCCCCGCGCGGCAATCCGCAAGCACCTTAAATTTGCTTTTTATTGGCGGGTCGGATACTCCATCAACATTTCCCGGATTTTTCCTGGAACCGAACCGCAAGCGTAACAACCCAACAATGTATATGATGAAAACCCTGAAAGTCCTTCTTTGCATCGCCGTTCTACTGTCGGCCGGCCAGGCCATGGCGCAGCTCTCCATGCCGAGTGTATTCGGCGACCACATGGTGCTGCAGGCGGGTAAAAACGTAAAACTGTGGGGGCAGGCCGCACCCGCAGCGGTGGTCGAGGCCAGCTATGGCGACGTTTCCATGCAGGTCCGGGCCGATACCAACGGAACCTGGTCGCTGAGTCTGCCGGCCCTGCCCGCCTCCGCCGAGGGTGCCGAGCTCACGGTCAGCGACGGGCAACAGACGCTTCGCTTCGAGAACGTGCTGGTGGGCGAGGTCTGGTTCGCCTCGGGTCAGTCGAATATGCAACGGAATCTGTCGCAAATCGGCGCCAAGGAAACCATCGCGACCGCCGACTATCCCAACATCCGCTTTTATCAAGCGCAGCGCACTGCCATGCCGACACCCCAGCCCGATGTCGTCGGGCAGTGGACCGTATCCAGCCCGGCAACCGCCGCCAAATATTCCGCTGTCGCCTACTATTTTGCCAAAAAGCTGCACGCTGAGCTGAACGTTCCCGTTGCGATTGTGGAAGCGGCCTGGGGCGGCAAGCCGGTCGAGGCCTTTACCCGCCGCGAGGCGCTGCTCGCCATCCCGGAAGGCTCCGGGATGATGGAGCAGCAGGACGCAGCCATCGCCGCTTACAGCGAAGCCGAGGTCCGCCGCACACACGAGGCGGCACTGGAGGAGCACGCGCGCAAACTGGCGGAATGGAAGGCCCAACCCGAAGACCAGCGCGAAGGGCGCGAGCCACGTAAGCCGCGCATGACGCAAAATCCCGGCAATAATTCAAGTAAGCCAGCCACCATCTGGAACGGTATGATCCAGCCGCTGGCCGGCTATACCATGCGCGGCGCGATCTGGTATCAGGGCGAATCCACCCGCCGCCCCCCGGATGCCTACGGCGCACTATTTTCCGCGATGATCCTTGATTGGCGGGCACAGTGGGGCGACGATTTCCGCTTCCTGTGGGTGCAACTGGCTAACTTCACGGCACCCGTCCAGGAGCCGGGCACCAATAATGGCTGGGCCGTCGTGCAGGAGCACCAGCGCCGCACCCTCACGCTCCCAAAAACCGGCATGGCCGTCATCAACGATATCGGCGACGCCAAAGATATCCATCCGCGCAACAAGCTCGACGTGGGCGAGCGCCTGGCCCGCTGGACCCTGGCCGACGACTATGGCAAGGAGGTGCTCAAATCCGGCCCGCTCTATCAACACCACGAGATTTCGGGCGATACGGTTAAGGTCACCTTCGACTTCGTCGGCGGGGGCCTCAAGAGCCGTGATGGCAAGGCACTGCAACGCTTCGAAATACTCGACGATGCCGGACAATGGCACTGGGCTCAGGCTGTCATCGAGGGCGAATCGGTGCTAGTCTCCCATCCGGAAGTAAAGTATCCCGCCGCCGTGCGCTACGCCTGGGCGGCCAATCCGGAAGGGGCCAACCTGGTCAACTCGGAGGGTCTGCCCGCTTCGCTCTTTACCACCGAGTGGCACAACCGGGTCAGCATCCCGGTGGAGGGCAAAGACCTGGTGGACTACCAGACCGCTCCCATACTTGAACCCCGTGGCGGCGCAGCCTTCAAGGGCAGCAACTTCATCCACCCGCTCAAAACCCCCGCCGGCTTTACCGTCACCGACAGCCAACCGGGCGACCACCTCCACCACTTCGGCCTCTGGTGGCCCTGGAAATACATCGAGCATGCGGGACGCAAAATCCTCTGCTGGGAACTCCAGAACGGTGATGGCCTGGTGGAAGCTCAATCCTACGAAAGCACCCCGAACGGTCTCCTCACGCGCAGCGTTTACATCGACCGCAAGGCCCCCGGCGGCCCGCAAATCCGGCTCCATGAAACCACCGAGATCCGCGTCTCCGATATCGTGCGTGAACCCGCCACCGGTTACCACCTCGACCTGATCATTCAGCACGAAGTCGCCGGCGAAGCACCCATCACGATCAACAAGTATCGCTACAGCGGCCTGGGCTACCGCGGCAGCGCTGACTGGAACATCGACAACAGCACCCTCCTGACCAGCGAGGGCGCGAACCGGGCAAACTCCAATGCCACCACCGCCCGCTGGGTGCGTGTCGAAGGCAGTAACGGCCAGGGCGGCACAGCCGGGGTGCTGATCATGAGCCACTCCAGCAACCACGCCCACCCGGAAAAAATCCGCACCTGGAACAAACACTACAACGGGGCGATTTTTGTGAATTTCAATCCGGTGATGGACGAACCCTGGATCTTCCAGCCAGGCGAAACCTACACCCGCAAATACCGTCTCTTCGTTTACGATGGCACGCTCAGCGCCACCGATGCGGATTGGCTCTGGCAGCAATATGCCGGTGAGACCTGCAGCCGATAAAGCCCATCCATTCCGACAAATATGAAACAACTCAAATTCTCTATATTACTAGTCATATTTACGCTTGGACTACACGCTTCCGAAAAGCCGAATTTCATCATCATTTTCACGGATGACCAGGGCTATAACGACCTCGGCTGCTTCGGTTCGAAGACGATCAAGACCCCCCACATCGACCGCATAGCGCAGGAGGGCCGCAAGTTGACCTCATTTTACGCGGCCAGCTCCATCTGCACCCCCTCGCGAGCTGCACTGCTGACGGGTTGCTACCCGAAGCGTGTGGGTTTAGCCAGGGGTGTGATCTTCCCGGGCGACAATCACGGCCTCCATCCCGACGAAGTCACGATTGCCGACATGCTCAAGGGGGCTGGCTATGCAACAGCATGTATCGGCAAATGGCACCTCGGCCACCGCCAGCCGTTCCTGCCAACTTCACAGGGCTTTGATGCTTACTTCGGCATCCCCTACTCCAATGACATGAATCATCCGGACAACGGAGGCCGCAAAGGACTTTTACGAAAAGACGATAGCTGGCTGGCGCAGGGTGAAGCCTGGAAAAAATGGCAGACTCCCCTGATGCAGGATGAGGATATCGTCGAACTCCCCGTCAACCAGCGCACCATCACCCGCCGCTATACGGACCGCGCCATCGAGTTTGTGACCGCCCATAAAGACGAACCCTTCTTTCTTTATGGTTCTTCGTGAATTCTTGTGAAACATTAGGGTTTGAGGTCGAGTTTGCCACATTGAAACAGGATGGCGACTCGATAGTTCTCGAAGCTGCGAAAGCCTCTGGCATTGGCCTTGATACTTT
>Ga0100393_10003793_pt1 | contig 14104 bp, 8 predicted proteins | sample CryGeymeta201517_FD_81546 | JGI IMG/M metagenome (GOLD analysis project Ga0100393, IMG submission 81546) | Groundwater microbial communities from Crystal Geyser aquifers in Utah, USA - Crystal Geyser metaG 2015-17 | ecosystem: Environmental > Aquatic > Deep subsurface > Groundwater | place: USA... | reverse complement strand
GATAACTGGGTTTGGCCGCGTCATACTGGTGATTTTTCGTTTATGCGCGCCTACGTTGGGAAAGATGGTGAACCGGCAGATTATGCAGAAGACAATATTCCTTATACGCCAAAAGAATTCCTAAAGATCAATCCAAATGGCGTGAAGGAAAACGACTTTGTATTCATCCTTGGATACCCCGGAAGAACCTACCGCAATCAGCCTGCCCAGTTCTTGGAATACCAAAACACCTATCAAATGCCCTATATCTCCCAGTGGTTTGATTTCCAAATTGAGCAGATGGAAGAATTGGGTAGAGAAGACAAATCTTTAGAAATTGCATTTGCCTCACGCATCAAACGATTGGCTAATACCACGAAAAATTATAAAGGCAAAATGCAAGGTCTGCAGCGCACATCGGTGATAGCAGATCGTCAGAAAGACGATGAGGGCATGAAGGCGATGGTGAATAATAGCCCATCCATGAAAGCAGAGTATGGCACTGTTTTCCAAGAAATCGATCAAATCTATCAAGAGAAATTAGGCACTGCCCAACGTGATTTATGGTTGGGTCAAGTATTTAGCTCAAGTGGCTTGATGTATTCTGCAGGCTATATTGCCAACCGTCAGGAAGCCTATAAAAACATAGAAAAAGAAAATAGAGAAGCCTTTATTCAAAAGGAACTTGTAGAAAGAGAGAATGCCCTCAAACGCAATGGTTCAATTTCTCATCCAGAGTTGGAGAAACGCATTCTTAAGGCGCTACTTTATTATGGAGCGACCCTTCCAGAAGGACAGCGACCAGCTAGCTTGATTGAATTCAGCAAGGAAAAAGACATCAAGGGAAGCATCGATGCATTCGTAGAAAAGAACTTTGAAAAGAGCTTATTCAGCAATACCGCCAAATACACTGCGATGCTAGATAAGTCTCCAGCCAAGTTGATGAAAGTGAAAGACCCATTTATGGCCATTGCAGGTGATTTATGGAGCCACCTTATTGCCTACCAAGAAGCGGAGAAAAAACGTCAGGATGCATTGACTATTCTACTACCTAAGATGATTGATCTGCGTCAGATGTATCAAAAATCCACCTTCCTTCCGGATGCGAACTCCACTTTACGGTTCACCTATGGGTATATCCGAGGCTATTCTCCAGCAGATGCTGAGGTACATAATCCATTTACTCATGTGAAGGGAATTTTAGAAAAGGCAAGCAATTCAGGCGATTATTATCTCGAACAATACATTCAAAAACTCCTTGAATCTGCAGATCCGATGAGCATCGTTTGTTTCTTGTATAACCTGGATACCACGGGAGGAAACTCAGGCTCACCCATTATGGATGCAAAAGGCCAATTGGTTGGGGTGAATTTCGACCGGGCTTATACCGCCACCATCAATGACTTTGCATGGAATGAAGAATATAGTCGTTCGATTGGTGTAGATATCCGCTATGTGCTATTGATTGTAAAAGAACTCGGCAAAGGCGATCATCTTCTCAAGGAGATGGGCGTTTAGCGTCTTGACCTAATTTTGACCTAAAAACACTTTAATTGTCAAGCCCATGTCAAAGGCTTGTCATGAAACTGTAAAAGCCCTCTTCGGAGGGCTTTTTTTTGTTTAAGGCAGTGCAAATTCGAGGCATGAATCTCAAACAGATGCTTTTCGGATTGGCCTGGACATGGGCTCAAATATCAGCGGCTCAACATTGTCTGCTTTTTGAAACGGTAGGAAATGTGAGTAGTACGCAGAGTTTGAATGCACATGTGCTTAGTGGTGGTTTCGACCAGGAGGTTTTAACTTTTTCCTCAGGGGACGCAACTAACGCTGTGGACATTCGGAATAGCAGTAATTCGTCTGGTAGCTATGTTACCTTCGATTCTGTGGCGGCGAGTGGCGGTGCCAATGTATGGTTTAGTAGTTCAGGAGAACGAGGATTTTCCATGCATGGCATCCGCGCTTCCGCTTTTGATTCTTTGCAGCTCTATTTTGCCTACCGTAAGGAAAGTGCCTCAAGCAATGCCGATTTTCAGATTGAATATTCGACAGACCAAGCCCAAACCTGGGACAGCCTTTCGGGAATCATTCTTCCGGCCGACAGCCTTTCAACTGGCTGGTATTATATCGGTCCGATTCAGTTGCCAAGTGCGGCGCAGAAAAATGGTCTCGCTCTCCGTTGGATTAAATCTCAAGGCAGTATGCGCATCGATGATATTTCTTTGCTTGGCCGTGTTTCCACTCCTTTTATTGAACAAGAAAGCTCCCTAACGGACTTCTTTGGGTCTGCTTTTTACCAGCCATCTTCCTGGCAAAAATTGCAGATCAACCTAGTTGGCTTTGACGTTGGAGATAGTATTTTGGCCATGACGCATGCGCCTTTTTACCTGAATAGCGATACTAGCCTTACAAGGGATAGCCTCTATATTCAAGTTGAATCTATCGAAGAATCACAAAATATCTGGATACGTTTGAATGAACAATTCGAAAGAGGACACTATTCTGATACAATATTTTTTTCAAGGTCAAACCTCGCCCTACTTTCTGTGCCTGCCTCCGGAAGACTATATCATGCCGGGGAAGAAAACGTGCATTGGGACTGCGAAAGCGATAGTTTTAATCATACATTAGCTGGCCTCGCACTTAGTCCTCCGAGCCAAGGGAACAATCATGGAACTACGCAGTTTTTATCCAGTTCCTCTTCATCCGAGAATTATAGCGGCTCCTCTGGAAATCAGAACGCAGCCTTAGCTGTTCATACTGGCTCTCTTGATACAAGCAGCAGTAGTTATATCGCCTGGCAAATTTTCCCCGTATCAGGGAAGGAAATTCTACTCAATGGAATTTCCTTCGGACTACGCGCCACCTCAACCGGTCCGCAATCGTGGGCATTGCGTTCCTCTGCAGATTCTTTCCAAACAAACCTGTATAGTTCAAGCCTGGAGAATGACGCCACCTGGCATTGGATGAGCAAGGATAGTTTTGTGCTTCGATTTGAAGATACCATAACGTTTCGCCTCTATTTATATGATGGAAGCGGTTCTGCTTCGACCAATATTGCCAATTTTCGTATGGATGATTTGCATCTAGATTATACCGTCTGGAATTCTCCCGAAGTGGCCGCCTACCGCACCCAGAAAAATGGTGCTATTCAAGACAGCAGCATTTGGAGCTATGCCTATTATGATAGCCTTTACCAATCGAGTAACAGACTTCCAGACAGCACCCATTCTATAGAAATACGAGCGTCCGACAGTTGTTGGCTTAACGCTTCAACTGAATTGAATCACGTGACGGTCAAAGGAACCCTGAATCTAAATAAACAAAACTTACTCATTACAGGGGCACTGCTAGGAGAAGGTATGCTCATTAGTGAAGCGACCTCCACACTTGAAATTCAAGGAAACGATAGCAGCTTGCTTCATTTTAGTCGAGGTGACAGTTTATATGCATTATATCTAACAAACGGGTCGCCCAGAGTCTATTTGATGGATACCCTTAGGCTGGCAAAGAGTCTATTTCCAGGTGCGGGAACCCTGTACAGCAATGGACTTTTGCACCTCGGCTCACTGAATGGGAAGATGGCCTCTATCGACCCAAGAGGTAAAGGAGCCATTGATGGGGCATTGTGTATGCAAACCCTGATTCCAGGTAGCAATGTAGGGTGGCGTGGATTTATGTCACCTTTGGATACCGTCACCTTGGGCCAACTCGGTACCCAAATTGAGGTCCACATTCAAAACACTGCAAGCACTGGCGACAATCGAAATATCTATCAGTGGGAAGAAAATACCGCCTCTTGGAACGCCGTTTCAAACGCCGCCTACAGTCTCCATGATTCAGCAGTGAATATGTACCTATTTCAGGCAGATAGCACAATGATTGAACTCTGTGGTTTATACGATACGACGAACCGGAATTTTGGTGCGCTCACCTTTACCCATTCAACAAGTCAGTCAGAAGGTTGGCATTTTATCGGGAACCCATTTCCTTCCGCCCTGCGATGGAGTGAAGTTTCACTGCCTACTGGAGTCAATGGGAACTACGCTCTTTGGAGTGTTCAAGACGGAAACTACAGAACATGGAATGGCAACATAGGTTCAGCGGGCGATTTGATTCCCCCGTTTCAGGGTTTTTGGATGAAGGTCAATCAAGGACTTAATCAGGACTTCATTTTAAGCAATTCTTATAGAGATACAGGCGCAGTAAATCATTTTGGAAAGAGGTCGAATCAAGTCGCTTATCTACAAGTGCAGGTTAAGGACGGGACCAGCGCATATCAAGACGCCGTTTTCTTGGCACTTGATGCTGGATCAAAGCACTTTGTAGCGCCTAAATTGTTCGGTAAAATTGATGCTCCTCAAATATGGATACGCTCGAATCAGGAAGACTCTGCGTCGATTTCGTATGATGATGGAAGTGCTTCTCATAAACTGTTTCTGAGCATACCAAAAACGGGAACTTATCATTTCAAGCTTGACTATCAAGGTTCAGGCGCCTGTGAATGGGTAGTCTATGATCAACAAACTGAAACCTCTTATTCATTTGATGAACTGCAGTCAATTCCAATACCTCTTGAGGCTGGATACCATTCCAATCGATTCATCCTGATTCGCAAACCCACGCATGTTCCAACAAACAAGCTGATATTTGCACCGTCCATAAGCATAAATAAACCCTACCTAAACATTCAAAATCCAATACCCAGCCAAGTCCGTATTTATTCACTCGATGGACGCTTGCTCGGGTCCTATCTGAGTGAGTCGACTGATACAGGCCGATTCGGTCCTATCCCCTATTGGAATGGGATTTACTTGATAGAAATGATTTCGCAGCAAACGACGCATCGTCAACTCATCTATCTACCATGAATACTCGTTATCTACTTTTAGTCATCTGCCTACTATTCTGTCTTTTCTCTGTTGCCCAGCCAAATAATCCGACCAATCCAGTTCCATTAGATGGTGGGCTAAGTTTACTGGCAATTGGAGGAAGTGCTTATGCCGCTTATCGATTCAAGAAAAAACAAAATTCGCAAGAAGAGACTATGGAAGAATAAGCTTTTCGAAACCGATGCTATTTCCTTCCTGCCATTCCATCAAGTAGGCTCCAGAGACTAGATTAGACAAATCAAGAACTGTTGTGCCTGCTTCAATCGTGAAGGTCTTCACCTTTTTGCCTTGCATATCCACGATGCGAATAGTCAAACTCTTTTCTGAATCAATGGTCAAATTCCGTTGATTCACCGGATTTGGAAAATACGAAAACGGAGTCTTTTCTATAATCTGCTGACTACCTGTGCGAATCTCAGCCATTCGAACGGCCGCATAAGCATTTACCTTTCCATAGCCCCAAAGCAAGTCCCCATTCGGGCCAATCTCTCCGGTATTCTTATCCAAACGAGCAGAAGCACGTAGCATTTCTTTGATGTCTTCCGCAGTAAGGAAGCGATTGGCCTGCAGCATCAATGCTACGATACCCGCAGTTGCAGGAGAAGACATGCTTGTTCCTGAATAACGCACAAACGAATACGTGGTACCGTTGAACTCTACTGTTTCTTGCACCAGGCCTGGGTTAGGGTCATGGGAATTGACTGATGAAAGAACACTCTCTCCTGGAGCGGCGATATCCGGTTTTTGACGTTCATCAGGAGTTGGCCCTTCACTTGAATAGCTGCTTAAGGTTCCTAATGCGGTGTTTCCATTCGGAAGAGTTGCCTCCGCCAAGTAGGATGCCACGGTAATGACCTTTTTCCCAACTCCTGGAGGTCCGCCAACACCATAATGTTGATCTCCTTGAACAGCACCTGGGTAGCCCGATTTAAAGGGTTGCCCCCAATTGGATACCCGGTTATTGAGTTGAGCCACATGCCATAGATGGGTATTCCCCGTTCCCTTCACGCGGAGGATGAGTTTATTCGATCCAAGATTTCGTGATTCAAAAAGAAGATTTGGTTTACCATTCAAATAATTCAATTGCTCTGATGCCAAGCGGACCAATAAGGTATCACCGTTCTTTTGATAAAGCGTATCTATCCATGCTAGGTTATCACTGGTGGCATACCAAACACTTTGAAATACAGGCGTATTATTCGCATCGGCTAATTCAAGCTGAATAGAAAAAGACATTCCTGAATCTGCCCAAATGTTTACGGATTCGCCCCAATGTCCGCTGAGTCCATTCGCCGTTGGAACTTCGGTAATCAAGGTATCTTGGTTTGGGAACTTATGTTGAAGATGAAAAGTTTGTCCGCCATTATTACCCGCAGAAGCAACGAATACACCGCCATGGAGAGAGAGACTATCCATCGCTCGGTTTCGTAGTGTGCTACCATCATGTGGACCACTGTGATTTCCGATGCTCATATTCACTACATACCTTTTCCCTACTGACTTCGCATATTCATGGATATAATTTACTGCAGCCACAAAGGAGGCATCGTCGCGGCGGAGTGAAATAAAAACCAAGTCTGCCTCAGGTGCCATGCCCCAGTATTTTGTTTGTGCACCTGCCCCAGCTGCGATTCCACTCACATGGGTGGCATGCGAACCCGGACCGAAAACGTAAAGGGTATCTTCACCCGCAGCAAGCAGTTGATCTTTGCCGATATATTCCGTTCCGAAGCCAAATCCAACGGGTGCCGGACCGCTCATTTTATTCTGATCCCAGGCTCGTTTCACCCGGTAATTCTGCATGAGGCTATCATAAAATACAGGATGGGTATAATCGAAACCCCAATCAATAACTGCAACAATAACGTCTTTTCCTTTGTAGGGCATGCTCAAGTTGCCTAGTCCTTGTTGAACACTATCCGCACGCGTTCCTTGACGCGCACGTTCTAAGTTCGGTTCAATGCCAGAGCCACATTCGATATAGTCGATCCCGACTAGGTTTAAAACCTTTGAAAATTGACGTATCGGAATTTGTACGCCATAAATATTTCCGTTTTGGACTTCAATAGAAATGCCCAATGGAACCAACATTTCCGATTGAAAATCTGAATTTACAAGGATCAAAGCTCCGATACATAATCTTCCATGGTACTCTATAAGATCATAGCGTGAATTAAAGTTTTCCTCCAGCAAACTAAAATCGCCTTCACTTTTGGCCAATTGCTGACTTAACTCTTGTTGAAATATCCGGGCAGAAGGAGACAGTTTTTGCTGTTGCGCATGGCTGTAGTTGATTGTTAGAAATAACGCAATGAGGACACAAAATTTCATAAAGCCAAGGTACAGAATAATCTTCTTTCAACTCGAAATGCTTCATCACAGATAGTTTTTGATTGTGTGAATATTGTACTCACTTTGAGGAAGTTCTTTCTCCTAATGAAGGCTCCAAGCTTGACTTCCGGAATCACAATAACGCAACTAATCACCTGTATTCTAACATCTTGAACCCCTAGTTTTATTCTATGGCTTGATGTCTGAAATGAATAGAGTACTTGACCAAGTTAATTATCAACCTAATTACTACACTTATGAAAAACATGATTTTAATGGCTATGATGGCAGGGGGAATCCTGCTATATAGCTCCTGCGAAAAAGACAAGGATGTAGATTCAAGTTCCGAAAAAAACGGATCCATGGATGTTCAAATGACTGATGCTCCTGCCAATTATGAGGCATTGATGCTTTCCATCACGAAAGTAGAAGTGTATCAAGATGGCCAAGGATGGATTGACTTAAATCATCATACACAAAGCTTTAATGTGCTTGATTTGAATAATGGAAAAAGTATGTCGATTGCAAGTTCCAGTTCACTTGATGTTGGTGTATATACCAAGCTTAGAGTGGTATTTAATCAAAATGCGCAGTTGACCAGTTTGGCTTCAATTGGTGTTTTGGGTTCTAATTTAGATGGTACTTTTAACCTAAACTGGACCGCATCAAACACGGTTGAAGTTGAAATCAATGAGCAGGTTAGTGCAAATTCAGAAGCGAAGATTCTACTTGACTTTAATGTCGCAGAATCAATTGTAGAAGATGCATCATCCTTTTTCATTAACCCCGTAATTACCAATATTGAAGATCAAAAAACCGGAATTGATGGCCAAGTGTCTGGCAGTAATCAAGCGATGATTTTAGTTTCTGATGGAAACAATGAATTATCGACAAGTATTGCTGCAGATGGATCTTTCCAAGTAAAAGGTCTAGAATCTGGAAATTATGAAATCGACATCGACTACCTCGTGGAAGTTTCGGGACAGATGGAATACAGAAGAAAAACAATCAGTAATGTGACTGTGGTAGAGGGACAGATTACCTCTATGGGATCAATAGTGCTAGACTAAATAGCTTCATTCAAAACGAAAGAGGGCGGCTCAGCTGAGTTGCCCTTTTTTATTGATACGCGCAATTAAATAAGCAAGAGCCAACAAACAGAAGAACGAACAGCCTAAAAATATAGGGGTGAACAAATCGTGACTTATCCCGAATAGTGTTCCTGACAAAAGTGCCCCTCCACCAATCCCGAGTTCCAAAGCCATATACACGGTTGCCATGGCTCGACCAATATGTTTATCGACACTCAAGTCTACCGCCCAAGCCATTACAGTGGGCGAATTGATTCCGCTACCTAACCCAAATATTGCTGAACCTAAGAGCAAAATGGGGATAGATTGGGCAGTACCGAGCACAATCATAGATAATGCTACCAAGGACGTACTCACAACAAGCACCTTTTCTCTTCCAATATTATCAGAGATTTTTCCGGCCGAAAACCGAACGAACACCGAAGCAACAGTAAATACAGTGAAGAATACACCCTTATTCTCAAGACCTAATACTTCACAACGAAATGGAATTAAGGTCAACATAGTACCAAAGGAAAGCACTGCCAGGAAGAGTACAAGCGCTGGGGCAAATACCTGCGGCTCATAAAACTCATGGAAGCGCACCCGAAACATATTGAGCTTGAATTTCTTTTTATGCGCCAAGGTTTCACGCATTCCTGCCATCCATGCCACTGCAGCTAAACCGGAGAGTCCAGACCAAAGAAAAAGCGTATCGTAGCCGAAATCCATCACAAGCCAACTTCCGAAGATAGGCCCCATAGCCATTCCAACTGAGCCAGCCAAACTTAATAATCCCATTGCCGCACCACGCTTCGTATTTGTTACCAAGTCTGCCACATAAGCCGAAGTACCAGTAGGTGTGAACCCTGTTGAAAAACCATGGATAAGCCGTAAGGTTAAAAAAGCAAAGACTGTTGTGGTGAAAATGTAGAGGAATCCGCAGAAGGCGCTCACCAGGGCACCAATGATTATGACTGGTACACGACCAATATTATCGGCCCATTTTCCACTAAATGGTCTTGAAATAAGAGCTGTGACGGTAAACAGCGCGATGATAAGTCCGACATATTCTTCGCCACCCATACTTCTTAGGTAACCTGGCAACTCGGGAATCATCATATTAAAACTGGCAAAAAAGAGCAAGTTGCAACCGCATAACCTCCAGAAAGTGAGGGTAAAACCGTAGTAGAGTTTATGTGGAGCGTCCTGCATCATTCTAAATTCATTTATCTCAAATCGGACCGCCTATCTCCAAAATTCCAAGCTCCAAATACCAAATCCCAAATACTCAGAACTTTCAAGAATTTATTGCTTGAGGGTCAACAGCCATGAAATAAAAAAGTCCGGCCATAAGACCGGACTTTCGGGGTGATCGATGGGAATCGAACCCACGACCTCCAGAACCACAATCTGGTGCTCTAACCGATTGAGCTACGACCACCATTTTTAAAGGAGCACAAAGATACGCTTTGCGATTTTATATTTCCAAGGTCGTTTGCATCATTTTTAGAATATTTATTAAAAAGCATACCCAATTATGCCGAATCAATGCACGAAATTTGCTCCAATAGGATTGAAGCCATTCAATAAGGATTCAAAATGACAGAAATAACCGAACTAGAAGTAGATGGAATGACCTGCACCAATTGTGCGTTATCCGTTGAAAAATATTTAAAAAAAGTAGGTGGCGATGATATCAGCGTCAACTTCGCCACCAAGGAAGTCCGTTTTAGAAATAGCGCAGGAAAGAGCCTCAAAGATTTAAGCAAAGGAATTGAACAGTTGGGCTATAGCGTGGTTGGTGAAAAGGAAAAATCGAAGCCACAACCCCGCTGGACCAAACTACAAAAGCGACTCTTTGTCTCCGCTATTTTCACCTTTCCACTCCTGCTGCACATGGTTTTGCCCATGGTGCCTATTCTTCAAGACCCTATTTTTCAGCTCATCTTGTGCTTGCCGGTAATGTATATCGGAATAAGTCATTTTGGCAAAAGTGCTTATTGGTCGCTACGTTCTGGAAATACCAATATGGATGTATTGATCTTTATTGGATCGAGTGCCGCCTTTATTTATAGCTTGGTTGGAACTTACCTTTATTTTGGCACCCACCAAGTCCATCAATACCTCTTCTTTGAAACCGCCGCTACTATCATAACTCTGGTATTGGTGGGGAATTGGATCGAAGAAAAATCGGTTCAGCGCACCACGAATAGTCTGAAAGAGCTTGTGGCGATGAGTAAGAAGAAGGCCAAGCTAGTGAAGATTAATTTAAACAAAGAAGAAACTGTAGAAGAAGTAGATGCTGAACATTTGCTTCCTGGCGACCGTGTTCTAGCCAATACTGGCGATCAAATTGTGGCCGATGGAACCTTGGTAAGTGGGGATGCTGAAGTTGATGAATCCTTGATTAGCGGGGAAAGTGTTCCTGTATTCAAGGAAGAAGGAGATACGCTTGTTTCGGGGAGTATTATCCTCTCAGGCTCTATCAAATACAAAGTGGTAAAGGCGGGGAAACAATCTACCCTTGCCCACATTATTGAATTGGTAAAAGATGCCCAATCAAAAAAACCATCTATTCAAAAACTTGGTGACCGCGTATCAGCGGTATTCGTGCCTGTAGTAGTCGGGATTTCTGGCCTAACGTTTATCCTCTCCTACTTTGCTTTTGACATCAGCGCCCAAGCATCCATCATGGCTTCTATCGCGGTATTGGTGATTTCTTGTCCATGTGCAATGGGGCTGGCCACACCTACAGCCGTGATGGTTGGAGTTGGAAAAGGCGCGAAATCTGGTGTCCTATTAAAGGGTGGCGAAACCATTGAAAAGCTCGCCAAAATAAAAACGGTGGTATTCGACAAAACCGGAACCCTCACCACTGGAGATTTTAAAGTAAAGAATTTTGAGACCTATGATTTCGATGCCACCGTAGCGAAGAATATCGTGCTGCACATGGAAAAGAAATCCTCCCACCCCATTGCAGAATCCATTGTAAAAGGCAATCCTGATTGGTTTATGATGCCCTTTGATTATGAAAAATTTGAAGAGGTAAAGGGAAAAGGACTTTTGGCTACAGACCATGGAGGGAATGAGTTCAGATTGGGTTCTAAAGATTGGTTTATTGGCGTAGATGAGGTCATTCCAGACAAAGACCTGCTGCTTAGCTATTGCGATCGCGTTGTGGCTGGATTTGATATTGAAGACCGCGTCAAAGAAGGCACGCGAGAAACCATTGCTAAGCTTAATGCCATGGGAATTGAAACGGTGATGCTCAGTGGCGACAACGAAAAAAAATGCCGCTATGTGGCCGAACGAATTGGAATAAGCACCTACTACTCTGCTCAACTTCCTGAACAGAAGCTCGAACATATCAAAGCCTATAGCGCAAAAGGTTCTACTGCTATGGTGGGTGATGGAATCAATGATGCGCCTGCCTTAAGCTTGGCAGACGTGGGCATATCACTCGGAACGGCAACGGATATCGCTAAAGAGTCGGCCGATGTGATTTTACTCTCGGGGCAGATTACGAAAGTGGAAGAAGCTATTTCCTTGGGAAGGAAAACTTACCGTACCATTCAGCAGAATCTATTCTGGGCCTTGGCATATAACGTGGTGGCCATTCCAATAGCTGCAGCAGGGTTCTTAAGTCCTATGCTTGGTGCTCTTTCGATGGCATTTTCAGATGTTGTAGTTGTGGGCAATTCCCTGCGTTTGAACTGGCGCAAATAATCCTTCGAATTCTTGCTTGGGCAAAAAGCCTGCTCCACCTAACTTTGCCGCTTCCATGGATCAGCCTCATGTTGTCTTCTTTCCTGCTTGGTACCCACACCGTGGCGACCCCATGCCCGGACTTTTTGTCAAATACCATGCAGCCTCTCTTCTTCCTCATGCCAGGGTAAGCGTGTTGCAAGTGCTTGGAGAAAGCCGCAGGACAGGCGACTTGATTGAGTTTGACTATCAAGAAGAAGATGGACTAGCCACCATGCGCGTGTATTACCGGAAGCAAGAGAGCAAGCTTGGAAAAATAATCGATGCTTACCATTATCTGTATGGGTCTTTAAAAGGATATTCCTTATTGATAGCCCGTCAAGGAAAGGCCGATTTGCACCATGTTCATGTACTGACGCGTGCTGGGTTTTTACCGTGGTTGATTCGCATTAGCGGCGGCATTCCGTATCTCGTTACCGAACATTGGTCGCGCTATCATCAAATAAACCGCCACAAGTTCGGTGGGTCCTTAAAAAAATGGCTGACCAGGCAAGTGGTGAAGAAAGCTTTTGCAGTTTGTCCGGTGAACGAAAACCTCGGCAATGCCATGCAAGAGATGGGTTTTACGAATCCGCGTTTTCAAGTCATCAATAATGTAGTGGATTTGAAGCGTTTTAGCCTCAATCCAAATCCTGCTCCAGCGAGCAAATTTCTTCATGTTTCTTGCTTTGATGAAGCCGCCAAAAATACCCATGGGCTGCTCCGTGCATTCAAAGCTGCTTTAGCCAAACATCCATCGCTATTTCTTACCCTCGTGGGTGAAGGTCCGGATTGGGAAACGACCCAGGCCTATGCTGCTGAACTAGGACTCTCTCCCTATACCGATTTTGTCGGCCTAAAAATGGGCGATGATTTAGTCAAGGCCTACCATGAGCATGGCAGTATGGTGATGTTCAGCAATTATGAAAATCAGCCCGTTGTGATTTTAGAGGCCTTCGCTTGCGGAACACCGGTTATTGCTACCCGCGTTGGAGGAATTCATGATATGCTTGCTGATGGAAGAGGGCGTTTGCTCGAGGCTGGCAATGAGGCCGAATTAACGCGTGTCCTTTGTGAACAAGCAGAAGGCAAAAACATGCCTGACCCGAAGATGTTGCGCCAGTATGTTCAAGAAAGCTTCAGTTATGAGGCCGTTGGAAATATGTATTTTGCGCTTTATCAGGAAGCCTTAGCGTGAGCGGAATCAATCGACATATCATTTGGCAGTTTTTTACCCGCTTCGGTGCTGCCTTATTTAATCTGTTTATAGGAATACTTATTTCCCGCTATTTGGGTACGGAAGGCCGAGGTACACACGGACTATTTATTGCCTCTATCGCTCTGATTCACCTCTGCACCAATTGGTTGGGAGGAGCTTCCTTGGTGTATTTGGCCTCACGTCATTCCGTTCGTCAGCTTACGAAGATTTCCTTTTGGTGGAGCAGTTTATTCGCCGGACTTTGTTGGCTTATCCTTTATTTTATCGGGGTTTATTTTATTGACATCATGCCAAAGGGCTATGATCTTATCATCTTAGTGAGCGCCTTAATTTTTGCCTGGTGGAGTAATCTGGCAAATATTCTTTTGGGAAAGGAAGCGACCCAGGCCTATAATACCCTGCAAGTCATCCATCCATTGATTACCTCGTTTGCGCTGATTATTGGCTTTATTTATGTCGATGTGGCGTTTAGTAGTTTTATCATAGCTTATATTATCGCTCAGGTTTTCAACTTATTCTTGGCCATCTATTATCTCAAACCAGAATTCCAATCGGCCGAAAAAGTCCATGATCCAGGACTGCTCAGAATCTTTATTCGCCATGGATTATTCATTCAATTGGCCAACCTTACGCAGTTTTTCAATTACCGCATTCTTTACTTTTTGATAGAACACTATTTCGGGAAAAGTGTATTGGGAATTTACGCCAATGCCTTGCAGCTCGCAGAATCGGTTTGGATGATTACCCGAAGCATCTCTACCGTACAATTTGCAAAGATTGCCAATAGCGATAACCTGCGATTCAACCAGAAGCTAACGCAACAATATGGGGGTATCAGCTTGGTGATTAGCTTGATTGGGGTCGTGTTC
>Ga0100393_10003790_pt1 | contig 14109 bp, 13 predicted proteins | sample CryGeymeta201517_FD_81546 | JGI IMG/M metagenome (GOLD analysis project Ga0100393, IMG submission 81546) | Groundwater microbial communities from Crystal Geyser aquifers in Utah, USA - Crystal Geyser metaG 2015-17 | ecosystem: Environmental > Aquatic > Deep subsurface > Groundwater | place... | reverse complement strand
TAATGACTAAGCCGGTAATTCGCTGTTTTCCCTTTGGTGGTGTCGGTGAATTCGGCAAAAATATGATGGTGTACGCTTTGGGCGATGATGCACTTATCGTCGATTGCGGTATGGGTTTTCCCGAGCCTGGTCAACATGGCATTAACGTTGTGATTCCTGATATTTCAGCCCTTGATAGCCTTGGGCTGACCATTCATGGCATTGTGCTCACCCATGGCCATGAAGATCATATCGGTGGATTACCTTTTATCTTACCACGTCTGAAGCTGCCCGTTTGGGGCACACCCATTACCTTGGCCTTGGTTAAAAACAAGATGGATGAAACATCGTATAAGCCGATGTTGTTCCCGCTGCCCGAAGATGGAACCATGACTAAGGTTGGTCCTTTTGATGTGGAAGCGATTCCGGTTACGCATTCGATTATGGATGCGGTGTCGGTGGCAATTCACACGCCGCTTGGCGCAATTATTCATACCGGCGATTTTAAGTTTGACCCATCGCCCATTGATGGCCGTATGACGGAGTTGCACCGCTTTTCACGTTTGGGTGATCAAGGTGTGGCTTTGCTTTGCTCTGATTCCACCAACGCAACTCGCAGCGGCAGTAGCCCCAGCGAAGTCAGCGTGGGTGCGCCTTTAAAACAAGCCATTTCGCAATGCACAGGCAAAGTGATTGTGTCTACCTTTTCATCGAACATGTTTCGCATTCAGCAAATCATTGATGCGGCGATTGCCAATGGCCGTAAAATTGCCTTTGCTGGCCGTAGCCTTGAGAAGAATGTTGAGATTTCAAAGCTCATGGGTCGCTTGCATCTTCCTGATGCGCAGGTGGTGAATGTCAAACAAACTGAACATATTCCCGATAAAGAATTGCTGATTATTGCCACTGGCTCACAAGGTGAGTGGCGGGCTGCTTTATCGCGTATTGCCCAAGATCAATTTCCCAAACTTCGCTTGGGTGTGGGTGATTTGGTGATTTTTTCATCCTCATCGATTCCAGGGAATGAACGTGTGATTGCTGGTTTGTTTAACCATATTTATCGCCGTGGCGCGCGGGTATTGCATGCAGGCCAAGCGCATTTGCATGTGTCTGGTCATGCCCAAGGTCATGAGCTTAAAACCATGATTCAGCTCACCCGTCCAAAATATATGTATCCTGTGCATGGTGAATATCGCAATTTGGTAGAGCATCAATACTTGGCGATTGCTACCAATGTACCTTTTGTAAACACCATTATTGCTGAAAATGGGCAATCGGTGGTGGTGACTGAAGAAAGCATTACCCATGGTGATAAATTCCATGCTGGTGCTGTGTTTGTCGATGACTCTGGTCGTGATGAAGTTGATTATGCTGTGCTTAAAGACAGGCGCGCTTTGGCTGAAGAAGGCATGATTACGGTGATTGTGTTGATTGACCAAAACGAAGGTCATGTGATTGGTGAGCCAGAATTGCTTACACGCGGCGTGCTGCGCAGCGAAATTTCTGAAGATACCTTTGAAGAAGCTTCGGCGGAATTGCGAGTATATCTGGATGGCTTAAGCCAAGAAACCATGGCTGATGTAGCTGCCGCATCGGAAGAAGTTCGCCTTTGGGTGCGCCGTTGGTGCAAACGCCGTTTGGGCAGAAAGCCCATGGTTGTAACCACCATTTTGGAGGTTTGATTTTTTGAGCTTGGACGTGCTGAAACCAAAAAACTTATGGCGTGAATCGTTGGCATTCCTCATTTTGGCGGCTGCAATTGTGTTGGCATTGTCTTTAGCGAGCTATACACCCAATGACCCATCGCTCAATCATAGCGTGGATGCTATGCCTGAAAATATGATGGGCTTGGTGGGCGCATATGCTGCCGACGCTTTGATGCAGCTTTTTGGTTACAGTGCTTGGGTATTGGTGGCTTTGATTGGCGTTTTGTCTTATCGCATTGCATTAAATATGAAGCCTGTGTTTGCCGGTTTAACGTCCTTGTTCTGGATTCCTTTGATGCTGGCAGCTTCCTCGCTGTTGGCATCTCATGTCAGTGATGCCGCCCTTCCTGCTGGCACGGGTGGGGCATTGGGTTATTTGTTTGCCCAGAGTTTAACCACAGCCTTGTATGAAATTGGTCGCGATGTGGTGTTGGTGGCCATGTTACTTAGCAGCTTTGTGGTGGCTTCGCATGTTTCATTGCTTACTGTGGTCATGAAATTCTATCAAGGTGTGATGTGGGTTTTGCACCAAATTCTGGCACTTCTTCAAGCGTTGCAAACGCGTTTGATGGTGAAGGTGAAGAGTAATCAAGAGCGCGTGGAAGGCAGGGAAGCCCGCAAAGAAGAAAAGAAAAAACGCCCTGTACATATTGCCAAATCAAAGCCAGAAATTGTGCGCCCTGAAGTGGTGGAAATCGCTGAGCGGGTGCAAATTGAAGAACATCAACCTGAATTGCTTTTGGGTAAACCCAATGGCGAATATGAATTTCCAGCCCTTTCTATTTTTACCCAACGCAGCGCCACAGTAAAAACCTATAGTGCCGAAGTGTTACAAGCGATGTCGCGTATGCTTGAGAAAAAGCTTCTGGATTATCGCGTCGAAGGGCAAGTGGTGGCGGTGCAACCAGGGCCTGTGGTCATTCAATTTGAATTTGAACTCTCACCCGGTACGAAAGTGTCGAAAGTGATTGCCTTACAAGATGATTTGGCGCGTTCCATGTCGGCCAATTCGATTCGGGTGGCGGGTAATATTCCGGGCAAGAATGCCATTGGTATTGAGCTGCCCAATGATGAGCGCGAAATGGTGTATATGCGTGATGTGCTGGCGAGCAAATCATTTGCCGATAAAAAACATCTGCTGCCTATGGCTTTGGGCGTGGATATTGCCGGGCAACCTGTGGTGGTGGATTTGGCGAAAATGCCACATTTGTTGGTGGCTGGTACCACTGGTTCAGGTAAATCGGTATCAGTGAATACCATGATTTGTTCACTCTTGATGAAATATACGCCCAAAGATTTACGCATGATCATGGTCGATCCCAAAATGTTGGAATTATCGATGTATGACAATATTCCACATTTGCTGGTGCCCGTGGTGACCAATCCCAATAAAGCGGCCAAGGCATTGGCTTGGGCTGTGTATGAGATGGATAGGCGCTATAGGTTGATGTCCGAAACCAAGGTGCGCAACATCGCTGGCTTTAATAAAGTGGCCAAAGAAAACGCTGCCCAAGGCATAGAAGGCGAAACGGCTGAACGTATGCCGTTTATCGTGATTCTCATTGATGAGCTTGCCGATTTGATGATGGTGGCAGGTAAAGAAGTGGAGCAATCAATATGCCGATTGGCGCAAAAAGCGCGGGCTGCTGGTGTGCACCTTATTTTGGCTACCCAACGCCCAAGCGTGGATGTGATTACGGGTTTGATTAAAGCTAACTTGCCAAGCCGCTTGGCATTTCAAGTGTCTTCAAAAATTGATTCGCGCACCATTCTTGATCAAATGGGCGCTGAATCCTTGCTGGGTCACGGTGATGCTTTGTTCTCGAATTTGGGGCGTGAGATTCACCGCGTTCATGGGGCATTTATCGATGACCATGAAGTGATTGAGCTGGTGGAGCATTTGAAAAAACAAGCCAAACCAGAATATCGCACGGATGTGTTTGATGTAGAGACAAGGTCGGCCGATGAGCTTGAAGGCGAAGACGATGGCGAGATGGATGATAAATACAATGAAGCTGCTGATTTGGTGGCTGAAAAGGGCAAGTGCTCGGTATCCATGGTGCAGCGTTATTTGCGCATTGGTTATAACCGAGCCAGCCGCATTGTTGAGCAAATGGAGCGTGATGGTCTTGTCTCCGCACCAGGTGCAGGCGGGGTGCGCACGGTACTTTCTCGCTCTGCTGAAGATGCGGGGTATATCGATTAAGATGAAATATGTGAAAGTAAGTTTGACGTTGATGCTGTTCGCTCTTTTAGGACAACATCTGGCTATGGCGAAAGAAGCTAGCCCAATTGATAAGTCTTCTGACTTGGCGGTGGCGCTGAATACATTGACCAAAGTGAGTGGTTTTTCTTGCTTGTTTACGCAAGAGATTAGCTATGCAGATGGTGGTGGGCGCAAGTATGCTGGTGAATTGGCCGTGTTGCGACCAGGCAAGTTTCGCTGGAAATATACCCAACCCTACGAGCAGCTTTATGTTAGCAATGGTCAAGGTATCTGGTTGTATGAGCCTGACTTGATGCAGGTACAAAAGCTTCAGGATTTGGGCGAAGTTGATCCGGTGGTGATTCAACTGTTGGATGGGCGCGTGAGCTTGGATGATGTCTGGATATTGGATAAAGAAGCGCTGGAAGATGATGAAAGCAGCTGGTTTGTGCGCGTGGGTCAGGCTGAGAATAGCGTTGAAATTTGGTTGGGTGTTAAAAACAAGGCGTTGGTTTGGGTAGAGAGCAGGGATGTATTGCATAATCGCAACAGGTTAGTGCTTCAAGCGATGAGCAAGAAAGCGCCCAAGGCAAGTATATTTGAATTTGTAGCACCTGAAGGTGTGGATGTAATTGGAGATGGTCTTTGAGTAAACAAATGCAGGTAATAGGTAAGATTTCTCTAGCTATGTTAGTGACCGTGTTTGCTTGCACCAGTCAAAGCGCATTAGCCAGCACATTTACCAATGAAGATATCGCCGCATCTGCGGCAGGGGCAGCCAATGCCGTAGTGGCAAGCGCTGATGATTTGGCTGCGGCGATTTACAATCCTTCGGGTTTGGCCTGGCAACAAGGTGTGCAAGCCATGGTGGGAAGTCAGTCACGTTATCGTAACAATAATGCCGAAGTAGGCGGGCTTTCGTATGAAGGTGATGCCAACCTTACGGATAGGAATATGATTGCTATTTCCTGGTTGCCACATGGCAGCGATTTGGGCATTGCCGCATCCATGAGTTCACCTTATGGCTCTAAGATGGATTGGTCAGCCCTGTATCCAGCTTTGGGCAGCATGGATCTTCGCTTTAAGCGTTATACGGTTGATGGGTTCTATCGCATTAACAACACCATGGGCGTGGCAATGGGCTTGGATGCTTACAATGCTTCGCTTTCATTGGCGGATAATACAACTACTTTTGCTGGCTCCGATTGGAGTAAAATTGGCGGTCATGCCAGTTTACGCTGGGAATTTTCTCCGTTTTGGTTTGTGGGGCTGAATGTTCGCCAAGGCATAGATGTAAAGCTCTCCAATAGCGCAGGAGCACAGGCTACAGTTACTTTGCCTGACGAGATCAGTTTGGGCGTTGCCCATGATTTATGGGATGACGAGATGCGTGTTGAGCTTGATTTGAAACATAGCAAATGGTCTGCATTTGAAGATATCAATGTCAGCAACAATGGTGTGACCAGCAAATCGATTGTTACAAATTTTAATGACACCACTGATATCCGCCTGGGTGCGATTTGGAACTGGCGTCACGATACCCAATTGCGATTTGGTTATGCCTACGAACAGGGTGCCAACCCTAGCGATGGTTATCAACCGCTGCTTTCTGATCAGAGTGGTCATAAGTTGACTGCTGGCTTTGGTGGTGTGATGTCTGGCATGCATTTGGATGTGGCGTACACCGCTTTATTGACACCAAAAGTGAATGCAACCGGCACCTATGCTGCCCGATACAGTGATGCGCGTTATAACTTAATGTTTTCACTTACCAAGAAGTTTTAAGATGCTGATATGGGCGTAAACTCACAATGAGTATGACCTTGCCCGGATTGTTGTTAAACGATGTGCAAACACCGCTTGCGCATCGTCTTCGCCCCAAAACATTAACTGAAGTACAAGGTCAGATTGAGTTAACAGCATCGCAAAGTTGGTTTGCACATGCCATTCACGAAGGGCGAGCGCTGTCTTGTATTTTCTGGGGGCCGCCCGGCGTCGGGAAAACCACACTTGCGCGCATCATGGCTGAACAAGCCGATATGCCTTTTGCACAGTTGTCTGCCGTTTCGGCTGGAAAAAAAGAAGTTCAGGATGTGGTGGCCAAAGCCCAGCAACAGGGGCGAACATATCTTTTGTTTTTGGACGAAATTCATCGTTTTAATAAAGCCCAGCAGGATGTGTTACTTCCCTACCTTGAAGATGGGACTTTGATTTTGGTGGGTGCAACGACCGAGAACCCATCATTTACTTTAAATAACGCCTTATTATCGCGTTGCCGCGTGATTGTGCTGAAAGCTTTGGATGCAGCTTCAATCACTACGATTTTACAGCGCGGCATCACCGTGCTCCAAGAGAACACCTCGCAATTTCATGTTGAGCAAGATGCTGTGCTGTGGTTAGCGCAGGCAGCTGATGGTGATGCGCGTTATGCGCTGAATGCGCTTGAGTCACTCTTTGATGCCGATAGTGCGAAAGATTGGCAACTGCATGATGTAACGCAGCAGTGGCAAAGGCGACAAGGCAAATACGATCGAAATGGTGATGCACACTATGACTTGATTTCTGCCTTGCATAAATCCATTCGCAGCTCAGATGCGGATGCGGCTTGTTATTGGCTGGCGCGCATGCTGGAAGGCGGAGAAGAGCCGCTTTATTTGGCAAGACGTTTGATTCGTATGGCCACTGAAGATATTGGTCTGGCAGACCCCAAAGCTTTAACATTGGCACTGGATGCCCAGCGGATGTTTCAAATTTTAGGTTCACCTGAAGGTGAGCAGGGGTTGTTTGAAACGGCTATTTATCTGGCTTTGGCGCCCAAGAGTAATGCAGCTTATATGGCTGAAAAGGCTGCACGCCGATTGGCACGAGATACCCAGCATTTGGATGTGCCTGTGCATCTGAAAAATGCGCCGACCACATTAATGAAAGACTTGGGTCATGGCAGTGGTTATCAGTATGCTCATGATGAAGACGATGCTGTGGTCAGCCAAAAACATTTTCCTGATGCCATGGATGAAGCGAAACTTTATCAACCAGTGGCGCGAGGGTTTGAGCGGACATTAATTGAGCGTTTGGAATGGTTGGAATCAAGGCGCCAAGAAAAGCGAGCCTCAGGTAGTAATCAAACAAGGAAAGGTAACAAATTATGAAAGAAGTATTGGCAATTGCAGCGGGTGCATCGATGGGTGCGGTATGTCGGTGGTGGGTAGTGCTTTTGATGCAGCGCTGGTTGGGGGCTGGTTATCCTTGGGCAACGTTGCTGGTCAACGCCTTAGGTAGCTTTGTGCTGGGTTTTTTGGTGATTTGGTTTTTAGATAAAACCCATTTGAGTGATTTGCTTCGTTTGTTGCTCACTGTTGGTTTTTTAGGCTCCTTCACCACCTTTTCAACCTTTTCAGTAGAGACCATACGCCTAATGGAGCAAGGCTCCATAATGGTGACGTTGGTTCACACCATTGGTTCGGTGGTGCTGTGTGTTGGTATGGCCTGGTTGGGTATGCTTCTGGCAAAAATGTAAGGAACTTTATTAAATCATGGATCCTGGGTCCTGGTTGCGTTCCCAATATGCGGCAGCAAGCTGTTCATTGGATGTTCCGCCTTTAATGAGGCGTACCGTTTTCATAATATTAATTGCTTCATTGGCTTGAATGTTGCGCATTTCTTTGATGGTGTTTTGTAGGCTCTCGCTTTCGAGGTACACAGCTGCGTAATCAATGGCATCAAGCTTCATCAGCACACAATCAGTAAGTGCGCGAACCGTTGCTGTACGTCGATTGTTGGTGGCGATGGCAGTTTCGCCAACAAATCCGCCAGAGACTACAACCTTGTTAAAGTGCTCGGAATCTTTGACACTCAAAGATACTGCCAACTCGCCACTACGCACCAGGTATACATCACGAGTTTCGTCACCTTCGTGAAATAAAATTTGACCTTCAGAGATGTAAACAGGGCGTATTTTCTCGCTCACTTCTTTGCGAATGGCCAGTGATTCATTGGCAAAAACATCGGAAACTGCAAGGTGGTGGCAGAGTAAGTGATTTTCATACAGCGCATCAAGTTTCTGACTGAATCCAGGTATGTTAGCTTTAAAAATATCTAATTTGTTGTAGGACAATTCAAGCACTTCAGCATCACCGTGGGCAATGGAGTCAGCTGAGCGACCGCCACCAGTGAAGTAGCCAATGATGCCAAAAACAGCGTGGTTATGGATGGAACCCAGGTCGCGGCGGACATTATTGCCAGTGACATGAGCTGTGATGCTACCGTTCGTAACAATATACAAACAGTCGGCAGGCTCCCCAGCTTTGGTAAGCACTTCTTTTCGATGTAGTTTGCGGTGAGTGAGGCTTTCCAAAAGCTCTTGTACGTGCTCTTCCCCAAACGCTGAAAATAAGTCAACATCGGTAATCATCGAGGAGACATGATGTGTTGTCGTTGTACTAGCACGGTTATTGTAATCAGAAACCTCATTACGAATGGATTGTTTGCACATTTCAAGAATATGGGCCGTATTGGAACTGCTGGCATCAGGCTTGAGTTGTTCAAAAATACGCACTGCGGAAATAGCTTTCACACTTTGCATTTGCTTAGCGAATCGCTCAGCTGCAATCAAAAACCAGCGCGCGCTATCATCAATGGCATTGGCAAGGCGATATTTGCGGGCTGCAACAAGAGCATAATTGGCGTTTTCGGAAAAACGCATGGCAAGGGCAGCATAAATCACGGCTGTATCAGCCCATTGGCGTTGTTTGGTATGTTTGGCGGCGGTCACAATCAATTTCTTGATGTTCTGATCATTGGGCGCCTCAATATTTTTTAAGTTTTTGTCTTGATATATTTGTTTTTCGACACTGTGAAAACTTGCCATGTTCTTTATCCCCTAACCCATGAGTTACGCCTTTCCATATAATATTCATGACCATAAGTGGCTAATATAATTGCAAAATATTATTAAAGCTAGAAAGAAATATATTCGCAACATCTTACATGAAAATATGCTATACTGAGTTATAGTGGAATAATGTTGTGATTTCAATCACAATGAAATAAAGGGATTTGTTAAAGCGAGGGGGAGGGTTTTTATGATGGTCTTGAAAGTTAGAAAATGGGTTTGGGGATCCACATTTGCGCTGGGTTGGGTGGCGATGATGGTGGTTGTGCCGATTCAGGCGAAGGTGACTGCAGGTGATGTGACTGGAGGCATTAAGGCACCACACTTGAATATTGCGATATTTCACAAAGTGCATGGGCAAGAAGCTTTTCAATACCCAGATACCATCGCTAAGTCTGATATTCTAAGCAGCATGCTTAGCAAAGCGCAGTTTATTTCGATTAATCATACTGCAGGCTTGTTGGACGGTGATGTGGTGACTATAGCGAATGATGTTCTCAGAGACAACGCCGGTGCCTTTGATGATTTTGGTGTGGATTGCCAAATTATTGTTCATGTTAAAGAGGCGTTGGTGACACTTTCTGGTTTGTGCCAAATGATGGTCATGGATCAAGATCATAGAAAGGTTGAACACAAAGGCATGATTAAACCTTTTGCCATGAAGCATGGCTCTGATTGGCAACTCATTTATTATGATGCTGAAGATGGAATTGCTGTTTATGCCGATGAGGAAATAGGGCTAGATTGAGCTTGGCCGCCGATTAAAGTCCACTTTTCCCTTGGCGTTGTACTGCAAGGGCATGCATGGTGAATTGCATGGATGAACGCGGTGCTTCTTCAATCAAAAGCATAAATCCGCGTTGCGTAAAGCCGGGAACCAACGTGGTATCAATCGCTGGTGACATGAAGGGCACAGATTTGAGAGCGTCTAAACTTGGCGGCTCAGTGATGGGTTGAATGAGATTAAAATCTTGCCCTGTTTGGGTGATGAACGAAATTTGAATTTCTGGTGTGGGTAGATCAGCACGAAGTTGATTTTCTACTTTACCCTCAATTACTAAAACGATGCTGTTGTCATTTCGTTTGAGCCATTGGCTGCTTATCGATTCGGGCAGAATTCGCCAATCGCTATCCAACACCTGGGCATTGCTATCGGCACTTACCATATACCCGCGAACATAGGCGTTGTATTGCCATGTATCCCAATGCCAAGCCATGCCTCCGGCACTCAAAGCAAAGAGCACCAAACCAAGCCAAAGCCAAATGTTGCCGTGCTTTCGCTTCATGCCCGCTTGGTTTAAATCACTGATACCAAAAGTGGGCGCCACGCTTTCTTGCTTGGCAAGAATTTGTGCAACTTCGCTTTCTTCCACCACTTTGTTGCCATAGGAATCGAATTCAGTGTTGCAGCGATGGCACACCAAAATGGCATTCTTAATCATTGCGCTCACCTGATAGGCAGCGTGACATTCGGGGCAAACAATTCGCATAAGCGAACACTGACAAAGTTGTGAACGCTTGCCTACTGACAGCATGCAACTGTGCCGTTACGGTTAGGCAATGAGCGAACAAGAAACAATGATTCACATGAGTAATTTGATGATGCGTTACCCTACGGGGAAAGTGGCGTTATCGGGTTTGAATATGGATATTCCGGCTGGTAGTTTTGTCTATCTTATTGGCGAGAGTGGTGCCGGTAAATCTACCCTTATGAAAATGATTTATGGTGGGTTGCGTCCAACTTCCGGGCAGATGAAAGTACAAGATACTTTGATTCGTGGTGCCACAGAAAACCAAGTGCGCGCCTTGAGGCAACGGATTGGTATTATCTTCCAGGGCAACCGTCTTCTTTTTTCGCGCAATATTTTTGAAAATGTAGCCATGCCGCTGCGCGTACAAGGTTGGGATGCTCAGCGTTTGTTGCCCAGGGTAAAAAAGGTACTCTCCTTTGTGGGTCTGGAAGATCGTTTATGGTCGTATCCTGAAACACTTTCCGGTGGTGAGCAGCAACGTGTGGCTATAGCCAGGGCGATGATTTCTAATCCACCCCTGATTTTGGCAGATGAGCCAACAGGCAATTTGGATGATGATACTGCACGACATGTGCTGGATTTATTAACTTCGCTTAATAAGCTCGGTACCACTGTACTGATGGCAACCCATGATTTGCACCTGCTGACCACCCATCCTGGCCACGTCGTGCAATTGCACCAAGGCGCCTTAGTAACAGGTCAATCCGTAACAGGTCAATCCGTAACAGGTCAATCAGTGGCGGGGCAAACATCATGAAACTGAAAAATCGATTGAAACGTCAAGTGATGGATAAATCACAAGTGGCCGACCGTAAAGTTGAGCAAATTCAAGAAAATATGCGTTTGCCCGGCGGTTGGCAGTTGCCGCCTTTTGGTGTGCATCAAGTGCTGGCATTGGTCATTGTAGCTGTTGCACTTTGGGCTGTGGGTTTGATTTGGTTGGGCTTGCAAGGCGGTCAGCAATGGGTGGGATCTTGGCAAGAGCAAGTGACTATCCATGTATATGTGGAGCAAAAACAAGTTGAGATTGTAGAGCCACTGCAAAAAGCTTTAACCAGTATCGAAGGGGTTGATCGGGTGCGTTTGGTGCCCAGATATGAAACCCAAGATTGGCTGCAGAAATGGTTGGGTGGCAGCGATTTGGATGCTTCAGGTTTTGCCAAGTACTTGCCGGATAGTTTGGAAGTGAGTTTGGCAGATACGCGTGATCCAGAAGTGTTAACACGCATCCAAGAAACTGCGCAAAAATTGGGCGGAAGCATCAATGAAGCAGAGCTAAGTTTGGCTGATGCTTGGGATGTGATGGAATCGATTCATGGCTTGGCATGGTTTGCCACCATTGTGATGGGTATGGCCATGGCGTTGATTGTCTCCAATACTTTGCGCATGATTTTATTGGCGCGCGCTGAAGAAGTGTATTTGATGCGCTTGATGGGTGCCAAAGAGTGGTTTGTGCGTCTTCCTTTTGTGCTTGAGGGCTTGGCGCTGGGTGCAGGGGCTGGGTTTCTTGCTTGGTTGCTGCAATGGCCATTGCTGTGGTTTACATCCAGTTGGCAGGATAATTTGGGCGTAGATTTAAGTGGTTGGGTGATGTTGCTACCTTTACTGTTTTTTGGTGCTTTGGCCGGATGTCTGGGGGCATTGATTGCAACCATGAACATCGTTTCGCCAGAAAATGAAAAGTAGATTGCAGCTGACTACAGAGGTGTATTGATGGAATCTTGGAAAGCAACAACGATTTGCTGCGTGCGCAAAGATGGGCAAGTGGCTATCGCAGGTGATGGTCAGGTTTCTTTTGGTGATACGGTCATGAAACACGGTGCGAAAAAAGTGCGCGCCATTCGCGCTGGCGCGATTTTAACGGGTTTTGCAGGCTCTACAGCCGATGCGATGAACTTGTTTGAAAAATTTGATGCCAAGCTTGATGAACATGGGACCAACTTAACCCGCGCTGCTGTTGCCCTGGCCAAAGATTGGCGTACTGATCGGGTGCTGCGTAAATTGGAAGCCATGATGATTGTGGCTGATAACGAACGCACATTAATTATTTCGGGTAATGGTGATGTGCTTGAACCTGATGAGGGTATTGCTGCCATTGGTTCTGGCGGTGCATATGCACGCTCAGCGGCCACGGCATTGCTGCGCAACTCTGATTTGGATGCTGAAGGCTGCGTGCGTGAGGCGATGAAAATTGCTGGCGAGATATGTATTTACACCAATGATCATGTCACCGTTGAGGTGATTCGCTAGTTTGTCCAGTTTCCTGATGTTGCCTTCGCGCTTTGTGGTGTTGGGCATTGTTTTTTATGTGTTCTTAGAGTTGTTGGCCTCGTTATCATTTGAGCTGCATATTATTCCAGAACAACAAACCCAAGGCTTGATGTTGGCGCTGCGATTGCTCGAGTTAATCGGCTTTATCTTTTTAATCCGTTATTACCGCATGTTTGATAGTTTGGGTTTGAGGCAACCAAGCAACCGCGACTGGCAACGGTTTATGTTGATTGCGGCCGGTTGTGTGGCTGTTGCTGCAATCTTGTATGTAATTGAACCAGTTTGGTTTGCGGCGGTCACGTTGCCAACTTGGTTATCGGGTTTGTATGGCTTGTTGCTGATGGTTGTGATTGCTCCTGTTGTTGAAGAGTTCGTGTTTCGTGGTTTGGTGTACCGCATGCTTCGTGAGCAATGGGGTGTTGCGATTTCTGTGCTTGTGAGCGCTGTGTTTTTTTCACTGATGCATCAGGGTTTGCTCATCTCGCCGCAATTGGTGGGAGGCATTATCTTCGCCTTAGCCTATGAATGGACCAAATCTCTTTGGGTGGCGATAGGTTTGCATATGGGAGCCAATGCTAGTGTGTATCTGCTGGCAACATTGGCCTGAAAGAAGTTTATTTGAAAAGTAGTAAAAAGAGGGGAAACAATGAGTAAGAAAGTATTTTGGGGTATTATTATTGGTATCATCGTGTTTGCGACATTAGCAGCCACGCGTAGCGCTTGGATGAATATTGATAATCTGACCTTTTTGCGCAGCTATATCAAGAAAGTGAATATCTTACCGGAAGAAAAAAATCTAACCTTTGAAAAATCATGTTCAGCTTGTCATACGCTATATGCACCAGGCTTGCTGCCAGCGCGTTCATGGAAAGTGATGATGTCGGGTTTATCCAATCACTTTGGTGACAATGCTGAGATGGAAGCGAAAAACCGAGATGAAGTGAGCGCTTATTTGCAACGTAATGCAGCCGATGTGGTTGAGAATATTTATAGCGAGCAATTGTTATTATCCATCAAACCAGATGAGTCGCCACTTCGCTTTACGGACACAAGCTACTTTAAACTTCTCCATGATATTGTTCATCCTGATATGGTGATTGGAAATCCTGATGTGAAAAGTATTGCACGCTGTGATGTTTGCCATAAAGAAACATTGGAAGGACGCTACAACCGTTTTGCGGTGCAAATCCCTAATTATTACAAAGAAGGGGTTTGGAAGAAGGGCGTAGCGCGGCCTTACACTGAAGGGGAAAATACGGGCGCAGTCCAAGGTTCTGAGCAGCGAGAGTAACAAAAAAAGCCAACGTTTTATCAACGTTGGCTTTTTCATTTGTATCCGATTTTTCTTTTAAATTAAAACACAAACTCGCGATTGACTGCCAAACCTTCCATGGGCAATAAACGCGTTTCGGTGATGCCCATTTTTCTATCAATGCCATTGATCCAGCGATGATGTTCAAGCGTGACAATGTCTTTGCCGATAAAGGCGATAAGTTGACCATTTGGCGCCAATAGGTTTTGGAT
>Ga0100393_10003788_pt1 | contig 14112 bp, 13 predicted proteins | sample CryGeymeta201517_FD_81546 | JGI IMG/M metagenome (GOLD analysis project Ga0100393, IMG submission 81546) | Groundwater microbial communities from Crystal Geyser aquifers in Utah, USA - Crystal Geyser metaG 2015-17 | ecosystem: Environmental > Aquatic > Deep subsurface > Groundwater | place... | reverse complement strand
TTTATCAGGGAGAATACCGAAAAAAATACCAGGAAGCCTATAACTTGGAATATCTTTTTGATACTATAAGCCAGGTATAGCCCTACTAAGATGATAAGGTATATATTTGATTCTATACTCCACGTAAGGGGGAGCTTAAAAACGGATGCCGTAAAAAGCGCAAAATTAGCCGGATTAAGGATATGCTTATCTTTATATTGTATGATGTGTTTAGACAATACGGCTAAGGTCGCGATAATAGCAAGCATATAAAACGGTTGATGATAATCCAAAATCCCGGAAACAATAAATCCTGTAATGATAGCGCTCTTGGGGAGAATACTTTTTTTCCAACGTATTCTGTTAATGAGAATATCTAACCCGGAACACAAAACAATTCCGCTCAAAATCCAAAAGATAAACCTAAAGCCTGCCTGAGGAATTCTAATCAAGCATAATATTGTCAGAAGCGCAATTACTATGTTCTTCTTATCTTTCAACGATAAACCTTCCCTTCATCTGCGAGTGGCCACTGCCACAATAAACAGAACATAATATATAAAATTCGCCTTCTTTATCAGCGATAAATTCTATTTTTTTGATCTCTCCCTTCTTAACAGAGACATTTATTCCATATTCCTTAATGTATACGCCGTGAGGCACATCTCTTGAAGTAATGCTAAATTTCACAATGTCATCCTTCTTCACAATTATCGGATCAGGCACAAACCCAAACTGGTAGGCCTCTAAATTTACTTCCTTGATTTTGGAAATGTATTTTTCAGGATCGCTCTTAAACTCTTCTACACATGAAGGACAGCAAAAATAATATGTCTTGCCCTCATAAACATAAGAATAATCTTTTGACGCCTTTCCCCGCATGACCGGGCAAATCCCCAAATCTTCGCTCTCTTGATGCATGGCTGTTTTGCCCATATCATGGCTATGCTCATGATCGTGTTGAGCATAAAGATAAGTAACATGTAAAAGCGTTACTGAAACTACTAATATAGACAATAACCTTCTCATTTTGCCCTCCTGTCCTGTTAAGCTCATGATAATATACCCCATAGGGGTATGTCAAGCCAAATTTTAGATTCTCATTTTTTCAAGTTCGTTCAACCCAAGTGAAGACGCCGTAATGGAAACTGTATTACTATTGGACTCCTGTCTGCAAATAACTTTTATTTGCCCATTAAGCTTTCCATCGCTATATCTGGCGATTATGATAGAGGCTACAGAAAGGCTATTATTATTAAAAACACCTCTTCCTATTCCGGTCGGCCCTCTTACTTCAGACGGATTAAAATACAAATCGCCATCTTTTGCTAAATTTAGTAACCTCTTATTCTCATCCTGGTTTCTTCCCACGATTAATTTGGCTTCCGGAGTAAGCCGAAAATGTCTTCCCAGATTTAAAAGCTGAACGTCGTTAATAGTAAAATCCGGTTTATGCCTTATTAAATCCTTCATCCTATTCGCGAATCCGGAATCTGTTAAAAGGCATCCTCCGGCAGGACAGGGATAATCATTGATACCCAGGCTATCGGCAAGCTGGATTTGCGGTTTTCGAGAACGTCCTTGAATAGCAAGAAATGCCTCTCTATTTACTATCCCTGTTTTTTCAGGAATAGTAGGTTCAAAGAACTTCGCTGAAAGCGGCCTCAACACTAAACCTTTTAAACCGCTATCCCTTTCTATAATTTGCATTGCGTCTCTTCTTTGAGACATCGGCCGTTCACCCAAAACTTCACCGGTGACAATAAAAGGCGCTCCGGTTTCCTTCATATACTGAGCTGCTTTTTTAAACATGAAAACACGGCAATCAAGACATGGATTCATATTGCGGCCGTATCCGTATTTTGGATTCTTGATAATCTCAAAATACTCCTTGCTCACTTCAAAGACCTTGAGCTTAATTCTTAATTTATTTGCCGCTGATTTACCGGCAAGACATGTCTTTCCCTTTGCAGCGCATGTGCAGAACACCGTGACAAAATTAACGGCTTCCAGTTCAGTGCCTTGCTCCAAGACAAGCTTCGTTGCTAAAATACTATCTAACCTGCCTGATAAGAGTGCTATTGCCTTAGCCATATATATCCCTTAACAAAAACGCCTCCCTTCTATATCAAAAAGAGAGGCGTCTGTTTTATCTTATATCCGGTCAAGTCCTACACCATAACCTCTTCTTTTACCGGATGAGGTTTCTTTGAGAGGATATTTATTGCTTCAGCCGCCGCCTTTCTTCCGGATAATAACATGCCTCCAAATGTCGGCCCCATGCGGGGTATGCCATAGGCCGTTGAAACCGCCATGCCTGTCACGATTAATCCCGGATGAATCTGGCCGGTTTTTTCTACCACCATATCCTCAGAAGAATTGACATCCATCGGTCCAAATTCTGCCAGTTTTAAGATGTTTCTTCTCTCTAAACTACGGCATACACAGGCATCGTGGCCGGTAGCATCAATAACCACTTTTGACTCTAAGGAAATAGGGTCAACACAGGTAATCTGCCTTGGTAATGCGGAAACAGGTGTCCAATTAATAACAGTACCTTCTACTCTCTTATTCCTATAAACTACGTCATCAAACTTGGTCATATTTAAAATCTTTATCCCTGCATCACAAGCCGCGGAAATAAGCTTTGAACATGCATTTGGGCCATCAGCGGTAAATAATCCTTCGTCTGCCTTTTTATATGGAATGCCAAGCTCATCGAGCATCTTTTGAGCAGGAGCTCTAAATGTAAGGGTATTCATTAGATACCCTCCAATCCAAAAACCGCCCCCTAAATAGTTATTGCTTTCAATAACCAAAGTCTTAAAGCCTTCTTTGGCTAAATCTCTAGCCGCTATTAATCCGCTCGGCCCGCCACCAACCACAATCACATCTGATATAATATAGTCCTCAAACCACTTACTGAATTCACTAACGATTGCCCTGCTTATCTGCGCCTCACTCACCTTTTGAAACATAACATCCACCTCCTCTTATAGTTAAAAACCCCTATGCCGCCATAGGGGTTTTATTGGTTTCTTCTTCCCTACGCTGGCATTACCCAGATCAGGTTCATAGGGTCTCCCGCCCATGCGGGACTCTCAGGTCGCTTGCGACCTCCCCCTTTAACGTAATGTATATAAAATATCGTAAGCTGATTTATCTTTCTATCAGCTTTCCGACAATTTCCCGGCAATGATCCGCAATTCGCCTGGTAATATCCAGCATTTCCAGATATCTAATCTTAGCCCATTCATCACAGATTCCCTTTGCAGACCTATCGATATGATTAGCCCTGTATTTATCCACCAATTCATCTAAGGCAGCATCGGATTTTAAAACCTCTTGCGCAAGCGTCCTGTTGCCGGTTTTTATTACTTCAGTTACATCTTTTAAAATCTGTTCCACCTTGCTATGTAAATCTTTGTATTCTTGTACGGCAGTTTCGCTAAATAATGCCTTTTCGCTGATTTTGTATTCAATCTGCTCTACAAGCGACACACAGCAATCTCCGATATTTTCGATGCTACTAATAATATCTACCCATATTACTATTTTTTCTTTATCTTTATCCGATGGCTTTTGTTTAGAAATTTCTACGGTAGCTGCGGTAAGATTATTGTACCATTCCGTTATCTTGCTATCATCCCTGAGCACTTGATCCAAGGTGGGAATGTCGTTTTTCATCAAACCATCAAAGGAGGTTCTAAACATTACCTGCGTAAGCTCCAGCATCTTAATGGTCTGCTGTTCCAGTGTAGGGATATCCCGTATTTCGTCCTTCTTTATATCGGTCATCATACCTTTTACCTGTCTAATGTGTAGTAAACCACAAACTACTTATTATGTCAATAAGTTTTATATGTCACTTGTAAACACTATTTTAATATAGAGGATGGGCTCTATTGCTACTTCTTAATTAGGACGAGCAACATTTTGAAGCGATCAAGTGCTTGAACGGAATGTGGTTTATTTGCAGGCATGATTATCATCTCGCCTTCTTTTACAACAGATGAGTTTCCCAATATCGTAACCTCTGCCTGGCCATCAAGTACGGTAACTAATGCATCGAACGGAGCGGTATGTTCGCTTAAGCCCTGACCTTTATCAAAAGCAAAGAGCGTAACCGTACCAGATTCCTTCTTGATGATCTCTTTGCTTACTACAGAACCATCCTGATAACCAACCATATCTTTTAATCTTGAAACTTGCATGCAAATGACTTCTTTTTGGCTTTATTCCGCTCCTGTCAACGCCTCCGCCAGATCAGACATGCTGTGTCTATAAGGTGGACATCGGCCATCCAAAACTGCGAATAAATATTTTCTTCATAACTTATTTAGCTCTAACTAATTGCGAAACGTAAAATTTTCAAAACCTACGGTTTGAGTCATGTTCATTTATCGGCTCTGGGGGAGAATTACAAATTTCTTGTTAGCAAAAGATTCAAGATATTCTTTTTGGACATTAAGAGAATACCTGTCTCTTGCCTGGTCTTCGGCGCTAACTTTAAAGTAAATTGCTACTTTCATTCATAACTGTCCAAATTGGGCGTCATTGCGAGGAGGCCGTAAGGCCCGACGAAGCAATCTCCTCGACGCTGAAAGGGATTGCTTCGCTCGCCTTTGGCTCGCTCGCAATGACAATGTAAAATCAAATCTCAAAATACCTTTTCCGTCGAGAGTCGAACTTCAATTTGGACATAAGTAACTTTCATTTATATGTCACTTGTACATAAATAGGGACAGCGACCATTTATTTCTGCCTACGCCATGGCCTGCCTCTTGGCAAGGCAATCAATCTTCTGCTAAATCTCTTCTCTAACTTTTCTATAAATGCCTTTGAGCCTAATGGGCGTCCTGTTAGAGTATGCGCTCTTATGGCTTTTACTGTCTTTTCATCTTCTTTTGAATCAATATATTCCTTCCATGAACCGCGGGCCATATCTATAGACTCAAAAAGGTTATCCGGCTTAACTGCCGCTTGCCCTTCGTTGATGTGCGTTTGAGCGCTGGACCATTTCCATTGCCATGGTTTGTTTACTATTTTTGCCCTCACGGGATTCCTTTCAATGTATCTGGCGGCGGTTATAAGATGGGGCTCATCCAGTACGCAAGAATAGAAACGGCCTTGCCAAAGGTGGCCCTTTGTTTTCATTTTTTTATTAAAGTACTGGGAATAGCGCATGTGGGCGGTGTTAAATGCCCTGGCAAGAGAATCTTCTTTATGGGGAATTGCTATGAAATGTATGTGGTTATCCATTAAGCAATGCACCAACAAAGAAAGGCTGTATTTAACGCTGTATTCCTGTATCCATGAGAGGTACTGCGTTCTGTCTCTGTCATCCAGAAATACTCTTTGTTGGTAGTTGCCTCTCTGGGTAATGTGGTGCGGCAAATCAATGGCTACTACTCTTGCTATGCGCGGCATGGCTAAATGCTATCATGAGTAATGGCCTTCTGTCAATAATAAATGGTCGCTGTCCCTATTTATGCCATTTTTTATCTGCCTGTAAAAATGGCTCTCCTGCCGGTTATTTTTAGCTTGTTATTCCATTATCAAACCCCTATACGCCTTTACTTATACCAAAAAACAGCCCAAAAAGCAACGAAAGAAAATGGTGTCGTTTCTGTTGCCAGAAACGACACCATTTTTACCATTTTCCCGCTATTACACCCCTCTTGCCAGCTCCTCGGTGAACCTCGCCGCTTCTGCCGCATAGGATATGTCTGTGAATATCATCCCCGCCAGGTTTGCCCCGACTGCGTTAGACAAGTCAGTATCGGTAATATATACCGCCACCAAGTCATACTTTCCGGATTCTGCCTTAAGCCCTGCCAGCTCGCCAAGCGAATTAGCCACTACTTTATACGTTACATTAACCCTGCCTGATAGAGAAGCAGGGACTATTTCGCCAATCGCCTGCGCTGCCGCTTCTACATTGTCAGTAAAGACAAGGATATCAGTCCCCGCCGCGGCACCGCTTGCCGGCGCGGCGCTCGGAGTGAAAACATTCAACGTTTCCAGATTGATCTCCGTCTTTCGCGATATTAAATCAAACTTTTTCATTTCTTCGAGCGTTAACATTCTGCCATCTTCTTTATAAGGCGCGGTTTTTCCCAAAGGCATAAACGCCGCGGGTTTTCCGTATTTTTGATTACTATACTTATCAAAATCTGTAAGGCTTAACCCTCCATCAGGAAACGCGTCAACAACATAACTATTGCCTCCAATATCCGCAACAACAAAATAATGCATGCTGAATTCTGGTTTCGGAGGTAGGCAATATATAGAAAATTTTATGCCCGACTCTTTAAGGCCTTCCATTATTCTACGGGTATAATTATAACAAACATCGCTTTTTTTCGCCGGCGGCTCGAAACTCCATCGTATTATCCTTTCAACCGCGGCAAATTCCTGATTAAAATCTGCGCCGGCTCCCGAGGCACTTGACAAAACAGATTTATCTCCGTTTGCCTTATTAACCATTTCGCATATTCTGTTAAGAGGCATAATTTCGCCTGTCGTTCTCTCAACATCAATTACAGCTCGCCCTGGTTGAGGAATGGTTATTTTCTCTATAAAATGTTGCAAATTTTTCTGTTCTTTATCTGGGTGTAAACCAAATGTTGCTGCTGCCTTCAAAAATTCTACGCCATCGCCATACCATGTGCTATCTTCTTTTTGCTTGTCCCCAAAACCTTCTATCAGCGCCTCATATATATAGCCAGGAACTACATCGCTTGGCATAAAAAACATATTACCATCGAGAATTTCGTAAAGTACCTGCAATTCCAATTGGCCCCAAATATTTACTGTCGCGTTCATATCTGTGACAACAGCTATTGGAAATTTTTTTCCATCCGCCATATCCGCAAAACGTATTATAAAGTCGTCTTGAAAATCCCTAAAAAACCACTTGGTCTTAATTCTGTCAGCCTTCAACACTGCGTGCAGTATCATAAACATGCTTCTTGCGGCTGCTTTTTTAAGCGGGTACCCCTCTCTTGCCGATCTAATCGCATAACCATTAATACCGCCTATGCCTATTTCGGTATCCATCCATTGCTCAGTGGCCACGCAATATAAAGGTTTAGTTCTATCGCGATATGTCCGCCCTGGCTTAGGCATACACCATCGCTGTTCTTCAGGAAGGATATTGTACACAAAGCGCTTCCGAAAAAATTCTCTAACCAATTCTTTAACCTTGCTCTCTCCGCTCATGGACTGGCCTTCGTATTTTTCAAAGGCTCGGCATAAAATTACTGCTATATATTTTTTCCCAAGAACGGTAGGAATTACCATTTTATAGACTCTTTTTATCGCCCCAAGTTCAGTTTCAGCTACTGGTTTAATAACTACTACGCCATTTATATCGCTTTGTGAAAGATGAAAAAATCTATCAAGACTGTCTGTAATTAATCCTTGGTTTATTGCGCTCTTAAGATAGTCTATTGCCAAATCACGATATTGTGGCAGAAATCGCGGGGCATTCTCTACATGACTTAAATCCACATTATAATTACCCATGTTAATGACGAACTCTTGGGAAAGGACAATGCTTCCATTTTCCGCCGCCGCATTCGCCGCCGCCTCGCCTGCGGCTTCGTCACCGGCTTCGGCGACGGACGGCCCTGTTTTTGCGAACAACTCAATAAGCCTGTTATGCACCTTACCTAACATTGGATATTTAGCTATCATAGCGCGGATAAATCTTACTGCCTCATCAGAAACCTTAACGCGCATGTCTATTCCGTCAAACATCTCCCATTCTACTAAATCGCAAAAAGTTTCCTCGGCTTTAAGCTCGGGGCTCAACTTACCTCTGTTGCGGGTTTCTAATTCCCCACATTTCATTCGCCAATGCTCCCTTGCGGACCTGTCCATATTGCGGAATATTGCATGCACAATTTCATGGAATATATGTCGCGGATTATTCGAAGCAACAGTTAATCTATAGGTTGTTACCGGGATGCCATTTTCAACATGCACACCGGATTCAATTAAAGTACCTTCAATATCATCGGAAAACCCTTTAAATTGCCTATTATTTTTTCCAACTTGGTTTATCCTAAGCGCTGTGAATGCAGCGGCAATCTCTGGGTCATTCAATAAAGACACAAGTAGTGCAGGAGCATCGCTATCTACAACGATATTTCCTTTAGCTTCTTCGGGACCGTTTCCAGACCCCGCTTCAACCCGCTCCGAAACCAAAGCGGGACCTATCCCCTTCGCCGCGGCGCCGCTTGCCGGCGCAGAATCTGCGCTCAAAAAAGCGCCTGGCCCATTTTCTCGACTTGTACCATCCGGCGACGCGATAGCGCCACCAACAGTAATCGGCAATGAGACGGCCACCAGTTCAGCGGCTGTGCCTTGACTATCTTCAATATCTCCCGTCTCTGGGTCTATGGATTTTCTGCTACCGCTTGTACGCCCTCGTGTTAGTGGAATCCCTGCTCTCTTAAACACCACCCCTAATTCTCTATTTCTGCCTATAGTGTCTTGGTCTCTTGCTTGAAAACTTTCTCGCGTGCCACCTGAAACTTGTATAAGTTTGTTGACCACTAACGTATCCATAAAAGCGCCGGGGCTTTCTAACTTGCTGATTTGAGGATGCCTAATTAGCATCTTAACCAAAGCTGCTGCATCGTCTGCAGATTTACAATAAAAAACTATCTTTGTTGTTGAGGGATTAATTTTTGCATTCAATGTCTCTTCTTTAGGGCTCTTTGGCGCTGCAAGAGGAATGTTCTGTTGAAACCAAAGTTTAACGTCTTTTTGAACATTATCTAAATCCATACATTGCAAAAATTTCATAGCTGCATCTGGACAGTGCGGGCTCGCCAAAGTCCCTATAGCAACCATGACCGCCTTTTCAAAAGATTTTTTATCTGGATTCAAATAAACGCGGTAAATATCGGGTATAACCCCGCGTTGATTAGACATTTGCATCCACCTTAACTCTTCGGCTGTCTCAAAAGGTTCTTTACTATTTAGAAAAAGTTGTTTAGATTCTTCGGGACCGTTTCCAGACCCCGCTTCAACCCGCTCCGGAGCCGAAGCGGGAACTGTCCCCTCCGCCTTCGCCGCGGCGCCGGCTGCCGACGCGGAATCTGCGCTCAAAAAGGCGCCAGGCACATCTGTTTGCCGCGGCTCAGGTTTAATCTCAACAATATTATATTTGTCATACAAAAATCCTCTTTGGCTTGCTAAACAATACACAAATTGCGTACCCTTTTTGTGAAAAATAGAAACGCTTCCATTTTCGCCCTCAGCGCGAGTTTTAGTTGGCTCTGACGCACCTAGAGCTACTAGGGACGGTTCTGGATCCAATCGGAGAGCGGTTCCGGATGTAAAGCCAGGCCTGTCCCTTTTTACCTGCTCCGCTGGCCTCACCGGCGCAAGGGAAAGATTGCCTGCCTGCCCCCCGGAGCCTTGGCGCAGGGGGGTAAGCGTCGCCTTGACCTCGCCTACGGCGCTGGCGTGGCGCTCTGAAAGCTCAACCTGCCTAAGGGCATAGCTTGGCTCCGTCTGCGTAAGCATAAACGCCAGCAGGGTTATAATGCTAACTGTTCTTATTATGATTGAATGGTGGTTTGACATAGCTTTTTAAAACCAGTTAATTTGTGGTTAAAAATATATGCCTTGCTGCTTCAGGCAAATGTCACTATCATATTATGAGTATATCATATAAATACGCTATATCAATAGCCTATTTCTTACTTTTGATTTTCCTAACCTGCCAGTATCCACCTTTGTCAGGACCGATACGCTTAAGCAGACCTTTGTTTTTTAAAACAGAGATGTTTCTTAGAAATTTGTTGACAAGATAAAATCCCTATGTTATAATTTTGGAAATGCTAATTCCATATTTGGACTTAAAATGGCTGATCTAATCCCCAGAATATGTAAACCAATAGAAGAAAGTTTCTTTCTTTTTGGCCCGCGCGGGACAGGAAAAACAACATGGCTTAAATTAAAGTTTCCGGACGCCCTTTGGGTCGATCTGCTTGAACCTGATTTATTTCGTACATATAGCGCAAAGGCCGAACGTTTAAGCGAAGTTGTTCGCGGCAGTAATAAAAAAGTTGTGGTTGTAGATGAGGTGCAAAGGGTTCCAGAGCTTTTAAACGTGATCCATTCTTTGATTGAGGCAAAATTAGGAATTCAATTTATCCTTACTGGTTCAAGTTCCAGAAAATTAAAACGCGCTGGCGTTGATATGCTTGCCGGCAGGGCGATTAAACAAACGCTCCATCCGTTTATGGCGGCTGAAATGGGTAAAAATTTTAACTTTGACAGCGCTCTAAAATACGGCTTACTCCCGTTAGTGGTTAGTTCTCCTGACCCGCAAAAAGTTTTAAAAACATACGCGGCTTTATATGTCCGCGAGGAAGTGCAGATGGAGGGATTTGTAAGAAATGTCGGCAATTTTTCCCGGTTTCTGGAAGCAGCCAGTTTTTCTCATGGTTCACTGCTGAATATAAGCAATGTGGCTCGCGAATGTGAAGTAGAACGAAAGACGGTTGAGGGGTATATTTCCATCCTTGAGGATTTACTTTTGGCGTTTCGCCTGCCGATATTTTCAAAACGCGCCAAAAGAGCCGCGATATTTCATCCTAAATTCTACTATTTTGATACAGGCCTTTTCCGATCATTAAGGCCGTCGGGCCCTCTGGACCGTCCTGAAGAAATCGAGGGAAGCGCCCTTGAAGGATTAGTGGCTCAACATCTTATTGCCTGGAATTCGTACCGCGGGGAGAGAAACAAACTTTACTTTTGGCACACTCCTTCAGGGACAGAAGTTGATTTTGTTGTTTATGGCGAAGAGGTTTTTTGGGCAGTTGAAGTTAAAAATACTTCTAATATCCGCAATGAAGACTTGAAATCCCTGCGCGCCTTTAAAGAAAATTATCCGCAAAGCTCGCCTGTTTTTATATACAGAGGGAAGCAGCGGTTGTTGAAAAATGGGATCGTCTGTATACCCTGCGTTGAATTCTTAACCTGCCTACATCCTAATAAAGTTAAAATATTTTAAGTAATATTACACCCCGCTTGCCAGTGCCCTGGCAAAGACCGACGCTTTTACCTCATCAGATACATCTACCACAAGAGGTTATAATTTGTCCAGGAATTCGCGGGATTGTTTTAATATGTCTTTTAAGGCGTCAAAATCCTTTATGGCAAGGCCAATTTTGGGGGCTGTTTGCAGTAAAGTTTCTAAGGCTAATTTTATAGATGTAAAGTCGGCAGATAGTTTAACACTTTCGGCATCTTCTGTATAATAATAATTTATCACTCATGTCCAAGTTATGACGGTATTATCGACGGAAAATCCATTTCAAGATTTGATTTCGAAAAGGCAAAAGCGAGGCTAAACTACTGACATAGAATTCCAAATTTTAGCGCTTTAGAGCGTTTTAGTCACCTATAATTTAACAAGAAGACCTAAAACTATTCCTCCGACTACAGTAAAAATAGGGTTGACTTTGAATACAACTGTCAATACAATCACAATAATGGCGATCAAGGCAGTCTGTAAATCCGTAATCGAAGTTTTAAATAATTTCAGAATTGCCACGGTGATAAATCCTATGGCCATTGGCCTGATAACCTTTAGGAGGTTCTGAATAACAGGGTAGTCTTTAAATTGCGTATAATTTAAAGCGATAACATAAAGAGCGATGAATGGAATAGCAACAAGTCCCAAGGTCGCAAAAATCGCTCCTTTTAACCCAGCTGTCTTCGTACCAACAAAGGTCGCTAAGTTAATCATAATAGGGCCCGGAGTAATTTCTGATATTGCAACTAAATCGGTAAATTCCTGTAGAGTTAACCAATGGTAAGTATCAACGACATATCGTTGCGCCAAGACCAGCATGGAATAACCACTACCGATAGTAAAGAGCCCTACTTTTAAAAACGTAATAAACAATTTAATCAATATCATGATCTTTGCCTATGAAAGATAGTATAAACACACGGAATGACAAACAGTGTCAGCAACATCGAACCCGATAACCCGCCTACAACCGTTATTGCCAAAGGCCGTAACATCTCCAGCCCCTCACCCCAGCCGAAGACAAGCGGTGATAATCCAATAACGGTTGTGATACTTGTCATTAAAACAGGCCGCATTCTGAGCGACGAGCCTTCAATCACAGCATCATAAACAAAGAGCCGTTTTTCTTTTCGAAGATTGTTTATATATTCAACCAGCACAATAGCGTTGTTAACGACAATACCAACCAATAAAATAAGCCCAAGAAAAACTGTCGCTCCAAAGGGCGTTCGTGTGATAGCCAACAAAAGAAACGCGCCTATCAACGCCTGCGGCAAGGTAACCATGATAATCACCGGATCAATCAATGAGTCATACTGGACGGCCATAACCACGAACAAAAGAAAAACCGCCAGAGCAATGACTATGACGAGCTGAGCGTTTGATTCCTTTGCCGATTCTTCCTCCCCACCGTATTCCAAATAATATCCGACAGGCATGGTAATCGCTTTCAACCGTTTCTTTATTTCATCGGTAATTTTCCCGACATTTTTGCCTACTGCATCGCCGGTAACCCCAACCAATCGCACCTGATCTTCCCTATCGATCTGCACAGGCCCTTCTGATATTTCAACATTTGCCACCTCTTTAAGTTTAACCTCAACGCCGCTGGAAGGATAAATCGGAATATTTTCAATAGCTTCTTTACTGCTTATAATAAGCGGATCCGCCAATACTCTGATATCGTAGTCAACATTGCGCTCTTTATCCGTAAATTGCGTGCTTACCAGACCGTCCACAGACGTCCTTACCACATCCGACAAGTCTCTGGCGGTAAGGCTAAAGTCGTTTAATTTCTCCCTGTCCAGAAAAATATGTATTTCCGGCCGCGAGAAATCAACTGAGATATCAAGATTCCCCAATCCCTCCACGTCTTTTATCTCGTCCTGTATCTCTTTGGCTATCTCAAAAAGCTTATCCAAGTTGTATCCTCTTATGCGGATATCGATATCGTCGGAGTTAATTCGTAATTCCGTTTCGCGGGGCCCGCACCTTTGGTGTCCCATTTTGAGATAACACAATTTTCTTTCTCTAATGAACGCAGCGTCCTATAAACCATAGCGGGATCAGACTTGCCTTTTTGAAAACCGAATTCATCTAACTGATCCATTAACTCATACCCGTATGACGGCTTTTGGGACAAAAAAAACAAAAGACACGGCTCGACAAACCGTGTCATTTTCCCGTTCGGGCACTCGCACTTAGTCAGTTTATATTTTTTCGCTATTTTACCGCCTTCAAACATGATCGCCATCCTTTATAAGTATTTACACCTATATGTTATCTACATATAGTATACTCCAATCATACCCCTTGTCAATAAAAAACTTAATTGAAAATGGGGAATTATATGAAGTTAGGCCAATCCTTGATCCGGGATTCTATCTCGTCCCTGACTTTTCTGGTATCTGTCAGCTTTTCTTCACGCGTTCCCTGAAAACTTGAAGGATCTTTAAATCCCCGATGAATCCGTTCACCTCTACCGGGGAATACCGGACAGGCTCCGGATTGGGATTCATCGCAAACGGTAATGACATAATCATACTCTTTGCCCTGCTTATAAAAATCAAAAACACTTTTAGTCTTATTTTGCGATATATCAATACCGATTTCCTTCATTGCCTCAACTACAACCGGATTGAGTTTGCCCGGCTCAAGACCCGCGCTCTCTATCTCAAAACGGCTACCGCCGTATTTTTTAAGGAACGCCTCCGCCATTTGACTGCGCGCTGAATTGTGAACACAGACAAATAAAACTCGTTTTTTACTCATTGGCCTCTCCATTTGAATTAACCGGTTTCATCGAAAAAGGGCAACAACGCCCCGATTTGCCTCAGTCAACAGATGACAGCAAGACAGGCGGAAATAAACCTGCCAAAATAAGGATGTGTTTAACCCACGCTTTCATGTTTAAATCCCGTTAGAAAACTTCATCTTCTATTGACGGTTTTCTCTAACGGGGTAAACCAATTCCGCGTTTTTAAACAAACTTTTACAAGCATCAGCATAACCGGGACTTCAATCAATACCCCCACGACAGTGGCTAAAGCCGCTCCTGATGAAAGCCCGAA
>Ga0100393_10003780_pt1 | contig 14127 bp, 10 predicted proteins | sample CryGeymeta201517_FD_81546 | JGI IMG/M metagenome (GOLD analysis project Ga0100393, IMG submission 81546) | Groundwater microbial communities from Crystal Geyser aquifers in Utah, USA - Crystal Geyser metaG 2015-17 | ecosystem: Environmental > Aquatic > Deep subsurface > Groundwater | place... | reverse complement strand
TTGCTGATGACAGCCAAACAATTCAAAAAGTAATTAAAATCACATTCGCTAATAAAGAATTTGAATTAATATCTGTTTTGAGTGAATCAGATCTCTATAACAAAATTGTTGGCGATGCTGACCTTTTGTTACTTGATTTTAGTCTTTCTGAGACTAAGTCAGGCTATGAGCTGGCGAGAGCTGTTAGAGAAAAAAATAAAACAATTCCAATGATGGCCCTACTAGGAACTTTCGACACAATTGATGAATCTCAATTTCTCGAATCTGGTTTTTCTGATAAAGTCGTTAAACCATTTGAGACAGATAAGTTTATTCGTAAATGTGATGCCCTATTGGATGCGGGGTCAGAATCGATACTAGAAGAAACAACAGAAGAAGAGGAAGCAGACTTTTCTGATTGGGATATTAATTCACCAGATGTTGAAGAGAGTGAAGTTTTAGAAGATGAGATCGAAGAGTTTCAAGCTGAAGAGTCAGACTCAGATGACTTGTCTAGTGAGCTTGGAGGTTGGGGATTTAGTAAGGATGATCTCGCTGCACGAGATTTAACAAATGATTACCCTGTTTATCCACCAGTAATTGAAGAATCAAAGAATATCGCTTCTAAATTTTTATCAGCAAATACCCTCGTTGATGAAGACGAAGAAGAGGATTATGCAGATACAGAAGATGAAGTTACGAAAGAAATTTCTCTGGAAGAGCTAGAATCTTTAGAAACATTAGGAGATCTAACTGAGGATGATGTTGAGTCGTCTGATTTTTGGTCTGTTGATGAAGTTCTATCTGATTCAGAAGAAGTTCATTTCTCAAATGATGAAGAAGAGCCAGAAGTTGAAGAAGAAGAAGAGATTCAGTATAAAGTTTCTGAGGATGAGAGCTACTCAATGCCTGGTCTTTCAACAGAAGAGCTTAAGGCAGCTCTAAGAGAAGATCTGTCTCCAATCGTTCACAAGTATGTTGACCAGTATTGTAGAGAAAATATTGAAAAAATTATGTGGGATATTATTCCAGACTTAGCTGAAAATATTATTAAAAAAGAGCTTAAAAATATTAGTAAAGAAGTTTTAAGTTCAATTGATAATTAAAGAGCCTGAGAAAATTTTAATTTCTTTAGTATCAATTTCTAAAATGGCCTCGCCTGCGGGGCCAATTCCTTTAAAAAGACCTTTTTGTTCATCTTTACCGTCAATTATTGAAACTTGTTTTCCAAGGTGAACACAGTTTTCATTCCATTGATTGATAATTTCTAAAGAAGACATCCTATGACTTAAAATATAATTATAAATATTCATTGGAAGATCTTCGAAATCAGTATCTGTTAGTTTCAATTCGCTACTAAGCACGCCTTTTTGAGTTTTATACGCTTGATCTGTTCTATCAGCGCTTTTTCCCCAGTTTAATCCTACGCCTACGATGGCAGTATTATTTATTAGCTGGATTAAGATTCCTCCACATTTTTTATAGTCTGAAGTTAAAATGTCGTTAGGCCACTTGAGCTTAATAGAGTCATTTTTAACGTACTTGATGATTAGTAGAGCAATCTCTAAAGAGGTTAAAGTTAGAACTTCTGCTGGTTTTAGAGTGAATGAAAAAGCCAGAGAGTTTTCGTAAGAATCCCATTTATTGATTGAGCGACCACGACCATGGCTTTGATGTTTTGCACTAACTAGAAAATCTTTTGTGTAGTCATTACAATTTTCAATGAGATGGTCTTGAGTGGAGCTTATCGTGTCAAAATGTATATGTTTCATGGAGACTCTGTTTATGTTAGAATTTCTTGTCTTTAATAATTATCAGTCAGAGGAATTTATGTCACTAATTAAAAGATCAGTTCCAAGAGAAATAAAATTTCAAAAAAATATCAACCCATATGCACTCGGTAGTGTTATCGCTGAATTTGGGAATACAAAAGTCCATATAACGGCAACGATGGAAGAAAGTGTTCCTCCTTGGTTACGTGGTCAAGGAAAAGGATGGGTTACTGCTGAATATTCAATGCTTCCAGGATCAACTCATACAAGAAGCAGAAGAGAAGTTGGAAAACTTGGTGGTAGAACTCAGGAAATTCAAAGATTAATTGCTCGAAGCTTACGCGCTGTTATCGATTTAGAAAAGTTAGGAGAGAGGATTATCACTCTTGATTGTGACGTTTTAGTAGCAGATGGTGGAACGAGAACAACATCAATTTCTGGCGCTTATGTAGCACTTGAAATTGCGATCAAAAAACTTATGAATGATGGTCTTATTACAGAAAACCCAATTAAGGATAGTCTTGCAGCACTTAGTATTGGGATAAGTAAGAAAGGCGAAATTATTGCTGACTTAAACTATGAGGAAGACTCAAGTTGCGAAACAGATATGAATATTGTCATGACAGGCACTGGAAAATTTGTAGAGATTCAAGGTACAGCCGAAGGTGAGCCATTCTCTAGTGAAGAGCTCACGGCGTTAATTGACTGTGCTAAAACATCGCTAGTTCATGTCTTTAATGCTCAGAAAAAGGTTCTTAGTGAATAAGTTTATTCTAGCGACTGGAAATGCACATAAGGCCGAAGAGTTTTCAAAGATTTTCGATATGAATATTCTTGAAATTTCGGCAGCGCCTGAAAAACTTGAAGTGATTGAAGATGGTCTAACTTTTCATGAAAATGCATTAAAGAAAGCTGAGGCATTCTATCGTAAGTATAAAATGCCAATCTTATCTGATGACTCTGGAATATGTGTCCAAGCTTTACCTCATGAGCTTGGTATTTATTCGGCAAGATTTGGTGGCGAAGGTTTAACTGATAAAGATCGTGCCATGCTTCTCTTGGAAAAGCTTGAAGATCAAAAAGACCGTTCGGCTTACTTTGTCTGCGTGCTTTGCTTCTATATCGATGAAAATAATATTTATTTCTTTGAGGGGAGAATGGATGGAGAGGTTTCCAAGGCCTATGTTGGTGAGCAAGGATTCGGTTATGATCCAGTTTTCAAGCCTTTAGCTCATGATAGTGACAAAACAATAGCTGAGCTTGCACAGTGGAAAGATGATAATTCCCATCGTGCCAAGGCATGTAAGCAAGCAGAGATATTTTTTAGAGAAAGAAATTGCCAAAGTGAAAAAGATAAATTATAAACTAATCTCATTATCTTAATGTCGGAGCGTAGCGCAGTTTGGTAGCGCACTTGCTTTGGGAGCAAGGGGTCGGAGGTTCAAATCCTCTCGCTCCGACCATTTTCAAAAATCCCAACTTTCTAATTTCACGAATAAAAATGGTCTTAAAAATATAGCGCTAACGCTTATATTTTTAATATTTCAAGAGCATTTAGTTCCATCTTATACGCTATATTCATCTTGGAATTCTCTATGACCTGAGCAGAGTTTGTCATAGTCAACTGAAGGAATGAGAATATTGAAAAATAAAAAAAGCACTCTTGCGAGTGCTTAAGTATCTTATTCTTGATTCTTTTTCTTATTTTTTTTCATGCCTTTCTTGTGCTCTTTTCTTTTTTCTTTGAGACCTTTCATTTTTTCTCTCATTTTTGCTCGACAGGCTTTGAGATCATCTTGATTTTTTGAAGCACTAATACAAGTTTTTCCTTCTGTGAGATTGGAAATTCTTTCATCCATCCCCGCAAGGATTTTAGTTTTTGCCGCTTCAAACTTTTCAGCTTTTTTTGCTTCTTTAGTGCCTTCTGCAAATGTGTTTAAAGAAAAAATAGTTGCTAGAATCAATAAGTATTTCATCAAATTCTCCTTTTTATCGAATGACTCGATATTGTTAATTATTATACGAAGATGCACAGTAAAAGTTTCTATATAGGAATTTATCGTCATAAACTAGTTATAAGTATAGAGAAAATGGTTTCGGGATAATTTTTAAGGGGGGGCAATTGAAAAAGTATAAAATAGGGATTAGTACTTTGATGGCGTAAGTAATTTTCACCAATCAATTCAGCTTATCCCCAGAACGATATCAAACATCAGAAATTAATTAGCTTTTTTAACAGTTGATTTTTCTGGTTTCGTGAAGTCACTGCTCAGCTTTTTCGCTTGTGTTTTTCGAAGAGGGAGTACGTTATGTGCCCTCTCGGTATCAAAATCTTCTGGAAGTTCGATATTTGATTTGCCGTTTAGTATTGTTTTTGAAACCTTCTCCACAAAAAAAGAAAATATCTTTGGATCGAGTTTCTTGCCAACAGTTTTCTCCATTACAGCTAAAGCATCTTCTATTGGAAGTACATCTGAGTATGATCTCTTCGTTGTTATCGCATCAAAAAAATCAGCGATAGCACAAACTCTGGAGAAAATATGATGATCTTTTCCATGCATTTTATTGGGATAGCCTGTTCCATCCCAATTTTCGTGATGTTCAAGAATAACGCATTTAATGGCCTCTTTATCTGCACCTGGAAGCTCTGGAGACGAGGCAATAAATAATTCAGCTCCAACTTCTGGGTGTGTCTTTATAACCGCAAAGTCTTCGTCAGAAAGCTTTCCTGTATTATTTAGAATGTCTGTAGGGATTTTCGTTTTTCCAAGGTCATGTAACAGACCACCAAGGCCCGCACTGATAAGATCTTCCTCTTTGGCATTCGGTTTTAAGGTCTTGTAGATCAGTACTGTGTACATGCTAACATTAATTGAATGATCATAAGTATAGAAGTCATGAAAAGATAAATCTGCGATAAGGTCTTTAAGCTTATTAATGTCATAATCTCTGATAACGGTAACCATTGACTTCATTGATTCATGACAACCTTCGAGTGCAGAACTTAGTATCTCGGTATTAAATTCTTTACCTGGGCTAAATATGTCATCGAGGTACTTGATAGCACAATTTTTGATGACTCCAACTTTTTCAATATCAGGAGCTAGGGTTGAATAAACAAGGCTTTTAAGATATTTTTTACGATCATTTTCACTCACATAAACACGAAGGTACTTCTTAAATCCTTCGACTAAAAGACTATTAAGCACCTCTCCTTCGCTGACGATTTTAACAAATTTTTCAACCGACTCTCTTGAAGATGAATTGACATAGACAGGGTAAGTAATAGGTTGATCGACAGTGATGAGATCAAAAGGTATTGTGAAATAACTTGATAATAGGTCTTTAGTGTGAATATTCATACAATCATTTCGACCAATAAAGATCATTTCTTTAGGTTCTGGTGCAACTTTTCCTTAACTCGAGCAATCTCTTTAAGGAATAAAAAAATTAGAGGTTTAATCAAGTATTACTCTTTTTCGGATATAAGCTGTACTCTTTATTTATTTTCCTCGTAATTTTCGATGAGGCTTTGAAGTAGCCGGATGCATATTGAGTACACCAGAAGTGCTAATCGACACAAAAAAGGATGTAGCAAATTTGCTACACTTTAAATTAAGAAAAATTGGTAATAAAGTAAATTATTTCTGAAACTTGCAACATGAAAGAAATATTTGAATATAACGATTTACTCATTTTCCTAACTGACCTACTGGAGCATAAAAAGGAGCTGAATAAGAATTTTTCGATGAGAGCATGGTCTAAATTGCTTGGATATAACTTCCCATCTTATTTGTCACAATGCTTAAAGGGAGATCGAACTGCTAACTACGGTCTAATTTCTAAAATAATTGAGAGGGAGCATTTCTCGAAAGATGAGGTCGATTATTTAAAGTTTCTTTACTTAAAACTCCTCGTCCGTGGAGAAACGGAAATTTGTTTAAATAATTTATCGAATATTGTAAGGACTTCAATAAGTAGTTAAAGAAACCGTAACTATATGTAAATTGGCAGCCTAGTTGACGATAAAACTTCCCGGTCAGTACAGGTATCAGGCCATTTTCTTTTCTAGGATAGTGTTGTATAAAGCGCACTATGCTAAAATCATTTATACTTTTCTATGCTAGTTTTTACATAAGTGCAGCCACTCTTTGTTCTGAGGCAAAGCTTAATCCTGCCGATGAGATCATTATGGAAAAATCCTGTGAGTCGATTTGTATTATTAAGGCCCTCGGATCAGATGCGCGTGAGTACTTGAGAGTAAAAAACATGAAAGGTACTAATTTGGTACAGTTGGTGAAATATCTCGATACGCCAAATACACTTCAAGAGGCTGCCTGGGAGGCTTCAGAAGTTGTTAAGCTCTACAGTAGCAATAAGGATCAGCAAAATAAGGCAACAATTGTTAAGTTTTATAAAGTTAAGCAAGTTGTTGAAATTATACAAAAAGAATACGGAAAAAGCGAAGATTCAACTTCTTCAGTCTATAAATGTAAATAACCTTCCAAATGTAAGTTTTTTTTATTACCTAACCTATTGAAATCTTAAAAGCTCCGTAGGGGCAAAAAACTATTTTAAGTGTACGAATCCCTTTTATTAATGGTAGATTGAACGTCTAACACACAACACTAATTTTATTTTATTTATTTTGAGACGACGGAGTAAATGTGCAACTGAAAAGATTGATTATTCAGGGATTTAAATCATTTAAAGATAGAACAGTTATCAATTTCGACGATGGTATTACAGGAATCGTAGGACCAAACGGATGTGGTAAATCAAATATCGTTGATGCCTTATTTTGGGTTATGGGTGAGCAGTCGGCCAAGCACTTAAGAGGAAGTTCAATGAAGGATCTTATCTTTGCTGGTTCTTCAAAATATTCTCCAGGTTCATTTGCTGAAGCAACACTTGTTTTAGAAAATACGGCCGGCAAGCATATTCATATTGGTAATAAAGTTGCTAGTCCTTCAGAGATTCAATTAACAAGAAAATTATATAAGAACGGTGATACGGAATATCGAATTAACGGTGAGCCTGCTCGTCTAAAAGACATCCAAGAAGTATTCATGGATACAGGGGCAGGAGCAAAATCATATTCAATTATTGCACAGGGTGAAATCAATAAGCTCGTTCAAATGAAGCCAGTTGAGCGCCGTACAATGATTGAAGAAGTTGCTGGAATCACAAAATTTAAAATTAGAAAGAAAGAATCATTAAAAAAGATTGAAGCTACTGAACAAAACCTTACTCGTCTAGCTGACCTTAAGATAGAAATTGAAAAGAATTTAAGATCGCTTCAAAAGCAAGCTGAGAAGGCAGAAAGAGCGAGAAGTTTAAAAGACAAAATTCAAAGAACTGAAATTTCAGTTAATGCTCATCGTATGTTTGATATGCTTAAAGAGCTTCGTGATGGAAGTAGTGAGCTTATTGAAAAGAAAATGCAGCTACAGTCTTGGATCAACGAAAAAGAGCAATTAGAAATTTCTTTAGAAGAAGAAAGATATACTAGAGAAGAAAAAGCTGAAGGAATTGAGAATCTTCAAAAAGAAAGAAATGAGATTTCAAATAAGCTAGCTAAATCCGAAGAGAGACTTAATTCTCTTTGTACGAGCTTAACAGATAAAGAAAAACAATTAGAGACAAGACAACAGGAAACAGAAGATCTTAAGAATGAAATTCTTGAGAGGAAAGATAAGCGTGATGCTCTATCGGAAGAGAAAGATAATGTTGTTGCTTCTGCTAAAGAAGAATTTGATTACGAAGCTGAAGAAGAGAGAATTGAAGAATTAAAGGGTGAGCTTGAATTAAAGAAAGAAGCCCTGACAGATCTAAGAGACACACTATCTGAAAAGAAAGATGCAGTTTCTAAAATGGATCAGTTAGCTTTTCAAAACAACTCGAAACTCGAAGAATATGCGCGTTCATTACAAGACTTAGCGACAGAGATTGAAGCACTAGAGAAACAATATTCAGGTGTGTCGACTGAGATTGCAAAAGAGAGAGATGAAGTTAATGCTGCAGAAAAGCTTGTAGAAGAATTAACATTTAAAGAGTCTGTTTCAAAAAGAGAGCTTGAAGAGTTAACTCGCTTTGATCGAGATCTTGAAGCTTCCCTAAAAACAAAATCTAAAGAACAAATTACTACTGAATCTCGTTTTAATTCACTTAAAGAAGTTGCCTCGTCACTTGAGGGAGCAAAAGAGGGAATCACTGAGTTTCTAAAAAACAATGATACTGAAGCATACAAGCTCTTAGGAAACCTTGTTAAATGTGATGATAAGTATACTCCAGCCGTTGAGGCATTACTTGGAGAGTTCTTTGATACTCTCGTGACGACAGAAGACGACCTTAGTTTACTAAAGACTTGGGTTACTGAAAACTCGAACAAGGCACTTGAGATCCTTTTAGGTGATAAGGCTGCCGATCTCGTTTCTGCGGAAACGAAAGAGAGAATGTCGGTTAAGCTAGGTCAAGAAATTACTAGCCTGGCTTCAATTGTTCAAATTCCAGAAGAATTTAAATCAAGATTAACTCCATATTTAGATGGCTTATTCATCGTTGAAAACTTGGACCTTGATAAAGCAAAAACGATATCAAGTGGAATTAACTTTATTGGTCTAACTGATATGGCCGGTAAGAAAATTCTAAGAAATAGAAATAAAGCGACAGTTCTTGCCGTTAAGTCTGCAGAAAATGAAGCTCAAAGTGCAGTTGCAAGAAATAATAAAATTGAGGAGCTTGAAGCATCTCTAGCAGTTTTAAATACTGAAGTTGCAAAACTTGAGGCTCAAGTCGAAGAAAGTAATAATCTTGTTTCAGCGAAGGTTATTGAGCATGAAGAACTTAGAGAAAAGCTTGCGAATTCAAAAGCTGATTTTGCTTCAAAGAAATCTGCTCTTGATTCAAAACTTTCTGGAATGGAAAATGGAAATACGAGACTTGATATTTTAAAAGCTCGTCGTGATGAAACTTCAATGCTGAGACTTGATATTCTTGACAAGGAAGAATCATTCTCAAAAAATAAATCAACAATTGATGAAGAGCTCGAAGAGATTTCATCTCTTATTGAAGAAAGAGAATCTGAATTCGAAGACGTTCGCTCAAGTTACGAGGCTGATCGAGAAGTCTTAATGGCCAAGCAAGTTGAGGCTAAGACTTTTGATCAAAGAGTAAAGTCTTTAGAAGCGCAGATTTCTGATATTGAAGTACAATTAGAAAAGCAAGAGTTACGTATTCAAACGAATACAGAGCTTGTTGAGAAATTATCTGATGAAATGACGACTGTTGAAGAAGAGCTACAGACGCTTGAACTTAGTAATAAGGAAACTGCGGAAGTTCTTTCAGACAAGGATGAAGTTCTTTCTCATCTTAAGGATGAGCTATCAGAGCTTCTTCTTAGTATGCAAGAAAGAGAAGATAGAGTTAAAGGACTTGGGAAAGATATTTCTAAGACAGATAAAGAAGTTACTGAGAAAGAAGTTCGCTTTGAACAATATCTTAGCGAAGAAGAAGAAATTGTTAAAAATATCTTTGAAAAATATAGAGTTGATCTACGTGCGTCTATTGGACGCTTCTTAGAATATACTAACGATGATTTTGAAAGGTTGAATGATGTTTCACGTATGTATTTTATGGAAACAGAAAATGGAGTTATCGAAGTTGAGTCTGTTTCTTATGACTTTGTAAGAAAGTATGGACAAGAACTAAAAGAACTTTCTAATAAGCTTAAAAATTACAAGAATGAATATGTAAGGCTTGGGGAAATCAACTGGCAAGCTATCGAAGATTACGATAGACAAAAACTTCGTCACGATTTCTTAAAGGTTCAAGAAGAAGAACTTAGAAAATCTCTAGAAGATCTTCAAACAGCAATTAATCATATTGATGAAAAATCGAAAGAAAGATTTGCTATCGCATTTGAAGAAGTAAATATGAGATTTCAGAAGGTTTTCCCAATTATTTTTGGTGGTGGTAGCGCGACTTTAAAAATTGTTGGAAATATTGATGATCCAGAATGTGGTCTTGATATTATTGCTCAGCCACCTGGTAAGAAAATGCAGAATATCAACCTAATGTCAGGTGGTGAAAAGGCCATGACAGCGGTTTCTCTCATCTTCTCTATCTATCTTGTTAAGCCAGCTCCATTCTGTCTTCTTGATGAGGTTGATGCTCCTCTTGATGATGCGAACGTTGGTCGTTTCAATGAACTTCTAAGAGAGATGAGTAAAGAATCTCAATTCATTTTAATTACACACAATAAGAAAACAATGGAGTTAAATGATACACTTTATGGTGTAACAATGCAGGAGCCAGGTGTTTCTAAAGCTGTCTCTGTACAACTTCACTAATTTCAAAAAACAAATTATACTATTGGGGTCCATTAATCGGAGACCCCAGTATGTATAAAATTCTAATAATTCTTTTTTCGTTTTCAGCGTTAGCATTCATTCCAGATTCATTTAGAATGAACTACATTCAAGAGTTTAAATCACAAGTTAGCCAAAAAAATAGAAGAGCCACTGGTGTTTTTGAATATAAGTATCCTAGTAGTCTTAAAGTCGATCAAGATCAACCTGAGAAGCTTACTTATGTTTCTAATTCGAAGACGACTTGGATTTTTAGGGCACCTTTATTTGATGATGAACCTGCCGAAGTTACAGTGCATAAGGGACAAGAGGCAAGTCTTTCAAACTTCTTTGATATCCTAAAAGATGGTTTAAAAACTAATGGAAACTACTCAGTAGTATTAACTGATGCAGAGGCACTTTTAACTTTCAATAAGTCCGCTGCTAAATCGACAGGGATAAAAACTGCAATGTTGAAGTTCTCAAATAAGAAAAATCTATCTTTTGAAGGACTAAGTGGAATTGATATTAGTTATCTCGATGGGAGAATGGTTGAATTAAAACTTTCTAATATCGCAACTAAGGTAAAATTCCCAAAGAAGCACTTCGTCTTTGACATACCAAAGGGAGCAAAAGTACTAAAGCAATAATTTAGTACTTTCCAAGAGAAAAGAACTGGTCATTTATTGTGAAAGGTTCTTTACTTAGCAATCTCTTGTAGACAAGATAATTTCTTGTCACTAGCTTTACGTAGTTTCTCGTTTCACTATATGGTATTTGCTCAATGAATTCGATATCGCTAAGGTCTTGGTTCCTTTTTCTCCATCGATGAACAGGGCTTTCACCAGCATTATAGCTTGCAACAAAATTAATGAAATTAAAATGTTGTCGCTTCATAAGTTCTTCTAGCAATAGAGATGAGAGTGAAATATTTTTCTCAATATCATAGAGATCATTAAAGTCAGAAAATTTAATTCCTGCTTTCTTCGAAAGCCTTGCTCCTTGAGCAGGTATCAATTGTAGAAGCCCAAAGGCATCAGCAGGACTTCTTGCGAAGGGATTAAAGGCTGATTCCTGTCTTGCAATTGACATAAGTAGTGGGGCTGAGACGTGCTCTGATTTGTTTGCATTTATAAACTCATCACTAAAAGCAAGGGGATATGAATATAGAGGTGTTTGATTAAGTAGAGAGTCCCTTTTTTCTTTCGGTGTCGCAAAGTACTTAAATATCATTTTATGATAATAAGAAGCTTGATAGTACTTGGCGAGACTTGTGTTAGGATCACTGTCTAAAATCGCTTGGGCAAGTTTGTCGATATTACAGTAAAGGGCCCACGATAGTGGATCATTTGAATATTTAATTTTATCAACATCACTTGAAAGAGTTGTCAGTTGATCAGAATAAATAAATGAGAGTTGTCCATAATAGCCGTAAGGATCCATTTTACGTATAAAGCTTAATACTTCATTAAATTCAGAAATTTGACCAAGCTTTTTAAAGATAGTCGCCTTCCAAAAATAAAATTTGAAGTCTGGACTTTCTTCCTCACTATACTTAGAGAGCCACTCAAGACTAAGTTTGTACTCCTTCTCTTTGTAGTAGTACCAAGATATATTCCAAAGAGCATCTTCCTTTAAGGATTTGAGTTCCTTCTCATCAATATCCTTAGCTAGAGTATAAGCTTTCTTATAGTAATTGATTGCGGTTTCAAACTTATTTTCATCCTCACTAATGCCGCCTAGATAAAAATAAACCTGAGCGAGGTGTTTATCTGCTAATTCTTTAAGTTTTAACAGGCGATTAAGTCTTACTTTGGCCTTTGGGAACTGATCATCAGTCCAGTAAATTCGAGCTAACGCAATTGAGTATTCAACATATTTATCAAGACCAAAAGAATCATTCTTTTTAAAGCTCAAGAATTTAACTAATCTTTGAGTTTGAATGAGATAAGTTTCCTTGTCCCTTTGGAGTTTGTAACTCATACGAACTCTTTCCCAGGCCTTGATTTGGTCTTCGAGAGACACATCTTTACTACGTACTATTTTGCGATAGAGTTCTCTTGCGTGTTTAAAGTTTCGATTACGCTCAAAGTCTCGTGCGACATCATAAATATTCTCTTTGGTAATTTCCTTTGTATGAAGAGGAGAAACTGTTTCTCGAAGAGTTTCCATTTCATCGGTAGCAAGTTTACTTTTTCTGGCAATGGAAATTGCTTCATTAATGAGATCAACTTTTGCTTTCTGTGTTTTTTGAAAATCAACGAGCACGAGTTTAGCATTTATAATCTCTTGGGAATTTTGCGATTTTAAAATAATACTCTCGCTTAAATCTACTTTTGCCCAGTCCTGATACGTATTGAGTTCTTGAGATACCTTTGTGATAAGTTCATTTGAAACATCGCAAAGCTGAATTGATTGTGCTATTAGCCAAGGTTGTAAAGGATGTTCACCTTCTTGGATAAGGGTGGTGAGATCATTACAGTTTTTAAAATCACTCTGAGACTTTGCCTGATTAATCTTTTCTATTAAGAGTGCACTTCGTTGTTCATCATTTAAATTGCCACCATTTCTGATTTCACTCAGTGGTTTATTTGGTGGTACTCCATGGCGTGAGCATGAAGCGATAATCAATAAAATTAATAGTTTTGTTAGCTTTTTCATCTCTATATAGGATAGATGAACAAAGTTTAAGTATCAAGTCATTGAAAATACGTACTGTTGACAGTGAAAAAATTGCATAAGCAGTTGAAAAAACATTAGTTTGATTATAAAAGAGTCTAATTTTCTTACCGGAGCATTAATTTATATGGAAACCACTTCTAATAGCATTGATAAAAAGTTTATCGATAGAACAGTATTTTTTACGTCTCTAGGTTGTTCAAAAAACCTTGTCGATGCTCAAGTTATGCTTGGTCATATGGGACTGAATGGCTTCCAGGTTGTTTTTGAACCAAATGAAGCAGAAGTTATTGTTGTTAATACTTGCTCATTTATTGAAGCTGCTAAGCAAGAGTCTGTAGATACAATTTTAGAGCTTGCTGATTTCAAAGAAGAAGATAATGGTGTTTGTAAGGCCCTTGTTGTTTCTGGATGTATGGCACAGAGATATGCAAAAGAACTTGAAGAGAACTTACCTGAAGTTGATATGTTTATTGGTACAGGTGAATATCATAAAATAGTACCACTGTTAAAAGCGCTCGAAGAAAATAAGCTTGAGAAAAAGTCATTTGTTGAGATTCCACGCTTTATTCATACAGAATTTGATCCACGTATGAATACATCTCCATTTTATACAGCATGGTTGAAAATTTCAGAAGGATGTAATCGTAATTGTACATTTTGTATCATACCAACACTTAGAGGTAGGCTGAGATCTCGAACTGTTGAATCTCTTGTTAAGGAAGCAAATACGCTAGCAGAGACAGGGGTAAGGGAATTAAACTTAATCTCTCAAGACTTGTCTGATTACGGAGTTGACTTAGATGAAAATAATAACTTATTTAATCTTCTCTCTGGCCTAGAGACAGTTGAGGGCGTTGATTGGGTAAGATTATTTTATTTCTACCCAGATGAGTTAACAGATGAAGTTATTGAGAAAATGGCAACTTCATCGAAGGTTTGTAAATATCTTGATATGCCAGTTCAGCATTTTTCTGATTATGTTCTTAAGAGAATGAATCGAAAAATTACTGGTGAAAAAATAATGGAAAGAATTCAACGAATCAGAAGTCGAATTCCTGGAATTGTTCTTAGAACTTCAATTATTGTAGGTTTTCCTGGTGAGAGTGAAGCTGATTTTGAAAAACTTCTTGAGGGGATTAAGCTTGCGAGATTTAATCACCTTGGTATTTTTAGATATTCAGATGAAGAGGGGACACCAGCATTTAAATTAAAAGAAAAAGTTGATCAGGCGACTATTGATGAGAGATTCGATCGTCTTTTTGAAGTACAAAAAGAAATTGCTAGAGAGTTGAATGAGGAATTCTTAGGTCAAACAATTGATGTTCTTGTTGAAGGTTCTCACGAAG
>Ga0100393_10003773_pt1 | contig 14135 bp, 9 predicted proteins | sample CryGeymeta201517_FD_81546 | JGI IMG/M metagenome (GOLD analysis project Ga0100393, IMG submission 81546) | Groundwater microbial communities from Crystal Geyser aquifers in Utah, USA - Crystal Geyser metaG 2015-17 | ecosystem: Environmental > Aquatic > Deep subsurface > Groundwater | place: USA... | reverse complement strand
TAAGTTGTTAGAACCGTTGTTGCTTTTGATACTTTTTGCAACTCTGTGACTCCATCTGTGGACTGCAGCAAAAACAGATCACCCACATTTTTGCTTCCTTTGAATCCCTCTGCAATCACCCCCACATCCAGATCATCAACATGGAAGAAACGATTCTCAAGACTCTGGAGTATCAAATTACTATTCCTAGTGCTCACGCCTTTCTCGTACGTTACCTGAAAGCCGCCCACGCCGATAAAAAGATCGTACAACTTTCGTGTTACATTCTCGATGGAACTCTGCAGAGCTACCAATTGCTCCACTATCTTCCAAGTCAGCTTGCGGCTGCCGCCGTCTTTATTGCTCGACGATCAGTTGGTCGCAACTCGTGGAGCCCGACGCTTCTCAAGTATGCAGAATACTGCGAAGAGGAAGTCATTCCCGTCGCAAAGGCAATTCTTGCTGAAAAGTCCTCCACATCTCCTGAACTCCGTGCTGTCAACAAGAAGTACACGAGTAGTCGCTACGGTGGAGTTGCCAGTACTGTGCTTCAGTCGGACTTCTAGATCAACCAACAACGTGTTTGATCGCTTCGATGAGCCTGGGATGTAAGCTCAGCCGACTTCCACGTGAGTGCGGTCGCACACTTTAAAGCACTTTTGGAAAGTGAAAGCACATCGATTGACTCCTTTTCACGCACTTGACAACAAGAATTACACTTTCAGCGCAAGGGTTAACGAAGTGGAACTTAGTTGAGTTTCATATCACGTTGAGAACAACTACAGTAGTCAATCAAAAGTGATTATTTCGCCTCCGACTCAACTACTTTTTTCAGACACTCGCACTCACCTCATTACATTTTCATATAAAACGGCTGAGTTGATTATGCGAACACTTTAATCGCCATTAGAAAGCACGTAGTAATACTGGTAGGAAGGAAGGAGAGCTAGACTACTTTAACGTTGCGTTCGTTGTAGCCAGCCTTCGTGTCGCCTTCATTTCGACGGACGAAGAGGCTTTGCGGGGAGGAATAAATGCCTAAAAAAATTTTGGGTTGAAATACGAAGTAGCTGTGCGGGAAGGAACAAATGCCTCAACACGTTTTTTGGTTGAAAAAAGGGGAAGGTTAAAAAGCCACTCTACGCAATCGACGAGCACCGCTTTCTAAACCTTTAAGTTCATTCAATAAAGCTACAATAGAAAACAGTTTGTTCAAGAGTACTCTTTACGGCCCTTGCTACAGGGCGTCGTTAATTTCACGAGAAAACAAACAAAGGCAAGCGCACAAACAAAGGCAGCCAACCGGGCTCATTACCAAACCACGCCGACCCCATCCACTTCGTGAAACTCCTTCTTGAGGATGGCTGAGAACGTCGGCCAAGTGTTTTCCTGAATCACTTCGTCATTGGTCAACGTCTTCCCAAGACCTGTTGGCACACCATCCGATCCTAGCGTGAATTGTCCTAACAAAGGGGTATTTCCGGAGATTTCAAACCCTTCGAGATATTCATCCAAGTTTTCGCTTGGCACCAACATGTGCTTGAGAGGAAGCCAACCCCACTTCTGGTCTTGGTCGAATCCTGTATGAATAGGGAAGCGCAAGTGCGGGAATTGGGGGCAAACAAAGGGCATACCAGTGGAGAAATCGAAAAGATCCAAATCCGGTATGATGTCTTCGACGAGGTTAATGTAGTTCACGTCATCGGCTCCTTCCTGTGACACAAGAATATTGGCCTTAGACAAATTCAAAGCTTCAGAAAGGGCCATCTTGGCTTTTTCAGCATCCTTCGTTGCCAGGGTGGGGTCCAAATGGTAAAATTTAAATCCAGCCTTAGAGCAAGCGAATTGCAGCACCATCTATTAAAATTGAATCACAGGTATATTTTAAGTGGTGAGAACAAAGAAGCACGAAAACAACTTCATTTGCACAATTAACACACAGCTCCTGTCTTCACACATCACATATCAATTGTCGATGAAGAGATTCTATACTGACCGTCTCAGAGAAGTGCTTAGGTAGGTAGCACAAGAGCGAATCACCTGGACGCAATCCATTTTCGAGGAAACCAATGGCCAGAGCCTCTGAGTAGTAATCAACGTGATTCATACTCCATTTACGATTTTTGTGCTCATAGCGCACCACATCTACGTGCGGGTTCTCCTTCGTAAGAGCGCTCAGCACGTTTCCAGCGCTCGCCGAGAAGCAACGAGTTGCCACCAACGACGATGTTCCTGCTGAGACTTGCCCGGAAATAGCAGGCGCGGCGCATCGTGAAGCAGCTGTGCGGACACTCTTGAATAAAGCAGATCTCATCCTTCGCTACAGGATGGTAATATGGTGTAACCTAAACCGGTGAGTGGTACTGTAGTGAGTACACACTGCCCTGTATCCGTGTGAAAATTAAAAGTGGAGAGGGGAGAAAAGAGGGTGTTCAGTTATTTAGTTGCCTGTTGTTGTTGTCCATCCGCAAATCTTGCTGTGTTCACTTGCTGCTGGGGAGTCGCACTGAGTAGTGAAATTTATTCCCAGTAGCGTTAAGGATAAGCCTGGAGAATCTTTTCTGTGATGTCGACGCACCGTTTTCTCTGGTTTTTTATCTCTCTTCGTTTCCGGTCTCGAAGCGACGAACAAGTACCAGTACTCCTACGCAGTAATAAAGTAGTATTGATACCTGGTACACGGAGTACATAATAATAATATTAATATGGAATGAATACTACGACGTACTGTAATACAGTAAAGAATAATAATATCCTTCTGACCCGAGGAAGACATGGTCAGCCCCGACTGTGAAATTTTCATTAATTCAAAAGTAAAAGTTTTACTCCTCAGTATTGATTTGTTGTCTCATTTTTTACAAACGATAGAGCATCAAGTGTATACACTGTATTAAAATATTAGCCCGTATTCCAAAATGAGATTATCTCTGGGCAAAGCCTCTCGAGCGCAACTCAGCCGAGTAACGTCAAGTGCTCGGTCCATGTCCTCTACAGCAAGTGTTTGGGTGGACAAAAACACTAGAGTGATCTGCCAAGGATTTACTGGAAAGCAGGTACGTGGGTTGATTACACTTAGGGCGTCTTGCTTAGTTTCCGTGCATCCAGAATTTCTCCATCTTCTGCTGTTTAAACTCTAACCAACCATTACCGACGCCGATTTTCAACCTGCTAAAATAAAAATGACACAAATCTTCATCAATACACAGGGTACATTCCATTCGACACAAGCAATCGAATATGGTACGAAGATGGTTGGCGGCGTCACTCCCAAAAAGGGAGGGCAGACTCACCTTGGATTGCCTGTTTTCAATACCGTTCAAGAAGCCGTAGATAATGTCAAGCCTGATGCTTCCGTCATTTACGTACCTCCACCATTCTGTGCTGCTGCTATTATGGATGCCATTGAGGCCGAAATTCCATTGGTTGTTGCTATTACAGAGGGAATTCCTCAAAAAGATATGGCCATGGTCAAACACGCGCTTCGTAGTCAGTCGGCAACCCGCTTAATTGGACCCAATTGTCCAGGAATTATCAAACCTGGCGAATGCAAGATCGGCATCATGCCTGGATATATCCACTCAAAAGGAAAAATTGGAGTCGTTTCGCGTTCAGGAACTTTGACATACGAAGCCGTACATCAGACAACCGTCGCCGGCCTGGGGCAATCCACCTGTGTTGGAATTGGAGGAGACCCGTTCAATGGCACCAACTTTATTGATTGTCTCGAACGGTTCACCATGGATCCAGAAACAGAGGGAATTATCATGATTGGTGAAATTGGAGGAACTGCCGAGGAAGAAGCTGCTGCTTGGCTTAAGGAGCATGGTGACCCCAAGAAGCCTGTTGTTGGATTTATTGCAGGCATGACTGCTCCTCCGGGACGACGCATGGGTAAGCAAAATCAAAATCATATCGACAATTTGTTTATCTATGTTCTATGTAATTCCATTTCAATTGATTCCATCTCATATTCTCTTTTTATCGGTACAGGTCATGCTGGAGCCATTGTTGCTGGAGGTCAAGGAGGTGCTGCTGAGAAGTTTGCTGCTCTGGAGGATGCAGGAGTTCACATCTCAAGATCTCCTGCACGCTTGGGTGCTACGATGCTAGAGGCCATGGGTTTGACCCCGCAATAGATCTTGCATCTTTGTTATATGAGATATAATAAAAAGTACACGATTAGCAAACTACACTGTGAAAGGCAGTTTGTCGGCAATGGAACTATGTCAACAACGTAGTATAGTTTGTACGAGCCAAACTGCGCAACTCGAAAATTGCATTGTAATAACTTGTTGAAGCGCTGGCAGCAAATTTACGTTGGCAAACACATATTTTTTGATGTTCTCTGCTAGCAAATCTGGAAATTTTCCAGCCTTCTCGTTGCGATCGATATTTTAATTCAATGTAGACTCAAATAAAGAAAGAGAGCAATGTACAAAACACTGTGCGCCAATCAATAACAGCATTGCTTCATTCAGATTTTCAAAACACCGATGCTGGCTTGTCCACCGGTGATCACAGCAGCGTGGGAATTCCGATGCAGTATCCCAACCTGGTGGGTGAAGTTTGCCCAAACGAGTAAGTTGCCACCAGTTCGAAAATGGTATTTGTTTGTCGTTTACTGTTTTTGTCGTTCTACTATGTTTTTTGGCGCCATTATTAGGAGGAACACCAACTTAATCAGATGGCAGGTCCCCTTCCCTGTCAGATGGCTTTTTGCTTGAAAATGGCCTGATCCAGCCTTTTTTGCACGCAAATGATCAGCCTGTGTGCAAGGGATGCAGACGCATCGATGGTGTTGAATTTTCCAGCTGACCACCAGCATTGGGAGTTGCCAGATCAGGTCTTGTTTGCCACACAAGTGGTGCTCAAGATTATGAGACTAGTAGCTGCTACCTGTTCTGCAGAAACAACAACTGGCTTGTGCATAAAACAGGTCTTCCAATGGGCAAGCAGCACGCACGTTAGGATGTATAATGTGACAGCGACTTTTATGGTGTGACAATCAATCACTTTTCATGGGCAAAAATAATGTCCCATCATGAGAAATATGAGTGGCCCAGAGATCCAGGATCACACTTGAGGGACACCGCATGCAAAAGGAAAATTCTGTCGCATAAGAAGAAAAGCTTGTCGTGTTTGGAAGAGGTTTTTCTGCCATTAATTATCATTCAAAGATTGTTCGATTACTAGCGAAGGTTAAACAATCGATTATGCCAGTGGCAAACCGAAAACCTATTCTTTCGTTGAATTGAATCATGCCAACACTATCACTAGAAAAATGGTGTTTGAATTCAAGGGATCAATCACAATGGCACTTGAAGGGCACCTTTGGTACCCAGAGGTTTGGGTGCCAACACAACGGAAAAGTCCGGATCATATCCATATACCTATTTCAGATGGCACCATGCACCCTATACTTTTGAAATAACAGTTGAAGGATGCAGGAGATTGGAAATCGCTTTGTTGATATTACTCATTTTCCAATGCCCGGTGAGTTTGTCGATCCACCTTTCTCAATGCTCTTTCCAAAACAGATCTGATCCGTCATATGATCAAAGTGGTTCATAGCCTATAAATAGTTAGTTCTAAAATCTACTGGTAATCTGGAAATAATTCGTCTTTGCAAAACTACTGGCTTTAAGTACAAAAATGAAATTTTCCAGTTGAGTGATTGTTGACAAAACCAAATTTGGTAATTTTACAATGAAAGCAGCAACCATTTCTTAATAACATGACAGCAAACATAAAGGCATCTAGCAGCAATAGCAAAGGCACTTTTTGAATAACTCATTATCTTTGTGTGTATGAGTCTGGGTGTGAAGCGCCAAATTATTATCAAATATAGATTGGCACGAAACCAAAACGAATTTATTTTGAATTGAATATGTTATGGTACATGTGAAATCGATTTTTTTCGATAACAGTACACTCAATACCTTTATTATTAGATTTAGGTAGAACGCTCTGTACAAATAATTATTCTAAAATGTTTAAGATATCTGAAAGCTCAAGGATTTATCCGGATTGCATGTATATCAAAGCAAGTCTTTGTCAACCTATTAATGAATGTAATAAAATTCCCTGAGATGAGTAAATTTTAGAATAAATCAACGGGAGATGAATTTTCCAGTAGAGTGATTGTTGACAAAACCAAATTTGGAAATTTTACAATGAAAGCAGCAACCATTTCTCAACAACATGACAGCAAACATTAAGGCATCTAGCAACCATAGCAAAGGCACTTTTTGAATAACTCATTTGATCTTGGTATCTTTGTGCGTATGAGTCTGGGTGTGAAGCGCCAAATTATTATCAAATAGATTGGCACGAAACGAAAACAAATTTATGTTGAATTGAATATGTTATGGTACATGTGAAATTAAATTTTTTGGATAGCAGTACACTCAATACCTTTATTATTAGAGTAAGGTACAACACTCTGTACAAATAATCATTCTAAAATGTTTAAGATATCTTAAAGCTCAAGGATTTATCGTGATTGCATGTATAGCAAAGCAAGTCTTTGTCCACCTATTAAAGAATGTGATAAAATTCCCTGAGATAAGCAAATTTTAAAATAAATCAACGGAAGATGAAGTTTGATGAGCATGTCCTCAAGGGTTAGCATTCGGATTGAAACAGAGGAAAAGCAAGAAAATTAGAGCAATTGATGAAGTAATAAAATAGCAGAGTAATTGAACTGCTGCAATGATATTTAGTTTTGTACAGTACCTATTCAGAATCAAGAACGCTCTTTGGCTGAGAATTAATTTCAATTTTTTTACCGCCATATTTTCAAATTATTTTCTTTATAAGAATTATTTGCAAAAGCAAGAGCCTATTATTAAGCGTCTTTGGCTCGACAAGGGATGATAGCATTAGAAGTTACTAAGTATGTGCCCGTTACCCTGTCTGATTTAGACTACCAATTATCAATCAGAAAGATTTATTGGCATCATTATGTCTTCAGCTACAGCTTCTCAATGATTATTTTTCATAAATATGCATACTTTTGTACACAATCCTCACCGTGTACTCCAAGTAATCGCTTTTTTGCAAAAGTCTGTGATCGCCTTGTGTAAAACCTTTGGAAATTTGTAAACTTTTGGATGCGACCACATCGTAAGATGCATGAATGAATGATTTTGCTATGAGCCAATCATTTATGAAGAAGTGTTGGAGATATGGTTGAAGTCTTAACCTTCTTTAGCGATATCAAATGCAATTCAATATTTCGGAGAAATTTCACATTAGATTATAGTCTTAAAATTAGCTGATTAAAGGCTGTCACGATGCTAGGAATGAATTTCCAGAATCGTAAGGAGGAACATAGCTATGGCTCATGGTAGACCAGCCTTCGAGCGTATTAGTATTTTTTGTACACGCGGAACTGAACTGGGCTAGCATGGCGTGGTATTAAGACGGAATTAGCCGAGTGTTTCACCGAACTGCATGGCTTTGAGTGAGCATCTTTGAAGGCTATTCAATTATTGTTAACTAAGCCGGTACACTATGAGTTGTTGCACAGCAGCCGAAGATTGCATTGTCCTCTGCTTGGATCTTTAAGGGAGGCTTGGTAGATGGCGGCTTCGGGCCTTACCCTCCTGAAACTGTGAAGAAGACCGCTTTTGGTAATTAATTTTTAGGGTCATTTGGAGCGTGTTGGCAAAGTGGTAAAGAGCAATCGTGCTGGATGCAATGGTTTTTGCTTGCAGGCAGCCCCCAATGGCTTGCTTGAGCCACGCACGAGGCGAGAACAGAAAACCCTCGTCTCTAATCGGAGGTAGAAAAACATGCGTTTTTTTTGGCATCATACTGCCCGCATGGTCAAAAGTCCTAAGCCAGCAACAGGCAGGGCTGGCTGCAGCTCCACGACTACTGCCTGCACAAGCAAGCACAGGGAGGGTCTAAGACCTGGATGCTGCTGCTGAGTGGGCCAAGAAGGGGGACACAATCCAGTTGTTGGGAGAATTTTGTTCTTCTCCTAATTTGCCAGTTTTCTTAGACTCTTTCAATACCGGGGTACCCTAACCCCCCCTAGCAATTTGCCTGGGGGTGCTTTGTTTTATACAACCAACCTGTTATGGTAACGTTACTTTTCTTTAGTTCCCTGAAATTCAGCAGCAAGGTGTACCGCAAAACTGGAATGATTTTTACGGGGATTACGACGCCACTAGTTTCGTGTCACGACCTGAATGGCTTTTTACTGGCGCTGCTCGGGCAGTAGTAGTAGCATGCGGTCGTTGACTCCCAGAAAACAGTCTCTGTAAGCAAAACTACCAATACGAGCACACACTGGCTGCCGCATAGTTATTTTATTAGAATGCACAGTGCTGTTCTATACTATACTTAAAACAAGACTAGAAGTTATTTGGAAACAGAAAAACATGTTTTGCACGAGCGCAAAAAACCTCGTGCTGGTGTTTGGAAACATGATAGTGCGTGCGTTGAACTTGTCCCCTAGCTATTTAACCCATGGTCTCGATATCGATTTCATATGGCTCGACGTTGACAACCAAGGGAAATTCCAAGGATGCAGTGTTGACAATTCGAATAACATTTCCGGCACCAGGAGTAGCGATAACTGTAAATAGCGGGCGCTCCAAACCATCCTCGGTGTAGAGATCAATGGTGTGCTTGACGGCATTAGGACCTTGAACAAGTTCGACCAAAGCGTTTAAAGGACGTCCATCTGTCTTCAATATAACCTTGGCACTCAAGACAGAGGCGTCTAGAGGGTAAGTAATAATTGCTCCTCCTTGAAGAAGCTTCTCGGACGGCATATCGTAGATGGACTCGGGAATGGGCATGAGTCCTGATGTACCCATCTCGTTGGCTCCTCCAACAGCAGCAACAACTGGAAACTCCAAGTCGCCAATGTTGCGAATAAAGAGAGTCGAGTCGCCGCCAGGGTTTTCAATCACAGCCTTGAAGGGACGATATTTACCTTTTCCGCTCTTGACTTCCATTCTGAGAGGCGTGTTGTCTGGTCCTTGGCACAGATCAATCTGACAATGCAAAAGACGACCCTCCTTTCGCATGGTTGCGTCACTACTCAAAAGAGTAATATCGTCACCAGTGATAGAGACCAAAAGACGTTCAACATTCTTGAACGACCATGTTCTTAAGGCCCCTCCCTGTACTCTGACGGGCTGCAACGTCTCAACGTTGGGGGCAAAGACATTGTCATCATCGGGAGCAAATCCAGATCCAGCGCCTTGCTCGGGATAAGGAGCGATATTGGACATTCCAGCGGCACTCAAGGTGGTAACGCCGATCTTGGGTGCCGAGAGGTGGAAAGCACTAGCAATCCAAGGCATGGCGCAGAGAGCGAGCAAATTCACGTGGATCTTCATTGTAATATAGTTGGTATATGTGTAGATGTATGATGTGAAATTAACTATGTGTGGATTCTACAGAGCGTTGCAGTGCAGATCCTCTTTTGAATAATCAACAGATGATGATTTTGATGTGGGAAATTTTGATTTGTTGGATTTGTAGTGTGGTTGTTTTCTACTGGTACTACTACTACTAGCTAGTAGTACTACTAGTCTAGTAAGTGATGGGGCGCTGATGTTTGGACTCCAGATGCCCAACAGACTTGATTTTTGCCATGGTATCGGCACTCGGTTCGCTTGATGGCTGCTGGTGTCCTGGTTTCACAAAGATACACAAAAAGCTACGCGGCCTTCCTACGAAACAAGTACGCACGCAGTTAGACTAATTTTTGCCACAACGGGGGGTTGAGAACGCTTTCTGCAGGTTTGATGGATAGCGTGGATTTCTATTGCAATTTCTCTTTTTCTCGTGTTTTGCACACACCATAACACTGCGAGAAGAAAAGTGCTTAACTGTCTTGTCGTTCAAAGTCTTCAACCCAATGGAAATTAGATATTTCGAAGACAAAAATGACGTATTTCAACCTATTAATAGGATAATATTAGGGATAAAGTTTCCTGGAATATTCATGCTATTCTCAATTTTATTATTATTTTACCGCATTAAATCATTATTCTCTTTGTTTTTTATTTAAAAGAAAGCTCGCTAAACAACTGTTCCTGCTTTTCGAACAAAAAATAATGAAATAATAGAGTATTACTAGTAATAATGAACACAACACTCTCATATTTATTTCACCCTATCTCCTCAGGTCAGGTCAACAGACCAAACAAGAAAGGCAATATCCGATCATGCGGCTTTTGTCTGTCATACTAGCAGTTTTGATTGCAGTGGCGACTCTTGTCCAGGCTCAGGCCAAGTCAGAACAAGAGGCGTTCTGCTTTTCTGGACGAGCAACTGTTCAGGTTTACGGGAAAGGTGCTTTACCTATGAGACATCTGCAAGTCGGGGATTATGTTGTTACCGGTGCGTTACTGTATACCTGTTGCTATTTTTATGATTGTTTCTGTTTTTTCGCGATCCTTTTTTGTTTTTGCTGGAACCTCCTTTATAAAATACGAGTACAAACTACAAACACAGCTCCATGCTTCACCATACTGTCGAATCTCATGCCATCGTGCGTCATTCGCACTTACCCTAGCCACATTTAATAATACATTCTCAAAAAATCATAATAATCTTTACGATTTTGACTCCTCTTCCCCTTATCTCCTCGCAGGCAATGACAATGTCCGATACGAGAAAATTTATGCGTTTGCTCATTATAAACGAAATTCCGACTCGCCAACAGACTTTTATAGGTTACACACGTTTCCTTATAATCGAATGAGAAAGCCATTAGAAATCACAGGGCAACACATGGTCTACCTGCACGGAAAACAAAATCCAATACGTGCCGATTCGTTGAAAGTAGGCGATGTTCTTCGAGGAGATCATTACACCGGTCTAACAGTGACCAAGATTCAAAGAGTCAAGCGTTATGATAATTATGCGCCATTGACACCCCATGGAACCATACTGGTGGATGGAATCGTGGCATCATCATATATTTCACTGCAAAAGAATGCCAGGGAACACATTGAGCTCGGTGAAAGTGGATTTGAAGTTCGAATATCGCAACGAGTCATGGTTCACATGTTTTTGAGTCCCTTTCGCAATTACTGTCTTGGCTTCTCTTCAGATCTTTGTAGAACTTACAATGACGATGGCTTGCCTCCCTATGTTGCGTTTGGACTCAAGTTGGCCGACTGGGGCATTGCTCAGGATGTCCTCGTACAGCTTGTGGCGTTGGTAGTCTTCTTTTTGGTCTTAGTCCCATGCGTTTTAATTGAAGACCTTGCCGGACCAGAATGGGGTCCGGTCATGCTCCTCATCACGGCCGTTTGTCTTGTATTGTATAAGCGAAGCAATTATCGTGTTCGCATCAAAATTCGACATCCTCGGTAAAAGCAAAGCAGTGAAGCAAGCCTCAATCTTTGTGTACAATGTGCATTGTGCATAGGCGACATACTTTCCTGGATAGTCTATGGAAAAAAGAAAGGCCAGCTGGATGGAGTATACGGCAAGGGATGAACGAAGGCAGTTCATGTAATTAAATTACCGCAACTGAAATGCAAAATCGCACTAAGAAAGCTAGCAACGAACGAACGCCAAAGTTTGAGTTTTCAACATGTCAAACACCTAGCTACGAGCCAACCAAGGATAGATACACAGTTTGTTTGAATCTCTACCTGTACCAATTTACATAAGCTACTTTTTGATTAGATAAACTACGATCTGTGCACCTTTTGCCGAGTAATGAATTGCGGGGACACATCGATGTGTTGCAGGAAAAGGGAGAAAGCCAATAAATCAAAGTGAAAAATCAATATTACTCTCATTTGCTTGTCCCGCCATCTTTGCTCTGCTACCATCCTACCTTCCATGTGCTACTGTGGCTACTCCGGGTGAGGTTGGATGTCAATGTATTTTGACTATTACCGCGGCCACTACTACTACTCGTGGCTAGAGGAGAAGTCTAGCTGGAAGGGTACAATCAACAATCAACTCTACCAGGTAGCGACCTCCTCGGTATTGCTCAGTGAACAATTAATTACTAGTAGAGCAGTACTCTACTTTTTAGCATTTTTTGTTTTTTCAATTTTCAGAGATTACGATGTATGAGACAGGTGTAGCTATGGTACTGGACTCCTCTACAGTAGTAATTTCCAATGAGGTTCCGTCATGACGAAAAAGAAACCAATCAAAATCCGGTCCATTCGTGGTCGACATTGGCACTTCACACGCCTACCAGCCGACATACTTAGATAGTTTTGTTTCCGTTAACGGATATACTAATTTAGATATCTAAAGGACTGAAGATAAATATGTTCTTTTTCGCTAACAAGGTCGAAAGATAATTGATTTTTCAGCTGAGACTTCATCATTCGTGTGGCACTGCCTTTCGCTTACTGTACTCGCCAAAATCACAACACAAACACAATTTATTCATTACTTGAGAATTCGTCGAATATCAAGCATATCAATAAACAAAAATGTAAGTAATACGACAGCAAACGGTAATGTAAAGATGGCGATGATGGTGTACTGTTGACAGGGGACATATCGCCGTCGTCGGGAAGATTCAAAATATCGGTGGAATCATTGTTCTTGCACTGCACGAGTCACCGACTGATATCTTTTCACTCGCTATTTCGTTGACATCAGGGTTTCATTCCGCAGAAAGTCAAAGAAGGACGACAAAGAGGCCAAGGTCAAGGACGATGCCAAGGCTGTCGAGCCCAAGAAGCCCGCCGCCAAGGAGGAGAAGAAGGTATGTTACAATTTAGAAGAACACTTTTGATAGACCACGATCGTGGAATGTGGAATACACTACAGGACAGGAGAAGCATTGCTGCCCGCCCGCCGCCTTATCGCCTCGTTATTCTTCTTTCTTTATAACTGAGCTTTTGCGTTAACTTATCTCCCTCCTCACCACATGTACCTTCCTCTATAAATATCGAACACAACAAACCAGCCCGCCCCCAAGAGCGCTCCTTCTAAGCCACCAACTCTCGATGATATTCCTCAACTCATTGAGACCATGCTCAGTTCCAAAGGAGAAAAGAGTGCCGCAGCCACCAAGCGTATTTATGAGTTGTGCGATGTTGGTCACAAGCAAAACCGTGTACCCATGGTCTGCAGCGGAAAATACGACGTTTTGACCCCTCTCGCCCAGTGTCTTACACAGGAGAGTGGAGACGGTCGCCACTTGGCTTGTCTTGCTCTTAACAACCTTTCCATCCCCACGGAAAACAAGCGCGTGATGGCTCTTGGACCCGCTTCTGATGAAGTTATTGGAGGACTTTGCAAGGTTATCGCCGAGGACAAACAGGAATCGTACTTGTGCTGTATTTGCTTGATGAATCTGTCCTTTCTCGAGGCAAGCATCACCACCATCTTGCAACACTCTCCTTCTCCCGATGGCAAGCAGCTTGCTCCCCTTGAGAACCCTGCTTCTCTGCTTCGTGTTCTGGAGAAGCTTCTCACCAACTCTCCTGCCGTTCCCAAGTCCGGATCTGGCAAGTCTGAGGGTGTCAGATGGGCCTGTGGTTTGATCAAGAACTTGGCTAAAAGTGAGGAAAACGCTGCTTTGATTGGGCAGACTGACATCCCCAAGTGTGTTGTTGAGAACATTCGCTCCACCACTGCCCCTCCTTCTCGTTGGACTTCCAACAGTTTGGAAGATTTCTCCCTCTTTGTCATTCTCAACCTTGCCCAGTGGCCCGTCTCTCGAGATGCCCTCGTTCAGGCCGGGGCCGTGGATGTTATCAAGAATATCATGTCTGAGGGAGACCTGCAGGGATTGAAGGCCACTATGGCCTGTGCTTTTCTTGATGCTCCTTGGTCAGCCTTCCCCGATGGAGGAAGTCCCGCTGCAAAGTCTGTCTCGGAGCTCATGACCAACATCGTCGAAAAGAAAGGCAAGGACGGACAATATGCTTATGGTGTCTTTAAGCTTTACACTGCCACGAAGGCATTCCGTGATCTTTCTGTCGCTGCTAAGAAGGGCGATGTCGAGGGCGAGGAATCCAACACAAAGGTACTTGCTGTCCCCTCTGCTGTTGCTTTGAACTTTCAGATCATTTCCGATCTTGTTCTCTCCGCCATGGACGATGCTGAGGGAGGATCCAAATATGTTCCCGATGCCATGTCTGCTGAGTTTGCCGTTGGAGCTATCGAAGCCATGCTTCCTTCCATCCTTACTCCTGCGG
>Ga0100393_10003769_pt1 | contig 14143 bp, 7 predicted proteins | sample CryGeymeta201517_FD_81546 | JGI IMG/M metagenome (GOLD analysis project Ga0100393, IMG submission 81546) | Groundwater microbial communities from Crystal Geyser aquifers in Utah, USA - Crystal Geyser metaG 2015-17 | ecosystem: Environmental > Aquatic > Deep subsurface > Groundwater | place: USA... | reverse complement strand
ATGAAAAGAAACTAGGAGAGACGGGTGGAATCTATTTTGGTAGCTCCGATAATATGAACAAAGTGGTTCGTGTATTTAGCATGGCCATGCGCAAAGGTTTAGGCGGAGGAATGCCAGAAAATGATGTAGAAGCCATCTTGAAGTCCATGGAAAAATACACCGATTTTAAGGAGCTCATTTTGATTGGTGATAATTCCGTAATCCGCGATTTCGACCTCTGGGATCAAATAAAGCATCCCGTTCGCGTCATCCTCGCAGATGGTGATTGGACAGTTAATCCACAATACCTCAATTTGGCCTATCTAACAGGCGGATCTTTCCATACCGGTGTCGGTGACTGGAACTTCGGAGATGGTCGTGCAGATACCCTCCTAAAAATCTCAGGGATGGAGTTTGTGCTCGACAAGGAACTGAACCTTTACGTGTGCAAAGACAAGGAGCAATGCCGTTATATGGATCTTGAACTCGCGGCCCGCGAGAAGAAAAACCTCGAAGAGCTCAAGAACAAACCCATTTACCGCACCATGCACAAAGACAATATGGGCGGCGGCGGTTTCAAAGGCTGGTGGCGCCGACTCTGGGGCAAGGACTGATTTATGATTTATGATTTGTGATTTGCGATTTTTGAATTATGATTTGTGTCGCATAATTCAATCGTAGGGACAGATAATCATCTGTCCCCCTCCCCCGATGCGTGAAATGTAAATTTTGATTTGCCTGTCCGCCATAGTAAATTGGAACGATGTGGAAATTTACGGAGGCGGATGATTTGCTACGGGGCTGAGGAGAAGCGCTTCGATGGACTCATTCATTGCCGTGGTCCGTCGACCGAGGACTATTACGCCAACGGAACAGCAAACTATCGTCTATGTTCCATGGACTATGGACTATGGTCCGATTTTCTGCCGTGGTCTGTGGACCGAGGACTATTACGCCAACGGAACAGCAAACTATCGTCTATGGTCCATGGACTATGGACTATGGTCCGATTTTCTGCCGTGGTCTGTGGACCGTCGACCGCCGACCTTGATGCCAACGGAACAGCAAACTATCGTCTATGGTCCATGGACTATGGTCTATGGTCCGATTTTCTGCCGTGGTCTGTGGACCGAGGATTATTACGCCAACGGAACAGCAAACTATCGTCTATGGTCCATGGACTATGGACTATGGTCCGATTTTCTGCCGTGGTCTGTGGACCGAGGACTATTACGCCAACGGAACAGCAAACTATCGTCTATCGTCTATGGTCCATGGGCTATGGTCCGTCAACCCCTTTCCGGTACAGGGGTCTTCGAAAACTGAAACCTAATCGATGCCCGTTTTTTATCGGAAAAAGTTCTTTTAATATTGTCATTAAGAATAAAGTTGCGATATTGCGTAATAAGTTATAGAATGAATCTTATGAAAAAGATAGTAAACTTGGGACTGTGTCTGGCACTAGGCTCCTCCCTTTTATTGATGAATTCGTGTGAGAAAATTGTTGATGACGCAACAGAAACAGCAGATTCAGCAGAAGACATGTCATCCGATTTGGTAGCATTAGGGTCACTAACTGATGCAATTCAAGATATTGTCAGCTCTGATCCAAATCTGCAATTGAAAAATGGCAACCCCTTTATTTCTAGACAGTATTTTAGATATAGCAATGATGATTCCGTTTTTACGGATGGAGATGGAATCGAAATTATTTTTAATTTCGAAGATGAAACACATCCACAATATCCGTATACCTCTATCGATGAAGACCCAACTTCCGGAACAGGTTCTGTAGGAGGTGATGGCTCAACACGTTGGGGTAGTGGTTACATTCGAATGAATTTGCCCTATTCCGACCCAAACTGTGTCATCAAATTGGAACTCAATCGCTATATCGTATTAAAAGAAGGTGTTCTATATAGAATAGATGATGGTGATCGTAAAATCGGCGGAAGAGATGAGTGTGTAATCAGCCGCACAGGCACAGACTCTTGGGATATAGAATACAATATGAGCTTCCAAAAACGTGAGCTGACTGAAAGTGACGTAGAACCAAAGACATACAATGTTGGTACTTTTCATCTAGTAACTGTTGATGGCGGTGTAGAAGGGTTATTGGATGACGAACTCACGGTAACAGGAACAGCTTCGGAGTGCAAAAATAAAAAGGGCACTATTTATTCTGTAACGATTACCGAGCCTTTGAAACGAGTTCTTGAACCAGGCTGTTCCAATACTTTCACACAGGGTAAAATGGAGTTGAAAAATGATAAATCAAAATTTTCAATGAAAGCTGATTTTGGAGATGGTACCTGCGATAATTTGGTAGAGGTTACCTTGCCAGGAAATGTGAAAAAAACAATCACTATTAAATAGCGTTTAGTTTTATTTAAATATTAAAAAGCCCTGCAGCATAGTGTTGCAGGGCTTTTTTATTGTGGCTAATGCTAAGTCTCGATAGCTATCAGGAAAGGTTAAGGTTAAGTTCCGATCGCTATCGGAAGAGGCTTAGGTTGAAAATTATGTTCCTGTCTCTAAGCCCGTCAAATAGATAGTGGCTGAGACTGAGGTTAAGATCGAGATTTGCTGTGGTCCACGCAGACTCTCTTCCAATTGGTAATTGAATGTGAATTAGAGGCAGAGCCTCGGCACTAGGTTAGTATCGATAGCTTTCGGGAACGGGTTAGAGCAATTTAGCAGGTAGACTTTTATTTGTTTATTGACTTATAATCAGTCTGCTAATCCAGCAAATAGATGCTTGCAGAAAATCAACCCTAAGTTGTTTTTAGGAAATATTGAGCTGCGTCTTTTAAGCTGGCGATGGCAATACCCTCCGTCTGTGTCCGCCGGAGCCTTTTTGGCGAAGGTGGAGTCAAAATGGGCCGAGACTAATGAAGCGCGCATATATTCGCAAAATTCAATCTGTCAACGATTTGTATAGTACATGACAAACTAGAGCGGAGCCTTTGCGGATCGTCGATCGTTCTCAGAATAAAGCCGTAGGTTTTCTCCTCATTGCTCACTCATAACTCACCATCATAAACGACGATAAACCGTAATCTTGAGCTAGGCTTTTCCATAAAAAAAGCCGTCTCCAGGGAGACGGCTTTGGTACTTTAATAGTGTAATTGCTTATTGAACGATGATACGTGCAATAGCAGTTTGGTCACCATTGGTCATAACAACCATATAGGTTCCTTTTGCCACTCCAGCAATATCAAGGTTGGCTGTACCATTGAAATCTATGTTTTCTATTTTCACAGATTTGCCGTACATGTCAATTACTTTTACCTGAACTTTTCCGCTAAATGCATCGGTTTCAATGGCAAACTGGCCTTTGTTTGGGTTCGGGTAAACATTGAGTTTAATTTGAGCTTGGTCATCAATACCAACGTTGTCTGATACATAGATAAAGCGAATTTCACTGTACCCAATATTTCCTGAAGCATCCGTTGCTTTGTATTGCAAGGTATAGATGCCAGGAGTTTCTGTATCCACTAAAGTGGTGATTGTTTCAACGGTGATGTTTGTATTTGGGTCATAATTATCACTCAATACATAACCTGAGTCCGTATAGGTTCTCAAACGCACAATATTAGCCGCTGGAGATGCTTTCAAGCGAATCACCGGTGCTTCTGTATCTACCACCTGAATCACACGAGTAATCATGGATATATTTCCATTGCAATCGGTGATGGTATACGTGATAGTTTTGGTACCTAGGGTAGTCAAATCCACTGTGCTAGCAGTCATGGTATTTCCAGTAGTACAATAGTTATCGCTGATATCAACACCTGCTTCCATATAGCTTCCGAATACTTCTACCGTAACGGTATCCATACCCAATAGGGTTCCAATAGGAGCTACTTGATCAATCACGGTTACGTTTCTAGAGATTGTTGCGCTTCTTCCGTTTTGGTCTGTAACCGTATACGTGAGGGTATAGGTTCCAATAATGGATGTGTCCAAATTGCTTTGAACCATCGCTACTAAAGTATCTCCCTTAAAGTCGATGCCTAATACGCCTAAATCATTATAAGAAGTAAAGACATCCATCGTATCAGAGGCCAGTCCATTTAAAGCAATGGTCGGAGCATCTGGGTGAATAATCAATACACGTATCACGGTAGTGGCAGCATTTCCGGCAGTATCGGTTACATCGTATTCTATGATATAGGTTCCCGCAACTGTTGTATCAATGCTTTGAGTGATGATAATACTTGGAGTAAGGTTGCCGTCAAGATTGTCGCTTGCAGTTGCTCCCAATTCATTGTATCCATCATTTCTATTGATATAAAGTGTATCCGCACCATTTAAGGTGATTACAGGAGCTTCCATATCATTTACAAGTTGGATTCGGTAATCCTCAGTTTCTCCATAGCTTCTTGTTCCGCAAGGGTCATTGCCTTGGAAACGGTAAGAAGTGGCAATTCGAAGTGTTACCATTCCATCTCCTGCATTTCTTGGGACAGTGATCGTTTCTGTGAATGAAGCAGTCCGCGCTGCATTTTCAGAAGCGACGAGTTCACCCGCATCATCAAAGTCGCCATCAGCATTATAATCAATCCAGATCTTTCTGCTGATTTCATTCGAGGTAGTCGGACGATATACTTTGATCTCATAGCTTTCGCCTTTCATCATAGTAGTACTCATTCCGGCATAATCGGTATATCCATCGCTGCCTGATGAACTGTTATCAATATCTCCAACAAGGACACGGCTAATTCCCATATCAGTTAAAGTATTTAACACTTTAGGTGAGCAGATTTCATTAATCGTTAGGTAGTTGACTTTTACCAAAGAGTCGTTGCTTACTCCGTTGCTGGTAAAAAGTTTCACAGTGTATTGTCCCGCTGCTGCAAAGGTTACATGTGCTTCAGCTTCTTGGTCACTTCCGTTTAGGAATGTGGCTCCCGCTGGCTCAATTATCCATTGGTATCCAGTAACACATCCGCTTGTAATGTCTGAAAGTACAACTTCGTCATTGGTAGTATAGGTGGTATATTCTGAAGAGAAGTTCACCACATTTTGACCAACTGGAATAACCACAACGGTTTTTCTTGCAGTATCTACACCAGCACATCCTTTGGCAACCATTACTACATTATAAGTTCCAGGAACCGTATAGGTATGGGTTGGTTCAGAAGTATTGTTGACGAAAATTCCCGTGCCGCTTAAGTCCCAAGAATAGGTAGAAGCATTGGTCGAGGTGCTTACGAATGTTACAGGGTAGCCTTCACAAAGTGTATCTGATACCATGAAGTCTGCATCTATTGTTGTTTTTTGACCTACGGCTTCATAATGAAGAGCGAAACCTGGATTGTTTATAATAAAATCAGATTCAAATTCAATGTACACGGACCCAGAGGTTGCAGTCTGCAATGTTGGGATGGCAGTTCCCGACATACCCAATGGTTGAGCAGCGTCATCCCAAAGTGGTGTTCCTGTCGCATCCGACCCATCATAGATTCTTAGAAAGTCAAAATCGAGCTCCACATTAAATGCGTTGAAGCTTAATAATAGGGAGTCATAGCATGAAAAATTGATTGTAAAAGAACAAGCCTGGTTGTCTTGGTAGTTTCCTGTTGGGCCACCGGAATCATAAATGTTTCCAATTGGTCTTGCAGCAGCATCTACACTCGTTCCTACGCACATTAATGAGTCCGTTCCGCCAGCAGTGCCTCCACCAACGTTGATGTATTGTGATTTACACAAGGTGTCGCGTCCAAGGGCGTTTCCTGCAATCAAGCATACGTCGAATGCACCGGTTCCAAAGAAGCTCATTTCTGGGCTTTTAGAAAAAGCGCTGGTTCCATTGTCGTAAGATATTGCTGGAAGAGAAAGCTGAGTTTGTGGGTCGATATACACATCAGGACTTACATACCATTCGTAGAATGAAGCACCGTTTAAGGTAAGGTTATCATAGTTGACCGTTCCAAACTGAGAGATGTTATTTGCATCGGCAACAAAATCAGGGCTAGGGATCGCTGTTGGAGCAATAACATAAATTGTTTTGCTCGCAGAGTCAAGCACCAAACCACATGCATCTAAAACACGGTGAGTCAATATATGGATTCCAGTATCTTGGAAAGTATAATCGAGGTCTTTGGTGCTGCCAATAATAGTTCCATCAAGTTTCCAATCGAAGGTCGCTCCAGTGGTATTTGGAGAGCTTGATTGAATTTCAGTATCGTAAATTGCGTTTTGATAAACCGTATCAGGAGCCGTTAATCCAGCGCCCGTATAGTTCTGGAAGAGAATTAACTCAACATCATCAATGGCTACTCCAGGGTTGGTTCCACTACCATCTGAGCCAAAGCGGATGCGTAACTGAACAATATTCCCTTTGAATCCAGAAAGGTCTGCTGAATAAGAAGTCCAAGCACCATTATCTCCAGAAAACTTAGGTGGTCCTACTGGTCCAAAGCCACTGGTATTTTGGTAGTTTGGAGTGATGGTTGTTACTTTAACCCAATTTTGATTGTCGGTACTGGCTTCAAGAATAAACCCATCCCAATTGGTCTCGGTTAAAAAGCGCATCTGCCAATTAAATACTGGCGTACATACGCCGTTTAAATCAATAAATGGAGAATATAGACTGGCGTTTGCATTATTTGGATAATTATTTGCCGCATCTGTAATCCATCCTTTGGTACCGCTTGGAGGATTGCTTAAAACGCCCTTATTCACGGCGCCATAGGCCCAAAGTGCATCTTGAGTCCATCCACCATCATCACTTTCAAAGTCGCTGCTATAGTTTGAGCTTATACAGTTAGGGTTGGAAACCATATAGCTGGCAGAGTCATTTGATTTGATACCGTCTGCATCAACATTCGCCCAAACCTTGAAGTTTAGGTTAGGAATTCCGCTTGCAGTGATGCCTGGAATAGTATGATTTACTGTTCCGTTGATGGCAAGGTTACTCGTTAATTGAAATGAGTCGAGAACTTCCGAACCATTATTTACAGTATAACCATAGCGAATATACGCCCCAGAGCTTATGGCAGCGCCGCCACCATTTCCAACCTGAAATTCAAGGTCGTAAGCGGAAACATTACAGCCGGCAAGACCTGGGCTTACAAAACCTGCAATGAGAAGGTCTGGAACAGGATCTGGAACAAACCCAATTTGTAGGTTTGGACGATTGCTCGTTCGAGTTCCTGTGCCTGTTGGTGGGGTGTTGTCGGCATTCCAATATTGATGGGTATTGGTATAGGTCGTCGTCGTCGTATAACGAACAAACGTTCCATTTCCTTGACCGGTTCCACCTGCATTGGTTTCTACAATCACCTTTAGGTTTTCCGAATTATAGTAGGAAAAGGTGTCATCTAAGGTGAACTCAACCCATTGTCCAGTTGAAGGTACCTGACCAGTATCAGCATAGACCAAACGGGCATTGGCTACTTCATTGGCATAAGTTGTGGCAGCACCAAAATTATTAGCGGTGGTATTGGCCAAATAAATGCGCACGCCATAATTGCCTGATTGACTGGCAGTGATATACCAGTTTAATTTTTCAATTACTCCTGATCTTCCTATTTCGGAAGCCTGGTAAATTGCTGTGGAGCGTTCAAAGCCCCAAAATACGCCATGGGGTTGCCTGGCGGTTGATGTTCCCGTCCCAATGGTGACGAGATTTTGCGCCGCACTCCAATTTGCAAATAGCAAAAAGAATCCGACGACGAGTGTCGTTTTGTTAAAATACTTCATAAAGTCTCTAGCTTTTGGTTAATGTCATTTCTATATGAATTGACTAATATGGAAGGTAGAGATTTTTTTTGAAATATATTTGAGTTGCTCCTAAAAAAATACTATTGAGTAAGTTTTATTCGATTAAAAATATTTGCAACAGATTGAAATTTAATGCCTAGAATGTCATGGGTTTTTTTGGTCGAATAAGTATAGCGATGTATTCCTGTGTTGGCAGTCTCTTTGGTTATCAGGGGCTCTTTTTTACTAATAAGACTGCCTATTAAATTGATACGCCAAGCAATTTGTAATATCCAATGGTTTATGCGTATGTGAGGTTCCTTATTCCCGAACACTTTGGATCCTAGAGAGATAAGGTCTTTGGCCTGCATGTTTTCACCGACAAGAATAAATCGTTCGCCATCAATTTCCTTTTCATATAGAGCAATTAAGGCTTCAGCCACATCAATAACATCAATATAGCCGTTTTGAGAATCAGTATAATAGGGCATGCCGTCCATAATTTTCTTCACGAGTCGGCAGCTGCCCTTAGTCCAATCGCCTTCACCGAGGATTACTCCTGGGTTGACCATGGAGGCTTTGAGTCCTTCTTCTCTTCCTCTCCACACTTCCATTTCTGCTAAATGCTTGCTGATCGCGTATTGGGAATTATTTGGACTATCTGTCCATTCATTGTCCTCACTCACGAACGGTTTTTTAGCATCTCGGCCAATAGCGGCGATGGAGCTTGTATGAATCAGCCATGGAATATTGGAAACGAGACAGGCATTCACCACATTGGCTGTTCCTTCTACATTCACTTCAAACAATTCTGTGCGTCGTTTTTCCCAGAAAGTTACAATGGCTGCAACATGAAAGACGGCTTCAACCCCAGGCATAGCATCTAATAGGGAATCATAATCTAGAATATCAGCTTCGACCCATTCTAATTGTGCCAACTTTTGTTTCCAATCGGCGCCAAGTCGCCAATTTAGAATCTGTTCAAACTCATTTAGAGAGCTGCTCTTACGCTTGCAGGCCCTTACTTTATAGCCCTTTTCAAGTAAGCTGGCACAAACATGTGCACCCAAAAATCCTGTCGCTCCAGTAAGCAGTATCATGAATCGGCAAATTAGTCAATTCATTAGTAAGCGAAAAAGGATAATTTTGACCATGCTTGAATCCTTCCTACATCCACTCAATAAAGATTTGGTTTTTTCCTCCGATCAGTTGCCAGGGAGCTTGGCGCACCATGTTCACTTACATATCGATAAGGTGCCAGATTTAGAGGGGATTAAGGTGGCGATTTTCGGCGTGCACGACCGTCGTATTGATGGCTTGAACCAAGGGGCATCCCAGGGAGCTGATGCATGCCGTAAAGAGTTTTATCGTTTAATGAAGCCCAAGACCTGGATGCAGGTGGCAGACCTTGGAAATGTAGATGCTGGCAATACTGCCGAAGACACACTATTTGCCGTGCAAACTGTCTTGCATGAATTAAGCGATAGAGGTATCACTGCTGTATTGATGGGTGGAGATGAGAAAATGGCATTGCTACAGTACCATGCCTTGAAAAATCAATCTCCTAATTTGGAAGTCACGTATTGTGGAAAACAAATCAATCTGCGCGAAGGGAGTTGGATGAATAAGATGGTATTGGATGAAAAAAGTCAGCTCTTTAACCTGAGCACCATCGCCTACCAAACCTACCTTACTGAGCAAGAATCGCTCGATGCCATAGAACGTATGTTTTTCGATCCGGTGCGCTTGGGTTCGATTCGTAGTAAGTTAAGCATAGCAGAACCTATTTTCCGTGGTTCGCATTTGGCCGTATTCGATTGTGGCGTCATCCGAGCGAGTGATTTCCCTGGCGTTCGCGAAGCTTCACCAAACGGCTTGTTCAACGAAGAGGCTTGTCAGCTTGCGCGTTATGCGGGCTTAAGTGATGCTTGCCAGAGTATAGGTTTGTTTAACTTTAGTCCGGCTTTTGATACCCACGGGGTGAGCGCGCGCCAAGTGGCTCAGATGCTTTGGTGTTTCCTTGAAGCTTATCCGCAACGATTAAAAGAAGATCCAAAAAACCACCCAGATCAGTTTTTAAAATACCGCTTGGCGATGAAGGAAGACCATGAAGTTGTTTTCTATAAAAGCCAATCGACCGACCGTTGGTGGATGGAAATTCCTCATCCGAAAAGTGGAAAGGTGAATACCATGCCTTTTGTGATTCCATGTGAATACGAGGATTATCTCTTGGCAGCGAGCGAAGAACTGCCCGATCGTTGGTGGCGCTTTTACCAGAAGTATAGTCTCTAGTTTTTAAGCTTCTCTTTTAAATTCCGCATCCATAATTCTACTCCGCCGGCTTGATGGGCCTGTGTAGCGAATTCGGGGTGGAGGTTTAAGAGCTTTTTATTCATCCATACATTGATATACACCCCATAAGATTCAAAGCTCCGGGCAACAAATTCTTCGGCAAGAGTTTCCTTCATTTCTGAGGTAAACTCGCAATTGAGGTTGCTTTCTACAATCCAATCTACCTGCTTAAAATCTTTGTCATAGAGGTCTGTATAGCTTAGGGCGCGTTCCTTTGTTAACCAAGTAAACTTCGATGCATTATTGAGCGGGGCAAAGGAGTGAATCGTGGTGTTTTTAGGTAAGCTTTCCATCATCTCTTGTTCCAAATCCATAAAGGAAAGGAAGACCAAATTTTGATCGCCAAGGCATTTTCCTGGATAAACCCAAAGGTTTCCGCTGAGCAAAAAAAGAAATGTTACCGTGAGCCATGCCGCTTGAACTTTTTCTTTTCTATGCTGAAGAAAACGCAAGAATAGAGGAATCAATAGCAGGTAAACAGGGAGGATATAGCGATGACTCGGCGGATAGGCGAAGATGACCGGAATACCCAAACAGAGGATTAAAGAGGTGGCAATGAAGAGTTTATCGATATCGCCTAATAGTCGTTTTCTGGCAACGAGGTATAAGCTCCAAGCTACCGGCAGCACCAAGATAAAATAGCCTAAGTCAAGTAAACGCCAAGCGCTGATGGCGAGGTTATAGATAATGGTGCCGATACCAGGAGCAGAACGACCATAGTTGGGGGTAAAGATGGCCCAGCCAAATTCGTTGTAATGGAATACTGCCCAAAGGCCAAATGTAGAGAGGGGCAGAAGGTAAAGGGGTGCTCTTTTCCACCATTTGGGGGTAATCGGCCAAGAGCGCATGAGGTCATATAGGCCCAAGGCGGCCAATAACATCATGCCTTGAAGGTGGAGGAGTGAAAGAGCCATCAGGCTGAGAACCCAGAGAAAATTTTGGTTTTTCTTTCGTCCCTGAATGGCTGAAAAATAGGCCAGAGTCAAAGGAAGAGCCAAGGATATTTCCATGGCTTGAGATACCAAAAGTGGCGACACAGCAAAGAGCAGAAGCCCCCAAACTTGGAGTTTTTCTTCATACAAACGAAGATAACCTTGCATCAATTTTATAACACCAATCATGCATAATGCGATGAGTGCATGGGCCACCCAGAGGGCCTGTCCGAAAATATGCCAGCAAAGGGCAATTATCCATGGGAAAAGTGTGGGGTGACCCGGGTCGGCATCTGGGTAATTCCAAGGGTGCTGAAGTCCTTCTTCATAAATACGCACAGCAGCTTTTGAAACACTGGCAATGCTATCTCCCCAAAAAGGAAGCTGCATAGATAGCAGAAAATACAGGAGTCCGATCGCCCAAGGACCCCAGCGAATTAGGGTAGAAAGTTTCACGAATGATGGTCTTTCAAATACCGGCTAAGCCAAGAGTCGGATAAAGGTTTTTCGATGGATTGGAAGGATTCAAAATCATTCACCAGCGCATCTATCATGGGTGTATGAGCATGGATTTTTTCTTCTTCTAAGAGTATAGGAATTTGTCTGAAATCCATCCATTCCCATCCATCATTTAATTGAACAGCAACAAGGTTTCGAATAAAAAAATCACAATTGAGATGATGTCCGGCAGCCTCTAAAAAATGCACCGACTTATCAATTGAACAACCGCTTGCTCCGACCTGTGATTCATCAACGATTAGTACAACCATACGTCCGTAGGCCACATGTCCGCCAGCGCGAAGTTGCTGATTATGTGCAGTCCATGATTCGCAAAAATTGCTGATACGTTCCTCGAGTCCTGCAATTTCATGTTCTTCTAAGAACCGAGATGCGGTATAAACCCAAACGCGTGATTGCGGGTGAAAAGCAGGTGTTTCCATGGTTCGAAGATACAAAATCCATTCATCAAGCTAAGGAAAGCATCGATCCAAGCATGGATGGCATCTGTTAGCTAGAAAGCGCAAACCTTCATTTGGAATTGAAAATAGGGAAACATTCCCAAGTTCATTCCTTGATTGTTTGTTAACTTTGATGGAATCCGTACAATGAAGTCGACTTTGAAACCTCTCTATCTGCTCTTATTTGCACTGCTGGCATTTACTGTGCCTTCGCGCGTGCACGCAAGCGATATCATGGGTGCTGACATGACGTACCGGTGCATAGGAAACGATAGCTTCGAGTTTACCACCATCGTTTACAAGGATTGTAATGCAAGTTGGACGATACCGGCCAACACGTATAATTTGGCGGTTTCTGCCATCAACTGCAGCTTTACACAAAAAACTTTTTATCCGCAGTTGGTGAGCTGTGTGGACATTACCCCAGTTTGCGATGGATATTGCACCAAATGCAATTCAACCTGCAATTCAAACACAACGAATTCCAGTTGTAGTTTCCCCTATGGTATCGAAAAATTAACCTTTAAAGTAGTCGTCTACCTGGGAGGTACAAGTTGCTGCAAATTTCATGTCGGCTATATTGGGAATTCTACTCGGAATACCGCCACCACAACATGCTGCAGTTCCGATCTATTCTATACGTATGTAGAACTCGACCGTTGCTTGACCAAATGCAACTCGAGCCCGATTTTTACCAATGATCCGGTAGGGATTATTTGTGCCGGACAAGATTTTGTATTCAATAATGGCGCCTTGGATTCAACGGATGGAGACAGCCTTTCTTTCGAATTGGCTCCAGCCATGCGCTCCCAATTTAATCAGGCGAATTATGTGGGAAGTTTTAGCTATACCAAGCCGCTCACCTTCTTCGGCTTTCCAAATGCCAATGCTGGTCTGCCTGCCGGTTTTCACGTTGATCCCGTAACTGGCGACTTGGCATTTCGTCCAACTCAAGCGAATCAAATAGCTGTGGTTGTAATTAAAGTAACCGAATGGCGAAGGGTAGGTGGTGCCCTGGTCAAGGTGGGCGAAACCCGGCGTGACATGCAGTTTATTATCATTTCATGTCCGAACAATGATGTGCCTAAGATAGCTTCACCTTATACGGTTATGGCCTGTGCAGGGCAGAAGATATGTGTTGATATAGTGACCAGCGATACGAATTCGAATGATACCGTAAGAATTAGCTGGAACCGTGGAATTCGAGGGGCAACTTTTACCAATAATAATGGCTCAGTTAAACATGCGAGTGGCAAAGTCTGTTGGACACCCACCAATAATGACATCAGCAATATTCCATATACCTTTACAATCACAGCCAAGGATAATGCTTGTCCGGTTACCGGACAAAGCATCAATTCGTTTAGCATCTTTGTGCGCGAAACTCCAGAAGTTACCATAAGTACAAAGGTCTTGGCCTGTGGTAAGGTGGCCTTGCATTATGAGCCCGATAAGTCTTACCAAGGATTTATCGCGAACTGGATTATTCGGGATGAGAACAATAAAGCCGTTTATGCGAGTGGGACAAATGTTCAATACGATACCGCATTCGTCCAGCCTGGGAAATACACAGCAACACTCTTTTTTCGAACAGGTACGCCATGCTATAATTTGGTAGCCGACACCTTCGAAGTGGCCGATTTTGTTCAGGTAACGATACCAAGTGATACAACGATTTGCGCTGGGAAGAGTTTATGGATAGACGGAAGCACTTGGAATGGAAGCCGCCCTTATACCCATCAATGGATGCAACTTACAGATACTACTCCTTATGGTCCATTTTCTGCCAATGAAGATATTTTGGTGAATCCAGACACCACCACCCGATACGTCATTCAAGTGCAGGATGCCTCGGGGTGCCGGAATTGGGATACAATTTTGGTGAATTACAGTCCGCTCCCACAGGTTAATCTTGGTCCAGACTTACGTGTTTGCAAAGGTGATATATCCATACTTGATGCAGGCAATGATTCAACCAATTGGCGCTATCAGTGGGTAACAGGCGATACCACAAGGAAGCTTTCGGTAGATAAGCACTTTAACTATTGGGTGAGAGTGGAAGATAGCCTAGGTTGTCAGAATTATGATACCCTACAGCATAAGTTGGCGGCAATGAACTTGAGCGCTGGTCCGGATACGCGGGCATGTGAGGGAGATACCCTATTGCTCGCAGCAAGTGGTGCAGATTCTTATAATTGGTACTATAAAGCT
>Ga0100393_10003765_pt1 | contig 14152 bp, 9 predicted proteins | sample CryGeymeta201517_FD_81546 | JGI IMG/M metagenome (GOLD analysis project Ga0100393, IMG submission 81546) | Groundwater microbial communities from Crystal Geyser aquifers in Utah, USA - Crystal Geyser metaG 2015-17 | ecosystem: Environmental > Aquatic > Deep subsurface > Groundwater | place: USA... | reverse complement strand
GGGAATGGGAATTAGGAAGTGGGAATTAGGGAATGGGAATTAGGAAGTGGGAATTAGGGAATGGGAATTAGGAAGTGGGAATTAGGAAGTGGGAATTAGGGAATGGGAATTAGGGAATGGGAATTAGGAAGTGGGAATTAGGGAATGGGAATTAGGAAGTGGGAATTAGGGAATGGGAATTAGGAAGTGGGAATTAGGAAGTGGGAATTAGGGAATGGGAATTAGGAAGTGGGAATTAGGAAGTGGGAATGTAAAATACAACTGAATACTTTGTTTTTAATAAACGCCTTTTACGGTATTATCCCATCCATTTTGTTGAAAAAGTATCATTTTTCTTCCGTTTTCAGGCAAATCAATAATCAATAAGTGATAGTTATCTTTCAAAGACATTCTGTAACCAAAAGCTCGCTGCCCGTTTTTGATTCCAAATTGTGAAACATTCGGTAAAAATTTATCTAATTGATGTACTTCAAAATTAGGCTTATCTGATGAAGCAAAAACATATTTTTTTACTTCCTCTAATTGATTTTTATTTACAAATTGATTTCTATCAAAGTCATAAATACGTTCAATCGGTTGCGTTCTAAATGTTGAAATAGTAGAATCTGCTTTGTGTTCTCGCATATACGAGATTTTATTTTTTGCAATGGCAATCGAACTATTTATTCCATAATTTATATCGCTAATTTCCTTCAAACGTTTAGGAGTGGCAAAATAAGCGACGGCAGCCTTATAAGTTCGATACGTACTTGGTTTTAAATCTTGTAAAATAGTAATGCGTTCTAAAAACTCACTTTCTGTCAGGTGTGTGCTAGAATCTATTTTATATTTATCAAAACGTTCTTTTATTTCTTCTAATGTATAATAGGTATATTCTGAAACATTTTTGTCTTTGGTAGTAATTTGTGCTTTTAGCGTATTAAAAGCAAAATTAGTGAATAGAAATAGAACTATAAAAGCAACAGTTAAATTTATTTTACCTAGAATTGCCATAAGTTTTGTAATTTTCATAATTGTAAAGATAGGTGCATAATTATTTATTATAGTCAGATATTCAAATTTCATTCTTAATTTATCAATTTATCAGAATTTATTCAATTTATGAAAAATTTAATTTTACTTTTTTGTATTATTTTATACTCTTAGCTGATTTAGCTCTTAAATTTATAATTAGTTCTTGATACTTTGATAAAATAGGTTTAAATTCGTTTTCATATAAATCAAAATAGCTTTAAAGACAAATTACTTCAACATTTTTTCAATGGAACTAGATACAATTAGTAAAAAGATATTTACAGGAGATAAAATCATTTGGGGAGTAGTTTTCCTTTTGGTTATTATTAGTGTTTTGGTGGTTTATAGTGCTACTGGTGCGATTGCTTTCAAGAGAATGGACGGAGATACAGAACATTATCTCATCAAACACAGTGTTCTTTTGGTTATGGCTCTTTTTGTTATGTGGTTTTGTCATCGGATAGATTACAGGTATTATTCTCGTCTTTCTCGTTTGGCATTACTTATTTCTGTTCCTCTTTTGATTCTGACGTGGCTTTTTGGAACTACTCTCAATGACGCAACTCGTGGTCTTATAATTCCATTTATTAATCAATCTTTCCAAACTTCTGATTTTGCTACTCTTGCTCTTATTGCCAATGTAGCGAGTATGCTTTCCAAACGTCAGCAAAGTATTAGAGAGTTTCAGCGTTCTACGCTACCAATTATTTTTTGGTCGGGTCTTATTTGTGGTTTGATTGCGCTGTCAAATTTTTCTTCTGCTGTCTTGCTTTTTGCTACTTGCCTTTTGATTATGTTTATCGGACGTGTTCCTGTTCGTTATTTGGTCATGACAGTAGTAATTGGTGCAATGGTCGGAATGATTGCCCTAAAATTAGGACAACGTTCTGGAACGGCTGCTTCTCGTGTAAAAGCATTTTTTGATACCGAACAAGTTACTTTTCAAGAAGAACAATCGTATATCGCTGTTGCAACAGGTGGTTTTATAGGAAAAGGAATAGGAAATAGCCAGCAACGGAATTTCCTTCCACACCCTTATTCAGATTTTATTTATGCCATTATTATTGAAGAATATGGGCTTTTGGGTGGAGTTATCGTCTTAGGACTTTATCTTATTTTGCTGTATCGTGGAATGGTAGCTATGGCAAAATCCGAACGAGCCTTTGGAGGGCTTTTGTCGGCAGGGCTGAGTTTTAGTTTGGTGGTGCAAGCTCTTGTTCATATGAGCGTAGTAGTCGGACTTGTACCTGTTACTGGACTTCCTTTACCTCTTTTGAGTATGGGTGGAACGTCTTTATTCTTTACAGGAATTTCTCTAGGAATTATTTTGAGTGTAAGTAGAGGAGAACTAGAAAAAACAGAAAAAGAACCAATTATACCTCCTCAAACTGGAAACAACTATCAAAGAATTGTGCATACGATTGAGTAAAAAGTATTACATACAAAACTAAATCCATTCTATTTTAGCACCCATATCTTCTACTTTAATTGTATTCTTGTAATCAACATGAGTGACATTTAAAAAAAGGCAAATCTTTGCCAAATTTTATTCTGTATAAATGTCACTCATGTTGAAATGTAAATTGTTTTTTACGTAAAAATAAGGATTTGAGTTTGATTTATCATTCTCTTTTCCATCCTCAACCTCTGTGCTTAAAATGTATTATTTATTCCTCTGTGTTTAAAAAGAAATTTAAGATTTGAATTACTGACAAAAACAAGTTAATTTTAAGAATATATAAATTTAGAAAACTAGAATTATTTTTTAATCAAATTTTAGAATGAAATACGACGTAACAATTATTGGTTCAGGTCCTGGTGGTTATGTAGCTGCCATTCGTGCAGCACAATTAGGACTCAAAACTGCAATTATAGAAAAATATGCTACTTTGGGTGGCACGTGTCTGAATGTAGGCTGTATTCCTTCAAAGGCACTTTTAGATTCTTCTGAGCATTTTCATGCTGCACAAAAAGACTTTAAAGAACACGGAATTGATATCAATGCCCCAAAAGTAAATTTTGAGCAAATGGTTGAACGCAAGCGTGGTGTTGTACAAAAAACATGTGATGGAATTGCTTTTTTGATGAAGAAAAACAAAATTGATGTTCATCAAGGAGTAGGTTCTTTCATTGACAAAAACAATATCAAGGTTATAGCAACAGATAGTAAAGAAAAGGGCAAAGAAACTAAAATCGAAACCGATAAAGTTATCATTGCAACAGGCTCAAAACCAACTATTTTTCCGTTCTTTCCTTACGACAAAAAACGTTTTATCACTTCAACAGAAGCATTGGAATTGAAAGAAGTCCCTAAAAAAATGATTATCATTGGTGGTGGAGTAATCGGAATGGAACTGGGTTCTGTTTATGCTCGTCTAGGAACAGAAGTTTCTGTTATTGAGTTTATGCCTTCTATTTTGGGTTCAATGGATAGCACCATGGGAAAAGAATTAGAAAGAGTAAGCAAAAAGAATCTTAAAATGAAATTCTTCTTACAACACAAAGTAGAAGAAGCAAAACAAGATGGCGACGAAGTAGTAATAAAAGCCATAGACAAAAAAGGCAAAGAAGTAGAATTTAGAGCTGATTATTGTTTGCTTTCTGTTGGTCGTAGTGCTTATACAGAAGGTTTAGGACTAGAAAATATTGGAATCAAGACAGATGATAGAGGAAGAGTTGATGTAGATGACCATTTAGAAACCAGCGTAAAAGGCGTGTATGCAGTCGGTGATGTTGTTCGTGGCGCAATGTTGGCACACAAAGCCGAAGAAGAAGGTACAATGGTTGCCGAAATAATGGCAGGACAAAAACCTCACATCAATTATTTATTAATTCCAGGAGTTGTTTATACGTGGCCAGAAGTGGCAAGTGTGGGCTACACAGAAGAACAACTCAAAGAATCGGGCAGAAAATACAAAGTAGGTTCGTTTCCATTTATGGCACTCGGAAGAGCAAGAGCTTCAATGGATACCGACGGACTTGTAAAAGTTTTGGCAGACGAAAAAACTGACGAAATACTTGGAATGCACATCATAGGCGCAAGAGCAGCCGATATGATTGCAACTGGCGTAACAGCAATGGAATTCAGAGCATCAGCCGAAGATATTGCAAGACAAAGCCACGCACACCCAACCTATATGGAAGCTGTAAAAGAAGCATGTTTGGCTGCTACTGGAAATCGTGCTATGCACATATAATGTGTATTTGTTTTCTCAAAAACGAATTTTAGTAGAGTAAAATTTATAAACTCCTTAAAGACTTTTAGTTTTTAGGGAGTTTTTTGTCAAAAATTAGAAGTTGTCAAAAATTATCAAAATGGCTTGATATTGAAAAGTGTATTTAATAAACTTTATAGACAATTACATAATCAATATGGAAAATTACAACTTGGAAATAGTGAAAGTGGTTGGTGGAGCGCACAATGGCAAATTCAAAAATAATAATTGAAATAAAAGAAAATTATAATCCCTCTTTCTGATAACGCAGACACGAAAAGTTTGCGTTATTTTTTTGTGCTTTTTTTAACTCTTGTCTTACTCTTTTCGCATTAACGTAATAAATTCTTGAAGTAAAACAGCATTTTTTTTCGCAGGTTCGATTTCAAATTTACTATTGACATCAAAACCAATACATTTATGATGAATATATCCTTTCAGTTTTTCGACATCTTGTAAAGAAATCCCTCCACTAAGCAAAAAAGGAGTTTCCAAATTATAGGTTTTGAGTGTATCCCAGTCAAATTTATGCCCACTTCCTCCGTAGTTTGGCGTTTGAGTATCAAACAAAAAATAATCTACAAACTCTTCATATAGGCTCATGTGAGCAAGTGAAATTCCTTCTTTTCCTACTGAAAAAACTTTAATAATTTTAAATCCTTTTTCCTTTAATTTCTGACAAAAAGTAGGAGATTCGTTACCATGAAGTTGTACAAAATCTAGTTTCCATCTTTTAGCAATGCGTTCTATTTCTGCATCGGTAGATTCTACAAACACGCCTACTCTTTTGATAGAAGTAGGCAAATTTTTGGGTAACACTTTATCTAAATATTCTATACTTAAATCCGATTGACGTACATAACGCTTCGAACGAGGATAAAAAATAAATCCTAAAAAATCAGGACAAAGAGAAGCTATTTGCTCAATATTTTGAACATCACGCATTCCACAAACTTTTATAAGAGGAAAAGACATTATTTTTTGATTAAAACTGTGTAGTGAATAGTCAAATTTTACTTTATTAGACAAAAAAACAAAGATTTTGTTTTAGCTCTTTTTAATTTTTTATTAGAAAAATGCTATAAAAAAATACATACTTCTAAACTACACATTTTTGGTTGAAAATGGAAATTAGTATCCAAACTCGCTCTCCAAAAATATTTATTTGCATCTATCTAAAAAAATAGCTTACCTTTGTAGTGCGAAAGGGGTGCTAATGATTTTCTTTTTTTTAATGAAAAAAATCAAAGGCTGAGATTATACCCTATACAAAATTTTGTAGATGAACCTGAACTTGGTAATGCAAGCGTAGGGATTCGCTCCTCATTTTTATATTCTCATCAAAAAATAATACCTATAACTTTGTAAGTAGTCTGTAATCAGACTCTGACAATAGTTAATAATTATTTTTGTCTCCTTTCCGTTTTATTTTTCTACCAAAAAAACACTAAAACAAAACGGAAATTATGAAAAATATTTTTTCAATTCTTCTCGTCTTTCTATTTTCTCTATCCTCTTCTTTTGCTCAAAATACAGAAAACTATTCCATTTCTGGAACGGTAAAAGATAAAAATGGAGAAAACCTCGTCGGTGCAACTGTCCTTTTAAACTTTAATAATGGCAGTTTTAGTAAAGGAACAATTACCAATCTAAATGGAGAATTTAGCCTTTCAAATCTTTCTTCTGAAGTAGGAGAATATACACTAAAAGTTTCTTATATCGGTTATCAAACAGTCGAAAAAACGGTTACTTTAAATGCTAATACCGTTTTTGATATTGTTTTGGAAGATGGCAAAACGCTTTCTGAAATTACCATCAAATCGTACCGAGAATATCCTGTTACGCTTACCGAAGTCAGTAAAGAGGAGCTAGAAAAACGTAATTTAGGACAAGATTTACCTATTTTATTGAAATATACGCCTTCGGTGGTGAGTACCTCTGATGCAGGTGCAGGTGTAGGTTATACAGGAATGCGAGTGCGTGGGAGTGATGCCACTCGTACCAACGTAACCCTCAACGGAATTCCGTTGAACGATGCCGAATCTCAAGGTGTTTTTTGGGTAAATATGCCCGATTTTGCTAGTTCGGCTAGTTCGGTTCAGATTCAACGAGGAGTAGGAACTTCTGTAAATGGGGCAGGTGCTTTTGGTGCTTCTGTCAATATTGCAACACAAGAACCACAAGACGAAGCTGGTGCAGAAATTAGTAATTCGTTTGGTTCGTTTAATACTTTTCGCCATAATTTACAATTTCATACAGGACTTTTGAAGGACAGAATTAAATTTTCGGGTCGTCTTTCCAAAATTACTTCTGATGGATTTATTGATGAAGCCTTTTCAGATTTGAAATCGTTTTTTGTTTCTGGAGTTTATCAAAATAAAGTTGGAACGAGTATAAAACTCAATATTTTTGGAGGAAGAGAAAAAACTTTTCAAGCGTGGAATGGTGTTCCTCAAGAAATTTTGAAAGAAGGAAATCGTACTTACAACGAACTTGCAGGGTATGACAACGAAACCGACAATTACGGACAAGACCATTACCAATTTATTTTTGACCAAAAAATCAATGACAATCTAACAGCAAACGTAGCTTTTCATTATACAAAAGGAAAAGGTTATTTTGAGCAGTTTAAAGCCGATGAAGATTTTTCTGATTATGGTTTAGAGTCGATTGTAATTAATGATTCTGTTACCATTAATACAACTGATTTGATTCGTCGTCGTTGGTTGGATAATGATTTTTATGGAACTGTTTTTAATCTAAACTATGAAAGTAGCGCAACAAAAGGCAATGAATCTGTTCTGACTGCCATTGTTGGAGGTGGATATAATATTTATGAAGGGGGCCATTTTGGGGAAATTATTTGGGCAAAATATGCTTCAACTAGCAGTATTAGAGATAGATATTATGAAAATGATGCAACCAAAACCGATTTCAATATTTTTGGAAAAGTAAATTATCAAGCCCTAGAAAATCTTTTTGTTTTTGCTGACCTTCAAATCCGAACTATCAATTATGACTTTTTAGGTTTTGATAATGACTTGAGTAATGTAGAACAAAATGCGAATCTTTCATTTTTCAATCCAAAATTTGGCTTGACCTACAAACTAGATAATCATCGCTTTTATGGTTCGTGGGCAAGAGCTAATCGTGAGCCAAATCGTGATGATTTTACAGAATCTACACCAAACACTCGCCCAAAAGCAGAGCGTTTGGATAACATAGAAATTGGCTGGAATGGTCGTTTTGAGAAACTTTCTTTGTCAGCTAATTATTATTTGATGAATTATACCGACCAACTTATTCTGACAGGTCAAGTAAATGATGTTGGTTCTTACACTCGTCAAAATGTAGATAAAAGTTATCGTACAGGAGTGGAAATTGTGGCAGATTATCGATTTAATCGAAAATTTTCTTGGTCGGCAAATGCTACTTTTAGCCAAAACAAAATCAATAATTTTACAGAATATTTAGATGATTATGACAATGGAGGACAGCAAGAGATTAATTATGGAGAAACAGATATTGCTTTTTCGCCTTCTCTGATTGCTGCAAATACGTTTTCTTTTCGTCCTGCAAAAGGATTTTCTATCAATCTTTTGTCAAAATATGTAGGTGAGCAGTTTTTGGATAACACAAGTACAGATACAAGAAAACTAGATCCTTATTTTGTAAATGACTTACAACTTGTTTATAATTTCTCTTACAAATTCTTCAAAAATATAGAATTGAATTTACTAATTAATAATATTTTGAGTGAAGAATACGAAAGCAATGGTTATACATTTGGATACATTGCAGGAGGAGAAACTACTCGTCAGAATTATTTTTATCCACAAGCTGGGCGTAATTTCTTGGTAGGTTTGAGAATTAATTTCTAGGAATTTCTAGGAATTGGAAAATGGATATTGGGAATTAGGGATTGGAGAATAAAAATGATAAAATACGGTTTGTTCGATTTTTTGGTCGTATGAATCGTATTTTTAGTTCTATTCAACTTTTCATCTCTAAAATTCATAAATTGAAATAAAATAAATTCAGTTGGTATTCGACAAAGTATGATAAATAGTGCGTCATACAAAGCCAAAATTAATATAATGAAATACTAATTCAAAATGTTGGTAGTGTAGTAAAATTAGCTTACGTTGTTCTACGAATGTAAGTAAATGGACACCTGCCAAAGCAGCGAAGCTAATTTAAAATGGATAATTGATAATTACATAAAATATTGATTATCAAATTATTACATTAAAAAAAAATAAGATGCATTAATTTTGTACGATTACTTAGTTCTTCATTTCAACCATTGTTAAGGTCTTATTTTTCTTCGAAAAATGACCATTGACAAGGTTAAAATGAAGGTTTTGGGTTTTTATAAAAAGTTGTTTTTCTAGAGTGCATCTCAAGATGTCGCTTTATTAATTTTATAGTTGTAGGGAAAAGGCTTGTCTTTTCCTTCCATACAGTTTTTTCTACTTCAAAATGCTAGTTTAGGAAATGGCTTGCCTTTTCCCTACTAAAAACGACATTTTGAGATGCGCCCTTTTTCTACTAAACACAAACGATAGTTCAGCGAAGCTAATTTTACCACACAACCCTTTTTTCATTAACAGAAAGAAAAGGAAGAGAGTTTTTGAAGATGCCCTAAAAGTTTAGTTTTGAAAAGAATTTATTTATTCTCAAATTTAGGTTTCTGAAAATTTACGAAAAAACAAAATAAATCTCATCAAAATTTAGTACAAATTATTAAAACTATGAAAATCTGTTTTGCTACCAACAATTCGAAAAAGATAGAAGAAGTAACGGCTGCTCTTCCCCCAACTATTCAATTAGTAAGTTTGAAAGAAATTAATTGTACAGAAGAAATTCCCGAAACTACGCCTACCATTGAAGGAAATTCGGAACAAAAAGCAATGTATGTTTATCAAAATTATAATACAAATTGTTTTGCAGACGATACAGGACTAGAAATTGAAGCTCTAAATGGAGAACCAGGGGTTTCTTCGGCTATGTATGCTGATGAGATGATGGGTTCATATAGAGATTCAACAGCAAATATGAGCTTGGTTTTGCAAAATCTGAATAAACAAGCCCAAAAAGGAAATTCAAACCGAAATGCACAATTCAAAACTGTTTTTACATTGGTTTTAGATGGACAAAAGCATCAGTTTGAAGGAATAATCAAAGGAAAAATTATTGATGTGCCACTAGGAAAAGACGGTTTTGGTTATGACCCTATTTTTGTTCCGAATGGCTACGACAAAACCTTTGCTCAAATGTCTTTATCAGAGAAAAACAAAATTAGTCATAGAGCCATTGCAACAAAGAAGTTAATTGATTTTCTAAATAAACTTAACAAAGTGTAGTCATAACTAGATATAATGCTTAAATTGAAAAAAAATACCCTTCTAAAATTAATAGAATTCTACTTATCTCAACTAATTTTATTTTATGAAAAACAATTTATTATTCGCTATTCTGTTCTTTACAATTTTTTCTACTATTGTTCTTTTTTCGTGTGGAGGAAGTGATGATACAGAACCAACACCAAACCCAGTAGATACACCTTGTAGCAGTCCTCCAACACTTTCTTTAGTTGCCGAAAACACAGGTTGTGCAGCCAATACAGGAAAAATAACAGCCACAGGAGCAGGAGGAACAGGAACGCTGACCTATCAATTAGGAAGTGGTGATTTCCAAAGTAGTGGTGTTTTTGAAGGTTTAGCTGCTGGAGAATATACAATTACTGTAAAAGACACAGAAAACTGTACGACAAATCAAAAAGCAACTGTCGAAAATGCAGATACACCTACTATTAACGTAGTGACAGTAAATGCAGGTTGTGATTCGAGTGATGGATCAATAACAGTTACTACAAGTGGTGGAAGTGGTAATTTTGAGTATAGCCTTAATGGAGGAGCTTTTCAAAGTAGTGCAACTTTCACAAACTTAACAGCAGGTGCTTATACGATTTCTGTCAAAGACTCAGAAAATTGTGAGGCAACAACAGAAGCAACCCTAACCTCAGGCGTAAATTATACTGATAATATTGCTTCAATTATCAATACAAATTGTGCTATTTCGGGTTGTCATTCTGGAAATCAATCTCCAAGTTTATCTACTTTTGATAATGTTTTTAGTAGTGCTTCACGAGTTTTGAGTCGTGCTGCTGCTCGTTCTATGCCTCCACGTTCTTCGGGACTTTCTTTGACAGATGCAGAAATAAAACTAATTGAATGTTGGGTAGAAGATGGTGCGCCACAGAATTAGTTTAGTATAACTTTTAAAAATAATTTGCCCACAAAATCATTTGTGGGTTTTTTTGTGGATTAGATTTTTGCTAAATACATCTTTTTGTAAAAAAAGAGAACGTATATTAAGTAAAAGAAGTTTAAGCAAAACACTCAAAATAAGTAACTTATATCACAATTCAAAATTTTTAGACTGTTTTTAATGAAATTTCTTCAAAAATTTTTATTGAACCTATTGCATGTCTGAAAAAGATTCGTACCTTTGCATCGTAGTCAGCGTGACTAGCTCCTGCTGAACTCCCCCAGGGTCGGAAGGCAGCAAGGGTAGGTGGTTGAGCGGTGTATTGCTGGCTACATTTTTAAGACATTCAAAAAGCGTTTTTGACTTAGTTCTAATTTAATTTTAGACTGACTTGAAAACGTTTTTTTTATGCGAATATTTATTTAAACGATTTAGAAGGCTATTTAGAAAAAAATCGTTTTATTATTTCAAAAATAATTACTTATAACTCAATGATTTGCAAGTAGTTATTGAATTATCTGAAAAAAATAAGAAAAAAAATAGATAAAATAATTAGTTTTTACTTGCATCTCTAAAAAAAAGTAGTACCTTTGCATCGTGGTCGGCGTGACTAGCTCCTGTTGAACTCCCCCAGGGTCGGAAGGCAGCAAGGGTAGATGGTTGAGCGGTGTATTGTCGGCTACATTTTTTTATAAAAATACAAGACATTACTGAATTGAATTCGTTCTCTTTAAAGAATCTATCCAATTCTATCCTACTTAGTTCTATAAAAAAAGCATTTCTAATTAACTTTGGAAATGCTTTTTTTGTACAACATGTTTAACTGTATAATCTTGAATGTACAGGTCTTATATTGGCATTAAAGACTCTTTTAGGCTTTCTGATTTTTATATTTCCTTTACTTTGTGATTTGATTTTTTTCATAATTTGAAGTTCTTCTCAACTTTCACTATAAAAAAGTACTAGAGAATTTATTTTATGAGAATTGAAAAGCATGTATAAAATTTTGATTGAAATTTATTTACTAAAATAATTGCCAAGGTTCGCCTACTTGAATATTCCCTGTGCTATTGTATTCTATATCTAACATCGTCTGAAATTCGTCCCTGTTTTCGCTATAAAAAAAGACTTCTACAAAGGGCGATATTTTTTCTAATCCTATCAAAAACTTCTTAGTTTCTTTAACACTTCTTATTTTTAGTTCTTTTTTTATGAAATTTCCATCTTTAAAATAAATCAATAGAGAGCTATTTGAGGAGTGATTTTTTATAGAATATTGTCTTTGAAACTTAATTTGATTTATTTCTTCTAAATAAAAGGTAGTCATTTCTATTTCTATCCGATTTCTAAAAAGATAAATATCGCTATTCGTCTTCCCTAGTATATTCTTAAATTTATGATTAGATGCAATATTAAAAACAACAAAACCAATAAATACTGATAGAACACTTACAAAAAGCATAGTAAGGTCATAAAGAATATCTTTCAAATTTGGAAAGATAATACCAAAAGAAAATAAGGCAGATGCAAATCCCAAATATCCAGCAAATTCATTATTACTGAATTCGTAAAGAAGTTTGTTAGTTCTGTTTTTAGCAACGAGCTTGGAAGGCAAAACAGGAACATTTTCAAGCGTTTGATTTTGCTCACAATGAACTCCATTCATATATTTCCAACTTCCTTCCAAAAAGCAAGATTTACAAGTAGCACAAAAAACAACCTTATCATTTTCTTTGACAATATCGCCTGTAATTGGGTCAGTTCTGCCGATGATATGAGAATGAGTTGAGGAATTTAGTATGTGGGAATGGTAAGGCATAATAAATTGAAAAATAAAAAAACAGATTTGCAAAATAAAGACGTAGAACGTACTTTTGTCAAAAATTAAATCCTTATTTAAAATTAGTCTAAACAAAAATAGTGAATAAATACTTTCTATTTCTAATTCTATTTTTACGTAAAAATAGCTTTATAAGCTCAACACGAGTGATATTTTTCAAATTTCGTATCTGAACGGATTTTTGACAAAAAAATAGTTTGTTTTTTCCATAAAGTAGGGTTTGCAAACCCTACTTTATGGAAAAAAAGGCGATTGAACAGAATAAAATTTGGCAACTATTTGTCTTTTTTAAAATGTCACTCATATTATAAGTTGTTTTACTTCTACATTCTAATTTTATAAATCTAACTTTATATACAACTAAATCTATGAAAACTATTTTTTTTAAATTTTACTTTGCTTTTTTTATAATTCTATCTTTTTTTGGACTTTCTTCGTGTGGAAATGAAACAGAAACCAAAAAAACAGAATTTGATAGAAAAGAATTATTAGAAAATATTGCTACCAATTTGATTATTCCTTCCTATCAAAACTTAGAAAGTAATACCAATTTGCTTGTGGAAGCTACTCAGAATTTTATACAAAATCCGTCAGTTTCTACATTGGAAGCTGCTCAAACTGCTTGGAAATCAGCTTATTTGTCTTTTCAAGATGCAAATGTTTATAATTTTGGTGCAGCACAAGGAACGCTCGGTTCTCTTGTGGAAAATGTAGGAACTTTTCCTGTAAGTGAAACCAAAATTGAAAATTATATTGCTGCTGGAAATTCGTCATTAAATAATTTTGATAGAGATTCAAGAGGATTTTTGGGAACAGAATATTTACTTTTTGATAAAGAAAGTAAAACAAACATAGTAGAAAAATATACAGACCCAAATAGAAAAGAATATTTGTTGGCAGTCGTTCAGAACATTCAAACAGAAGTAAAAAAAGTAAATGATTCGTGGGCAAACGGTTACAAAGAAACTTTTACCAACAACACAGGAACAGATGCAGGAAGTGGTCTTTCTATTTTGTTTAATGAATGGAATAAAAGTTATGAGAGTATCAAAAATTTCAAATTAGGCTTGCCACTAGGAAGACGAGCAGGACAAACACAGTCTGACCCAAAATTGGTAGAAGCCTATTATAGCAAAGAATCAATTTTGTTTTTGAAGGCTCATTTTGAAAATATTGAGCGTATCTGGTACGGAAAAACGCTAAATGGACAAGATGGAATTGGTTTTGAAGAATATTTAATGAGTATAGAAGGTGGAGAAGCAATCGTTTTGGAAACCAAAGCACAGCTAGAAGAAGTAAAAAAAGCGGTGGAGCTTTTGCCAAATGAAGACCTACAAACACAAATCACTTCAAATCCAACAGCCGTAAACAGTCTTTTGACAGAAATGCAAAAACTAACTCGTTTCTTTAAAAGTGAAATGATTTCGCTTTTAGGAATTACGATTACCTACGATAGTGGCGATGGAGATTAAAATCATATAAAAATACCTCAACGACGACACAGCCTCTTTGAAGATTATACTATAAAACGCTATTTCAATACATTTGAAGTAGCGTTTTTTCATTTCAAAAAAAAGTCTGTTTTTTCAAAAAAAATAAGCAACTTTGCATAAAACTGTCATTCCCCACCCTAAATTAAAAAAAAGCCGTGTTTAAATAAATTATCATTTAATTGATAATAAATTGCATTTTAGCTGCGTAGCTGCGAAATGTTTGTAGAAAAAAACATCAAACAGAAATTTCAAGCTGCGTAGCTGCGTAATATCGTAATTTAAGACATAGATAAAAATAGTAATAGTACGCAGCTAGG
>Ga0100393_10003762_pt1 | contig 14155 bp, 1 predicted proteins | sample CryGeymeta201517_FD_81546 | JGI IMG/M metagenome (GOLD analysis project Ga0100393, IMG submission 81546) | Groundwater microbial communities from Crystal Geyser aquifers in Utah, USA - Crystal Geyser metaG 2015-17 | ecosystem: Environmental > Aquatic > Deep subsurface > Groundwater | place: USA... | reverse complement strand
CTTAAAGTAGATAATAAGGTCATTACTTCCATCTATTAGTGATGGTGTAGAAAAAGCTGTACTTAGAGTCGAACAAGCTTGCCACCCAAGTTGATCTCCGGCCCCTGTTGATCCTGAGGTAGGTGTTGCATCTACAGATTTTGCAATCCAAACAAAATCAAAACCATTACAATCATTAACTTTCATATTAACAATTGCATTGTCGACTGCAGCTCCTGGTTCTGAAAGGGCAAGAAATGGCATTGTCGCTACGGCAGTCCCCGAAGCTCCTCGAGAGTATAAGTTATAAATTTGATCATGATCGAGTGCTTTACTCGTCCAAATTGCCGTTTCATCGATAAAACCTTCAAAGCGATTTTCATCAGTAGTACTACTTGTGATATCTCCAATTCTAAGCTTCGTTGTAACAGTTTTTAACGCTGAATTTGGGAGGTTTGATCGATAACCTGATTGCTTTCCATTGATATAAATTGCAATATGATTCCCAAGTCTTCTAACAACAACATGTTGCCAATTAGTATTTGAAGCAAGTATCGAATCATAAGTTGACTCTGTAACAGCATATCCATTATTAGCAAGTCTATAATGAAATTTAATTTTTCCATTATTATCTGTTCGATCAAGAAGTAATAAAAAACTTTGTTCTGCCGCGGTATCTCCCCATTGTGAAAGAATCGTGTACGTTTCAGTCTTTGGATTAGTTGATGGATATGTCGTTTTTGAGAACTTAACCCACGTTGAAATTGTGAAATCGGTATTTAGATTTAGAGATGAACTTGATTCAAGGTATTGCGGAGGACCAACTATATTTCCACCATTATCTTCAACAATATCTTCATATCTTTTAATATAGAAAGACTCACCAACTTTCGCATCGGCCTGACCCGTTGTGATAGCATTATTTAAAGTAAGCGGTGCTGTTGCATCCTTTCCGGTATCTGCAAGTGTAGTGGTAACAATATTGATATTGTCGAAAGTATAGTAGTGATTTGGAGTGACGGCCGGAAGATAATTAACCTGCTTAGTTGCTACAACTTCACCTTTCTCTCCACGGTAGTAAAGGTACTGCATTTGATCAACCGTTAGCTCACTATTATAAATTGCAAGCTCGTCAAGACCCATATCCTTGTCTGTTTCACCAATTGTAAAGTTATTTGCTGCTGGATAGAGATTTTGATCACTAACATTAAATGATACTGATATTTTTCCATTTAATAAAACTTTGACCGTACTATTTTCTCTGATGACACCAATATGACTCCATGTGTTTGGCACAACACTGTCATTTGTTTTGTAAGTATCAATTCCCCACCATTTTGACTTCACTGCCACTTGGATTTTTTCATCAGGTGTTTTAGATATTGTAATTTGGTTTGGTATTTCAAAGATTTTTGTTTCATCTTGATAAGATTTATACCAAAGAGAAATTGAGAAGTTCTTCGTTAAGTTAAGGTCATCAAGATAAGTACGACCTGTCATAATCCCGCCGGAAGTTAAGCTGTTATCAATAGTGTAAGATCCTCCGATTTTTCCAGTAGGAGAGTAATGCTGATTACTTCTAATGTGTAGTTTGTTTTGAGAATCATTCATATTAGCGTTGAAATTATAATATGCTCGAGGATTAATTAAGCTTGGTGGAATATAAGTCACATCAAATGTCGTCGCTGAAGAAATATCTCCCTCTTCATCTCTAAAGTAGATATAGATCGTTGAATTTCCTTCATTTAAAAGTGAACTGATTAATTTATCGACTTCTTTTGTACAATACTGCCAACCAGTTTCAAAATTTGTAGGAGGAGTCGCATCATCAACTTTAATGAAAATAGAGTTTATAGGAACACCGTTTAGTCCTGAACACGATGGAGTGTTAAAGAATGAAAAAGGTGACGTTACAATTGTCTTGTTTTCTTTAATCGTAATTCCTGGGTCAGATGGAGCAATTCCATCAGCATTATTTGTAAGACTATATTGTGCACCATAATTGTAAAGAGCGATAATTTGAGGTTCTGTTAACTCGATACCCCACATATTTACTTCATCGATAATACCTTTGTAGTATGAAGCACTTTCAGGCATGCCATCACCTGCTTCAGCACCGATATACCAAGGAGTAACATAATTGTTATAAGAATAATATTCACCTGGTTTATAAAATGGGATGATGAATTTATCAATGTAAACCCCATCGAGGTAAAGCTTTAAGACTTTGCCATCAAATGTTCCTGTCACTAAATGTATTCCAGAAGAATAGAAGTAGTTACTCAGCGATACAACGTATTCACTTGCGACTAGACCAAGAGTATCTGTAGTATTGACTGACATGACAAACTCAAGCTTTGAATCCTTGATTCGAATCGAAGCACCACCTGCATTCGTTGTTCCATTTTGTTTATTTGAAATAATTGTGGCATTCGTTGCATCTGCTTTTTCTAGATATGCCCACACTGATAGGGTGAAGTGGTCTTCATAAGTATTTGCTGCAGTTGGTGGGAAATACATATACTGATCAATTCCATTAAAGTCTTGACCACCCTTTACGGCTGCACCGTCAATTAATGTTGCGCTTGGACCTTGTCCTGTTGGAATCGTTCCATTAATTGATTGAGCATTAAAATTCATGAGGTCATAGAAGTTAGTCGCTGTTGTATGACCAGAAGTTGTCGTGTCAAGTGTGAGATATGTACCTGGTCTTGGAATCGTGACTGTCGTATCTAAAGTGAGAGTTGCTCCATTTAAAGTCGAACTTGTTACGTTAATAACACCATTATATGTTTTCATCCATAGTCGTGGAGTAATTAAGCTTCCTGTTGCTAGTGGTGCAGATAAGATTCCACCGGCCATTGTGTTACATGCTTGCCAGTTTTCGTCTGTTGCTGAGGGTGCAGTCACACTGTCACTTACAAGCACGAGATCGACATTTGTACAGTCACTAATTGTAACTCTTATTCTATCTCCGTAAAAGAATGCTGAAGTGTTATCAAAAATAGTTCCTATCGTACTTGAGGGAGTTACAGATCTCGCAGGATCATAGAGACGTTGAGCTGTATTTCCTTTTGTGTAAAGATCCATGACTTGTGTTGGCGTCAGTGCCTTACCAAAAATTGCCAGTTCATCAAGAATACCATCAAATAAATCACTTGCTTGATTTGATGCACTTACTCCCGCTCCAATAAAGAGAGGTGTGTTCGATGCTCCATCATAAGTTATTGCTCGTCTTACAATAAAGTCATCTTCGTGTTTAAATATACCGTTGACGAACCACTTAACTCGTCTTCCATCAAAGGTAATTGTAACGTGATTTAAACTACTATAACCAATATAGTCTTTAGGTACAGTTGATCTGTACTCGACACCATCGAGAGAAATAAAGAAATGAACAAATTTATATTCAGGGTGACTGTAGTTACTTGTATTTTTATTCTCTACCCATACTCGATATCCATCTCCAGCATTATTCATCGTTGAAAGAATCGTTCCTGTATTAGCTCCAGAATCCCCTCGGATATTAGTCCAAAATGAAATTGAAATTTCTTCTGTTGGTTTAAATAAAGAGCTATTTTGAACTTTTGCATGAGTTCTTAAGTTTGTGAAGTCGAGTCCTTCTCCAACTTTACCAGTCGCACTTGCAAAGTGATTGAGTTCTGCATCGAGACGATTTGCTGGTTCATATGCTTTTTCGGCATAGATGGTATTACTATCAAAGCTCCAATAGGCAAGAGGTGTTGGGGTTGGAAGTGCTGTGTAATTAACAACAGTATCAATACTTACTGATGTAACATTTCCGGCAGCATCTTTTAGCCAAACTCTAATCGTATTATCTCCATTTGCTAGTGTCGGAATTTCAATTGCACCATTAGCTGTTGAGCAATATTGCCATCCAATACTATCTTCGAGAGGGACAGATACATCATTGACTGTGATGAAAACACCAGCGATGTCGCTACAGTCACTTACTGTTAAGTAGTTCTCTTTGTCGAGATTTGTTGACCATTTACCCCCTCCAAAAGTTTTTAAGTCCACTGAGATTGTCGGTGTTGTTGCTGGAGGAGTCGTGTCAGCGGTGTAAACTTTAGCTTTTAATCGATCATAGTAACTAATGATTTGAGTTTCATTTAAATTTTCATCAAAAATCATGACTTCGTCGATGAGTCCATTGTTAAAAGTTGAAGAGTACCTGTTGATATACTGGACACCTGGGCCCGACTCGAGGGTTTTAAATGCATCGGCAGAGAAATTGTCTTGAGCAGTATTTAAGAATGCTCTTTTTACTCCATCAATATAGAGGCTTAAATTTTTTCCATCATACTGTGCCGTAATATGGTGAATACCTGTTGCAATCAGAGCAGTCGGAATACTCACTGACGGAGTATTTGATATATAAGTTGAGTAAGAAGTGTCATAAGCTCGGTTAACTTGAAAATTTAAATTTCCACCAGTTTGTTGGATTATTGTGCCACCATGACTATAGAAAGCTTTCGATGTTGCATCAGCATTAACTAATACAGCATTGAACATAATTGTTAGACCTAGGCCTTCGTCAGAGGCATGGTAGTTTGTATTGTAGAGATAATTTGATGCAGATGTTGAGACACCATCATTAATCGCATCTTTAATCTTTGCGTAGTTACTAGTGCTTGCTAGTCTTGCATTATTTCCAGTTATTAAGTCATAGTAACGATCAGTAATAAATTGATCTTGATCAAATGACCAATATGTTAATGGAATAACAAGATCATCATCATCATCAATTAATGGAATTTCCAGTAATGCAAAGCCTGATGAGATATCTCCATAGAGGTTCTTAGACCAAATTCTTACATACTGAGTTCCAACAGGAAGCTTTGCTGAAATAATTGCACCTGGTGTTGTATTACACTGTCTCCAGTCATTGGATTTTGGATCTGGGGAAGATACTGATGGATCACCTACATAGACAAAAGGTGTATTATCGCAATTTAGTATTGTTATTTTTGTGCGTGATTCAAAATTATCATAGTGATATACGTAAGCATTATTAACATTTTCCGCAGCTTTCCTAACATCAAATAGGTACTGTCCAGCATTTCCTTTTGCATAAATATCATTGATTTCAGTTTGTGTTAGTGCTTGCCCCCAAAGAGCAACGTCATCAACTTTATCACTAAAGAAAGTACCTGGTCTTGTTGAAGCTGTCTCAACAAGTGCTCCGATATTTAGTCTTGGAGAATATGCCCATTTAATAAAATCATTTTCAGGTAATGTCGCTGTTGCTACTTGAGTTGAATTGATAAAGAGATTCATGGTGTTATTGTCAAATACCGCCGTGAAGTGATTCCACCCCGTTGGCACTCCTGCCATATTGGCTGAGATTGTTCTTTCTCCTGCGATTGTTAGCCCTAGTTTAAATGTGGCAACTCCTCCAGAGAGATAGAGGCGATAGCCATCTGTTGCTGCTGCAACTCTGTCATTATATGCTGATTCAATTAAAGTTCTCTCTGCCGTATCGCCATTAGTTGTATAAAACCATCCACTAAGAGTTAATTCATTTACAGGACGAGTTAGAATTGAAACATCACCTGTTAAGTATGATCTTCCCCCAAGATTTGCAGCATCTAAGTTTTTTCCGGCCTCAAAACCTGAGATAGTATTTAGAGGTGTTTCAAAATTATACGCAAACATATCATGCTCAAGACTCTCACTCATGACGTCTCTAAATTTTCGACTGACATAAGTCTGTTCATCGAGAGGCCAGTATGCATTAGCTTTAGGAAGAGTGAGGTTATTATAATATGCCACAGAGTCAGAAGAAACAGGAGTAACATTACCAGCAAGGTCTTTAAACCAAAGCGTTACAGTGTGTCCACCTTCAGAGAGTCCACGATTAAAAGACCCTGGTCTTGTTCTACAAATCTGCCATCGATCATCTTGCTTGTCAGGCTGTGTTCCCTCGTTTACAAGAACTCCTGAAATATCAGTACATGAATTTACTGTTAAATATAACTTATCATCATAAATTGTCTCTCTTTGATTTTCTCGTCGAAGAGTAGGGTTCGTAGGAGCTGTAGTGTCCGCACTATAAATGATATCTGCTCCATTATGATACAAAGAAGAGACCATTAATCCTGTTAGTGGTTTATTCCAAATTAAAACTTCATCGATTTCTCCAGATGAGTATGTTGAGTCAATAGTCGGTCCTCCGCTTCCCCAATCAATTGGTAGTGTTGCACCAGTTGGAGCGTTTCCTACAGCGAACTTAATCCCTGTATTATGAGAGATCGTACTAGCCGTCGAAGAAGTAAAACTTTTTACAAAAATACCATCAACGTATAAAGATGCTGTTTGTCCATCGTAAACACCTGTGATTAAGTGCCAGGCGGTAGCGATACTTGAAGTCTCAAGATAAGGCTTTAAAGTTTCACCGTTATCAAGTTTTAAAATAAATTCGAGACGTGCTCCAATTGGGGCATCGTTTTGAAATCTTATCCCATAACCACTAGTTCCGTCATAATTTCCAAGGATGTAATCATCAGAAGAGCTATGATTTGCTGGAATGTAAACCCAGGCCGAAACTGACATTTTATCTTGAATTCTTAGGTGCTCGCAGTTATCACATCTCGTAAAGTTAGTGGATGCTTGCTTAATTGATTCATTTAAAACACCTGGTCTATTATATTGAAGTGAATCTCCTTCCGGATGATGAACGAAACCATATGTTGTGACAGCAGGATGAGGATTAGTGTCTTCCCATATTCCATGTTCACTAGTTAAAACGGCTCCAGAAATTCGATCTTTTAGTTTTCTTGTTGTTGAGTTGTTGTGAGCACTATCAAATGTCCAGTGTACAACAGGTCTTGCAATCGGAAGATCATAATTTGTCGTAATTGGGGTATACTCAAAAGTTTTCGAAATATTACCAAATTTGTCCTTGGTCCAAACTTTTCCGTATGAGTCTGATGGGTCGAGTTCTTTTGAAAGAATACCACCTGTAAGTGTATTACAAGTTTGCCAATCTTCATCATTCTTATCTGGAGGAAATTTTGAAGCTGTAACAATTAGGAAGTCAATTCCTGTACAGTCTGTTGAAGTTAAGTTTGCTCTTGAAACAAGAGAGTTGTAATAAATTAAATTAAGAGTTGTCGGTACTTCAGGAGGAGTAACGTCATAGAAGATCTTGTCGCCAACTGATCCACGAGCATACATTTCTGTTACAACAGTATCAGTTAGTGCATCGTTAAAGAATGAAACTTCATCAATCATTCCTGAAAAATAATTTCCGCTGATATCATTGGCCGTACCAGCAGAAGCTCCAATGGCAAATGCATTAGTTGAGCTATAGTCGATATTAAATGTTGCACCCATATCGAAAACTGCAACTTCAGCATCATTTATAAATAATCTTAGAAATCCTTCATTGAAGACACCTGTGATCATATAATTAGTGGCAGTGGCAAGTGCTCCAGAAGATGTACTAACAGTTTGGATGACACCATTTGATTTAACTCTGAACTCCACTGTTCCATTGCCTAGAACAAGTGCATAACCGCCATCATTTAAATTACCTGCGATATACTGATCACTTACTGGCCAAGATGTTACATTGACCCATGCACTTAAACTAACTTTAGAAGCTGGTTGGTGTGTAGCATCGTAGTTTACTAGAATATTTGAGCTTGTACCGTTAAATCTTAGTGCTTCAAATGAAGCTCCGGTAGTAGGTAGAGAATTTGAAATAATCCCATCTTTTCCTGCTGTGACATCGATTGCTGTTGCGCCAACGATATTGACATCATCAAGAGTCCAGTAAGAAGATGGTTCAGGAATAGTGAAATCATAATTAAATGTTATCGACATATCAGTTGATGTTAAACTGACGTTTCCTGCTGCGTCTTTAAACCAAGTTTTAACAGTGTTAACTCCGTTATCAAGGAGGTTAGAATATATTTTATCTCCTGATATAGAGCAAGCTTGCCAGTTGGCAGCGTCGGCAACTGGAGCCGTCGTATCATTAGTCACGTAGACACTTGCGATATCATCGCAGTTTTCAATATTTACTCTAACAATAGGAATTCCTACTGTGTATTCATTATTTCTTGGTGTAACATCTGCTGGTTCTGGAGGAACAGTGTCTTGTCCGTTAAAAATATTGTCAACATCAGTATCAGAGATAACTTTATCCCAAATGATAACTTCATCAATCGTACTGTCAAAGTGTGATCCCGCAAGAGCCCCTTGATTACAAGTTGCTCCAGCTCCAATGACAAAAGAAGGAAGACAAGTATAATTAATATTCGAAGAACTTCCAAAGTCATTTGATGCAACTAAGTTTCCATCGATAAAGAATTTCGCAACTTGTCCGTCATACGTACCAACAAGGTTATGAAAATCTGTTTGAAAACTTGTTGTCGTAACTGCTAACTCGCGCTTTCCACTTATACTTTCGACGATGAATTTTAACTCTGCATTCGGTCCATCAATCTCGATCGAATAACCTGAATTTGATATTCTATTTCCTGCAATAACTTGGTTTCTATTATCGTTCTTAGTAAGCTTTGCCCACACAGAAAAAGTTAGGTCTTTTTCTATCATTGAGCTCGAAGCATATTTACTTTCAATGAAATCACCTTCAGATTTTGTAAACTTATATCCCTCATTTTGGATTGCTGGAACATTATGTGTTGCTCCATTATTAAGAGCGACTAGGTGAGAGTAAAAATCTTGTGTTTGTAGTGCTGTTGAATGAGTGTTATCAAAATTGAAGTGAATAACGGGTTTATCCACATTAACAACACTGATTACTGTAGTATCAACCTTTTGATAAGCGGCCGAAATATTTTCATACTCATCCTTAGTCCATACCTTAAGTTCATGAGCCCCTTGTGATAATTTTGCTTCAGAATATCCCCCAGGAACAGAGTTACAAGGAATCCACTTTGTTGAATCAATTGTCGGAGGGTGAGTGGTTTCATCGAGATAAATAAATTTTCCATCTGAACAGTTTGTTATCGAGAGTAGTGCCGTTTGTTCAAAAACACCAAAGAAGCTTGCTGTAGAAATGTCTACTGGCTGTGTAGTTGAATAATTTACTTTAAATTTATTTTGATTATCAACAAAGAGATTATACGCTTCAGTATCGCTTAAGTATTTATTCCATAAAACTAATTCATCGATTGAACCAGAAAACTTATTTAAAGTATCAACATTATCTGTACATGTCGCTGCTGAAGCACCGATTGCAAATACCTTTGCACAACCGTAGCTAATATTAGCTGGAGCTCCGAGGTCTAGTGTGTCCTTTAAAACTCCATCAAGGAAAATTTTAATATACTGTCCATCAGAGGTTCCAGTTATATAGTGCCAACCAGAAGAATAATCTGTTGTTGGTATTTTTACAAAATTACTATTAACGTAGAAGCGAAGCTCATTAGATTCTTGTCTTAGGCCATATCCACCACCACTCGAAATATTTCCAACAATATGTTGAGTCGTACCATCTCCACCAACGAGATCTACCCACATCGAAAGTGTTACGGCTACTGTTGGTTTTAATGACGTACTATTTTCAGTCACGAGATAATTTGAAGCATCTAAGTCAAGTGCTTCTTTTGTTTTTCCAGAAATCTTACTAAGAGTTGAAGGTGAAGCTACTTTGAGATGTGATGATCCTTTTATATCGATAAGTTTATTATGAAAGTAGTGTGTATTATCAAATGACCAGTATGATATTGGCTCAGGAAGTGTACTTGCGACTGGATCAAAAATAAATGAAACATTACGAGGCAAAGGGTTGATATTACCAGCTGTATCTTTAAACCATACTTGAAGTGTATAGTCTCCCGCAACATCAATAGGGTAGTTTATTGCTCCTGTTGCTATATCACAGTTTTGCCATTGAATATCTCCAGAGGCAGGTTGCGGATCAGCATTATTATTCACAAAGACTTGATCGATGTCTGTACATGTTGAAACTGTCATTAGTGCAGGTGCTGTTGTTAATGTTGGAGCATTTTCAACAGTCACAAGTGGTCTTGGAGGTGGACCAGCATCTCCCGAGGTATCAACGATGACTGTCTTGTCGATAGATGTTGTACTAATATTTCCAGCTTCATCCTTGAACCAAATATATAAATTATTTGTACCATCTGGTAGTGTCGAAGATTGTATTGCTGAAGCTGTCGTTGAACATGTTTGCCAACCGGCCGCTCCGGCAAGTGGAGCAGTCGATGATGTTCCAACGAAAACCTTTGAGATATTATCAAGGGGATCAGCAGTTGGCGTACAAGAGCTAATTGTAAAGTCTGCTCTTGAGTCATTGGCCAGAAGTGTTGGTGGCGGACCACCTCCATCTCCATTGTCAAGTGAGACTGTTACATCTGCTAAAGCACCATCTCCTGTTGTTAATGGGGGAGGTGTCACGTCTGGTGAAGTGTAATTTACAATATGTTGATTATTAACAGGCATGACATAGTTATCAGTAAATTTATACCAAACTCTTATTGTATGTGATCCGTCAGTTCCAAAGTTTGGAGATTGAAGAGCGTTACTTGCAGTATTACAACTTACCCAACTACCTTCTGCTCCTGTCGGTGTTGTTGCATTATCCATTGTGATGAGAACTTGCTGAATATCAGTACAAGTGTCTACTGTAAGGTAAGCCTTAGGTGTTGAAATACTTGGTGCATCTTTTACACTTGTTTGAGGAGGTGTAAATGTAACAGAGCTTGTTGCATTTTCTCCATAGACGTTTTCTAATGCATCTTTAAACCAAAAATTTAAAGTCTGAGTACCTTGTGAAAGCCCATCGAAATTTATTGCTCCTGCTGTTGTTGAACAAGTTTGCCAACCTACATCACCGGCTGCTGGTGCAGGTCCTGGAGCTTTAATGAAAACGGAAGTAACTCCTTCACAAGATGCTAGCGTAAAAGTTGATTGTGGTCTTCTCGTCACTGGGCTTTCTACCCAAGAAACAGTTGGACTGAAATATACTGGCACATCTTTTGGGTTTGGAGAAATTAAACCGTCAGCATATTTAAAGTATGCTTTTAATGTACTTGAGCCAGGAGCAAGAGGTCCATAGTTAAAATGACCAGATGCCGTATTACATGACTGCCACCCTGAATCACCTGTGGCCGGAAGGGTTCCTGTCTCGTTAAAAAATACCTGAGTAATTGATGCTTCATCACAAAATTCAATCGTCATATTTGCTGTTGAAGTCGAGATTGTGGGACCGCCTACAACTGTTATATTAGGAGGATCATAATTAGTTGTGAATGGAATGAAGCCAGGGTTAACATTTTCAGCAGAATCTTTGATCCAAAACTTTAAGTTATTATTTCCTTCTAAAAAGTCATTATATGTTAGAGAAAATGCTGTATCAGTACACGTTTGCCAACCGCTATCTGTTGATAGTGGGGGAGCACCCGCTTTATTAATCATGACTTTGGTAATATCGCCACAGCTAGTGAAACGATATGTCCCTAGAGATTTACCAGTAAGGTTTGTTCCTTCGATAACAATGCTCGACTTATCTGGAGCTGTCGTATCATAGGTAACCGTGATATCACTACTTGAAGAAGAGATATGAGTAATTGGTGTTGAGTCATAGTCAGTATCTTCAGACTTAACCCAAACCTTTAAATCATAATCATTGTCAGTTAAAAATGTTGGTGAATCAACACCATTAGCAAGAGCATCAGCACATGTTACCCATGAAGCATCTCCTGCAGTTGGTTGTGTTCCATTAAGAGCGATTGAAATATTATTAGTTGGTGCTTCATAGAAAATTGCATCCACGCTACATTTACTTTGAAGACATGCATCGATAAATAATTTAGTCGAGTTAGTACTTGTCACAGTTCCATTTGAAGAAGTGAGTGATGGCAATACTGGCTCAGTATCAAGCGTGATATTATAGTTTGGCCCGGTATCTCCAAGAGACGCTGAAGCAGTGTTATTGTTATTATCGACTGTATCAATTTTGAATGTCGGTAAAGGGTGAGTTTTATTTGGAACACAGAATTTTACTGTCTGTGTCCCGCTTCCAATACTTTTTAGACTCTTGTAAGTAATTCCATCTGGCGAATAGGAAAGAGATGAATTTCTAATACCTGTTCCACCAGGGTTATCACTAATTGTATAAGTTAAGCTATACTCATTATTTCCTGTTAGTGCAGTTGGTGTTGAGATAAACGAGATAGAAGGCGCAACGGTATCAGGATTGACGATATTTGAAATCTCAATCTTACCAGTAAGACTTGCTGTATCGCTACAACTCGATATTACTAAAATGATGAATAGGGACAAAAGTATTTTCTGCACCAAACTAACTAACCACCTACGTTCAACAAAATTAAGAAAGTTTCTTAATTTTCTCATATCTATTTGTTATCTCATCGGGGTGTTAATACATTTAGTTTACATTTTCTTTATATTTAGATAGTTGGCAGATTATTCCCTAATGTAAATAGATAAAGCTTACGATGAAGAAAACAAAAAATGACTTAATAGAATGGCGGTACTAACCGTAAAGTACTGATAAAACATAAGAGGAAAGAAATGTCTCAAAAGTTCATAAGTGAAGTTAAGGTTCTCGTCGTTGATGATATGGCCACACTAAGAGAATCAATAGTTACTTTGTTAAGAGGGGTTGGCTTTACTAAAGTAAGCTCTGCTCAAGATGGAGTGAAGGCTTTGATTAAAGTTGAAGACGCGTTCAATGAAAAGGAACCATATCGATTAATTTTGTCAGACATTAATATGCCCGAATGTAATGGGATTGAATTTCTTAAAAAACTAAAAGCAGATGACCGATTCAAAGACATACCTGTTGTCATGATTAGTACAGAAAATGAAGTTGCCACCGTAATGGATGCAATCCAAGCAGGAGCTGTGAATTACATCTTAAAGCCATTTACGACTGAAACATTAAAAGCAAAGCTCAATGAAATTGGAAAGTTCTTAAAGTAGGGGAAGCTCAAAGTTAAACTCTGTGCCCTTATTTGTCTTAGTACTTAAAGTTAAATGTCCACCAATCTTTTCAACTGATTCCTTGACTGCACTCATTCCAATTCCACGTCCCGAAACTTCAGTAACGCTTTCACTTGTTGATAAGTTTGGTAAAAATATTGCCATTGAGATTTCTTCGTCTGACATTTTTTCGACAGTCTCAGCACCAAGGTTCTCAGTCAGTTTTTCTCTTATTTTATGAATATTTAATCCTGCTCCATCGTCGACAATCTTGAGATGTATTTTAGAAGAATCAAGTTTCGCAGAAACCTTGATGAGACCTTCTGCTGCTTTTCCTTGGGTTTCTCTCTGCTGTGAAGTTTCTATCCCATGATCCATGCAATTTCTAAAAAGATGAACTAGACTTGAGAAAAATTCTTTATAGGAGTCTGGATTAATACGTATTCCTCCGTCATCTATTTGTAGAGGAGCCATTGGTTTATTAAGCTTTGCAGATAAGCTTTCGATTAAAGCAGCATAATTACTAAAGAAACTTGAAATTTTCCTCTTGTTAATATAAGTATCAAATAGTTCATGGGCTTCAGAAGAGATGGCCTTAAGCTCGCGATCAAACTCAATAAGGTCTTCTTTACTTATCTCGACAATATCTTCACTTGAGCTAATTTTAGAGAGAAGATCATCTTTGAACTCTAGCATCAAGTCTTGATACTTTACAATCTCATCTTGAATGAAGAGATTGAAATTATTTTTACTGTGATCAAAACTTTTTATCAGAGACTCTGTCGCTCTTGCTTGATTGACTAACAATCCTGCACTGTAAGAGGCAAAACCCCCATTTAGAGTATGGAAAACAATCATCGCTCTATCTTCTAAATTGTCGTGACCGAGAGAGAATTTTAAATCTTCGAGCATGTCGTTAGCTTCATTATAGAGGTCTATAAATGCTTGTTTATTTTTAACAATTTTTATAAGCATTGAAACATAGAGATCTTTCTCTTTAAAAGCTTCTTGCGCATTCACTTCCATTGTTTTGTCCGTTGCTACAACGAGTACATTATTAAGTTTATCTTCGCTATTGTTCATGGCGATATACTCTAGTTCAACATACTTAAAGTTTGGATGTCCCGGTTCTTCTGTTTTAAAACTTTTTGGGCCTAAAGCTTTAGCACTATTAAATGGAAGTTTGTTTAAAAATAGTATCTCTGACCATTTT
>Ga0100393_10003750_pt1 | contig 14169 bp, 14 predicted proteins | sample CryGeymeta201517_FD_81546 | JGI IMG/M metagenome (GOLD analysis project Ga0100393, IMG submission 81546) | Groundwater microbial communities from Crystal Geyser aquifers in Utah, USA - Crystal Geyser metaG 2015-17 | ecosystem: Environmental > Aquatic > Deep subsurface > Groundwater | place... | reverse complement strand
TCTTAAGCTTTCCCAGAAATTCTTTTTGCTTCTTTCTCGCTCTTAATGAGAAGTAGTTCATGCGACTTTGAATTGTTTTATAGTTCACATTGTACTTTCTTGCTGACTCTCTCATTGTTGCGTTTGTCGCTAAATCGTGAAATAGCATTTTATTAATTCGTCTTTTCTTTTGATATTTTTCAAGCGTGAAGGTTGCTCGAGAAAATTTTTGTCCACAGGCTTTACAGACAAAGCGTTGAATTTTTCTTGAATCACTTCGGCGAAAATAGAATCCATCTTTGGAAACCAGCTTGTTTTTTGTGGAGGAATGGCAATCAGAATTTGGGCAGCGGTATATCATGAGGTATTTAATGCAATCTTTGCGTTATTACATAGAGTGTAAGTACTCGATATATATGGAGATAAAAGTGCAGGAATTCAAAATTTGATTTTAAAGTCAGGTAAATGTTCCCCATTTTATAGGAGCAGTTTATTGTGGCCCCAGTCTTGCTTTAATTTAGGTAAATAACCAAATTAAGGGCAAAATCGATGAAAAAACTGTTTAAAATTATGACACTTGTCTCAATTCTAGGATTTCAAACACAATCCTTTGGTGAAGATAAACGAGGAGAAGTCGTTTTTCAGCAACTCAAGACTGATCTTTGGAGTATGGGTCTTAATTTTGAGTATGCGATTGGGACTAATTTTGCAGTTCCATCTGAGCTTCAAGAAGATTCAGAGGTCCTGCCAGAAGAGCTTTCAAAGATTCTAGAGATTTAGTACTAATGTTTGACTAATCGTGAGGACACTCGCTATAGTATTAAAGCCATACTAATTAGGAGATGGAATGAAGCGTATTTCAAGCATTGGTGGCCTTTTAAAAAAGATTTATCGATTATATAGTAATCAGCTGCTTTCTATTCTTCAGGAGAAGGGTTTTACGGACCTAAGACCAAGTTTTCTTGAGATCCTACTCTTTGTTTGTGAAAATAATGGGCCAAGTATCAAAGAAATTGGGACAGCGTGTGGGCTTAAAAAACAAACGATGACGAGTCATTTAAATGAACTTCAAAAGCGTGGATATATTACGAGACAATCAAGTGAGTTTGATAAGAGGGAGCAGAAGGTTTTTCTTACGGAATTTGGTGAGAAATTTAAATTTACTCTGATGGAAGGACTTGAGAAGGTTGAAGCCGATTATTCGAAATTCTTAGGCGATATTGAAATAGATAGAATAAATTCGACGCTTGAAAATATGCACTCAAAATTACTTCCCCGTGAAGATAATTCACTTAGATCTCGAGTGCAATTAAATCTCTCTTTAGATTTTTAAATCCTAAGCAGCTGCCATCTTTGAGCCAGAGTGACTTGCTGGCCAAAACTGATATCCACCAGAGATATTATTCACATTGAAATAACCTTTCTTAACAAGTAATTCACATGCACGAATTGAGCGAAGCCCAGTTTCAGAAATTACCATGATCGGTGTTGTCTTATTTTGTATTTCTGCATAACGATGATCAAGCTCTTCAAATGGAATATGTACCGCCCCATCAAGCTTTAGTGGTTGAAGGTAGTCAGCACGTGATACATCTAAAATAATATAGTCCATATCTTCGTTATCATAAATTTCATGAGCTCTTTCAGGCGTCAGGTCATTGTAAGGTAGTCCCATCAAAATCATATTGTCATCGATGAATTGTCCATTCTTAACTCTGATCAAATGGTTTCTTTGTAGGGCCAGCGAGTAGTCGAGTTTTTCGTCAATTTTAGTAATATTTCTTTCAATATTGGTTAGTCTATTATTGATGAATTCAAGCATTTGATAAAATTTTAAGTCCATTCTTGGCCTCCGGTATAATTCTTCCAGTATTTCTATCGGAATTAATTGGGCCAAGATAAGCTAGAGCAGGCTATTTTAGAAAATTGGGTAAAAATTTCCGTACTGAATATTGCCAGTTACAACTGTAGTTAAGAAGCAAGAAGTAAAAAGGATCGCTCCCTCATAAATACCATAACCTAGCTCGACTTCACTATTGATGCTCAGGTCTCTTTCATCAGTTTTAGCAGGAATGTCATCTTGAATTCTAAAAATCAAGATTAGTCCTTTTCTAAAAATTGGAACGATGATGAGGGAGAGTAGAAGCTTTAGAATTACTTGGATTGAGTACCACTTAATATCTGTTATTTCATGATTTAGCGCTGAAGAAATAATGAGGCATTGTCCCCATAGAAAACCAGTATACGAAAGTGCTATTGCAAGATTCTTTTGAACAAGGAGGCGGTTAAAGGATAACTTAGAGATAATCGCATACGCTTTTGTTGAAAAGCCCACTAGGACCATAGCAAATAACCACAGAAAGAATGTCATAATGATTGATGAATGTGAAACCTTAATAACAGCATTCAGGATGAATGCCAGTCCTATTGAATGTGAGAAGCAAATGAGTGCATAAGCATAATTCTTACGTCTAAGAACTTCATCCGAGTATTCAAAATTATAGAGAACAATTGATTCGATGATATAGATACTTCCAAGATAGAGAATGATGACAATTGTTGATTCAATTAACATCTTTAATAGAGCAAGGTAAATTCCATCTGAAAGATTAAGGTAGAAGTTTGAATAGATAATCCCAATTCCGATAATTCTCGAGAAGAGATGAATCGTATCAGATGAGTTTTTCGAAGGGAAAAACTTCTTTGTTATCTGATGTCTAATCGAGGGATAGAGTAGGGCATGTGCATACTTATAGATGTAAATGATGGCACAGACTAAGAATGTGAAGACAATCCTTAAAATTAATTTATCATATAATTCATTCATCTAACTTTTGCTCCCACTTTGGAATTCTAAAATAACTTTTAAGTGTATCAACTATTGATTCTTCTTTAAGATTATGTTCATCTTCGAGTTCTTGTTCTTCTTCGAGATCCGTAATACTTCCATCCGTTCCAAATTCACTTTCTGGACCATAGTAGGGTTTTGAATCACTTTGGAATATTTTCATTCTTTGATAGAAGTCGAGAGTTGGTCTAAATTCTCCCCAGCCAAAGAGAGTTGGGAAATTTTTATAGGTACGATGAAACTTCCAAACTTTTGCACCATACTTAGTTATATCCCATGTTCCGTAGGCCGGATCTCCAATGAAGAGTGATCCAGGAGGCATTGGGATTGACGATGTTTTGAACTCACGTTCTCCACGCCTAAATAAAGACATCCCTTTATTTCTTAGATTTTGTTCCCAAAACTCCTTACTTGTTCTAATAACAATTTCTTCAGGTGATTTAAAGGCATGGATGATTATATATCGATGATAATAAGTTTTGATAAGAAAACCGGCCGAAAAATATTCTTTTAAGACAACAGAAATTGGAGCACCTCGAAAAAGTGAGGCGTAATATTTTTCATTCGCTAGATAAAGGGTTTTCTTTTCAGAAGGTGAAAAACTCTTTGAGATACCTAGGTAGATGAGAATAAGTAAAACATATAAGGATATTTTATTCATATAGTAGATATTATTATACGTGCTTTAAGAGCAATAGGCTAAAAAAAAAGGAGCACTAGGCTCCCTCAATAATTTTTCTAATGACTGCAATATTCTCAGGCGAAAGCTCTGAGTAGTCACAGTGTAGACGATTAATTGCGTGTGAACCTGCAAACTTTTGAAATAAGTCAGTTGCTTCATTGATATCTAAATACTTTAGCGAATTGCTCATCTTTTGAGTCCTCACAACTTTCATTGTGTACTCGGATTTAGAAGAGCCTTTATCAGCGGTATAGTATTTTGATAATCTTCCTTTTGAAGAACATCTAATATACTCAACATTAATTTGCTCAAGATACTTTTGAACTTCTTCAAGTGTTCCAAGTTGACCGGCATTGAATGATTCAAAGATTTTTTCAGGTGTTTGATTTTTAACAACGGCCTGTGCATATTTATTCTTTGAATTACGAAGAATTTTCATTAGATGATAATCGTCGTGTTCAATATATTCTTCAATATCTGCTGGAATACGGTATTCCTCTGGGGCATCTTTGAAGTATCTTATTAGAAGTTGCTCAAGGCATACTGCTCTATAGTGAAAGTAAACCATAACAAACATGTGGTAACGGCTAAGAAGGAAATCATCGAAGGTAATGACGGCTCTCTCTGAAATTCCAAGAGTCGCAACACCGTCAGTGATTGCTGGTTCAAGATTATCGAGTAGCCAGTCGAGATCGTAGCTTCCATAACTAACCCCACAGAAGTAGCTATCTCTTAATAAGTAATCCATTCTATCGCAATCAAGTTCACTTGAAACTAGTTGGTGTAGAAGTGGAAAATAATTGATTTTATCAAGGGTAAAGTATTCTGGGGTTTGAGTATGGCCAGTAATAAGGTCTGCAATATATCTTCTTTCTACGCCAAAAGTTTTTTCTACTTCTTTAAAACTTTCTGCAAATGAACTATCTGCGATTGCTTTAATCGTATAGTCTTCATGACTGGCCTGTCTGTCTTTAGATTTATCTTTAACTGATAAGAACATCTCGGGAATTTTTAGCTCACTAAGGTTAGGCATCACTGACTCTGTTGAGTGACTAAGTGGAGCGTGGCCAATATCGTGTAGTAGGCATGCAAGTTTAAAAGTTTGTTTAACTCTTAGGTGATCTTTTGTGATGATTTTTCCTCTAAATAATTTATCAAAGGCCATATTTCCAATATTCATAACTCCAATTGAGTGGATGAATCGGGTGTGTGTCGCACCTGGAAAAACGTATTCAGAAAAACCAAGTTGCTTAATATTTCTGAGTCTCTGGAAAAACTCTGCTTTTAAGATTGGTTCTTCTTCTTTTAAAATATGTATTGAGCCGTGAACGGGATCTCTTACTTCCATTTTTATTCCTAGTTTTTATCTAACGTATTTTGATTTTGATCTAGCCAGCGTGAAATATCTGCAGATTCAAACATTGGTTTATTGTCAATATAGAGACAAGGAACAGTTCTTCTTCCTGTATCTTTAACTAGGCGATGAAGGTTGGCTTCATCTTGTAGAATATTTTTCATTTCAACTTTTAGGTTTAAATTACTTATAACCCTAAGAACTAACTGACAGTATGGGCAGGAATCGTAGTAAAATAACTCAAGCTTGTGCTTCATTAATCTTCCTTAAAAAAAAAGAAAGCGGCCAAAGGCCGCCATCGTAGTATCTAAACTTTTGATTTAGTAATCGTCATCGTCATCGCCTGCTAAACCTTTAGCATAAAGTTCATCTTCATCAAGAAGGTCGTCACTCTCTTCTTCTTCAGGCTTATCAAATCCGTCATTATATCCCCAACCATAGTCAGCATCTTCATCTTCTTCAGCTTCCTCATCGTTTGGATTATACTCTTCTTCAAGAGCTGGACCTGGTTCTCTGTACTCAGTTCCAGTTGCTTCTGTTGCATCTAATTCATCTTCAATATCTTCTGTAACGATTTCAGCTGCAATCTCTTCTTTGATTTCTTGCTCGTAAGATTGAAGACTTGCTTGCAGAGCTGGATCAAGTTTTACCTTATTTTTTTTCTTATATTCTGCGATTGCTTGTTCTCTGCTAAGTTTCTTTTCTTCTTGAATTTCTTTTGCAGTTTTCTTTTTCGCTGGAGCCGCTTTCTTTGCAGTTGCTTTTTTTGCTGGAGCTGCTTTTTTTGCTGGAGTAGCTTTCTTCGCAGTTGCTTTTTTCGCTACTTTCTTTGCAGTCGCTTTTTTCGCTACTTTCTTTGCTGGAGCAGCTTTCTTTGCAGTCGCTTTTTTCGCTACTTTCTTTGCTGGAGTAGCTTTCTTCGCAGTTGCTTTTTTTGCTACTTTCTTCGCAGTTGCTTTTTTTGCTACTTTCTTAGCAGGAGCTTTTTTAGTAACTTTTTTCGCTACTTTCTTAGCTGGGGCTTTTTTAGTAACTTTTTTCGCTACTTTCTTAGCAGGAGCTTTTTTAGTAACTTTCTTTGCTACTTTCTTTGCAGGAGCTTTTTTAGTAACTTTCTTTGCAGCTTTCTTTGCAGGAGCTTTTTTAGTAACTTTCTTAGTTGTTTTAGCAGTGGCCTTTTTGGCCGCTTTTTTCTTTGCCATGGTGATTGTCCTTGTTAAGAAAATAATTATGATAATACTTCGTCAGTATATATAAAATGTTTAAATATTTTCAAGCGTTTTTAATCAGAATTTTAAATCAGTACCAAATTCATTCAATTGATTGCCTTCAAGTGTATTTTTGATGCCCATATTTGAGAAATCGTCCGGTGGAGATCCTGAAAATGGGCTCGCTGGAGTTGTTGGGTGCTCGTGGTAGATCTTGTCACTTCCACCACCATTGTAGCCACTGTTTTGGTCGACAACAGTACTCATTGCGATAAATTTCGTCGAATAGTGATTTCTTCTCATATTAAGAGGCGTGTAGCTAGGATTTAGTGGGTTTTGAAAAACGCCATCTGGCCCAGCCCCATGATTCTCTCCAGGCATATAAGCCGTTGAAATCTGTGAGTTTGTAAGATCAGACTTCTTGGTAAATTTAAAAACGTGAAAGTCTTTAGTGGTGTCATTGCCACTTATTTCAAAAAGATATTCTCCAATTGCTTCAGAAAGGGGAAGAATATTACAAGTTGTAGGACCTGCTGCGCTATTGCCTCTAAAAAAGAAATCAAATTTAGCGGCGATGCTGATATTGTCACATTCGGCTGGATCGGCAACAGGGATAGGCTTTAGGCCACCAGCTTCATAAATAGAGTTTGCAGCGTCACCATAGCCTGAGCCTGAGGTCGTTGGTGCACTTCTTATAGCATCGGCGGCTATCTTTAAAGCGTCAGTGTAAGCCGTTACTGAGGCGTCGAGACTATCAACATAGTCCCTCATTATTGCGGAAACCGTCTCCTTGCTATTATAAAGAAGTCTTGGTCCAAAGAGTGGGGCATATAAGGCATAGAAGTCACCATCAATTTTCTTCAGTGTCGGTGTCGACTCGGTCTCGCCATTTTCTTCAAAAGTTGGAACAAGGTAATTTGCGATATCGTAAGTTGTTGGTGCATGGACATTATTGAGAGACGCTTCAATATCGGTTGCAGACATTGTTGCTGACGACTCATCTCCTACAAGATTTCGTTTAAAGGCAGTGTATTGATCTTTGTTGTAGAGACCTGCTGACTCTGTTGTTGGAACAGTCGGCCCACTGTAAAAAGCTGTCGTTGGTATTTGTGTTCCTGTTTTTTCCCCAGGCAGGGTGTAGATTAGGTTTGGCACTGCAAATTTAAGCTTTGCCCCTGAGCCATCAGGAGTTCCACCAATGACTTCATTGGCCTTATCTGCTTCATTTACACCGATATAGAATTCTGAAGATTCAGGGATTGGACGCCCCTTCACATCACTACTAATCCCACCAGGATTAAATCCAAAGAGATAGTTTGAGCTGATTGCAATTCCTCCTGGAGAAGGTCTTCTTGGTTGAAGTTGTTTCCACTGAGAAGGTTCAGTTCCTTTTCCTTTAAAGAGTGCTGGACCAATTCTTCCACCATAAGGCTTAGCGGCAGCATAGACTTTTAAAGAAATTCCACCATCTCGGATAAATGGATTGAGAAGACCAATGAATTTTGCCTCACCCTTAATTGCATAGTAGGTAAGGACTTGAGGATTCTTCATAAAGCCAATGATGTAACCTGGAACTGGCATTGCTGTTTTTGAAGAGAAGCACGAGGCCTCTGTTGTTACATCGCCAGCATCAGGAATTCCGTATTCATCAAGACTTCCAGAGAGAGAGGCGAATGTAGTAAAGAAGGTCGCGTAGTTGGCGAGCATTGGAATTAGATCAACGTAGTATTTATTCGTTGGTCCTTCACCGTTTGGATATTCAAAACCAGTATCCTTAGGAATCAGGAAACCACTTAGCGCGTTTTCAATTGGGGTGTAAGCATTAGGGCGAAGTTCGCTAATTCTTAAACTTCCTGCAAAACCGTCTTGGCCCTTATACTTTCCACCACCAAGACTCTTAAAGGCCGCTTGAAATGCCTTGGCAGGTCTTTCATTAATTGGAAATCCAAAGGACTCATCATCGCTTATTAGTCTACTAAGAGTATTGGCACAACCGTCTTGGCAAATTTCTTCAACCGGTGGACGATTTGTAATCATTTCGAGGTTTCTCATACGAAGCGCAAGTTCTGTTGCTTTTATCCACGCACCAATCTTGTTTCCGGCAACGATTGGAACATCAGACATCGCTTGAGTTCCAGTTGAGAATGCATAGCTCATCGCTGCTGCAAAATTATAGTTTGATCGATCAGAACAGTTCTTTGCTTTGGTTTGTGCAAATGTATCAACGGCGGCTTCAAAGTACTCACTAACATTTGCAAGGGCCGCAACTTTAAACCTTGGAAGTCCTGGAACTTGATAAACAGCGCAGATATTATGGGTTGAACCAAAGTGGACACATGTTGATGGAAGGTTGAAACGATCTCCCGTCGATGTTCCTCCTGCATCAAATCTTCTTAGGCGAAAATCAACACCGTCTCCAGTCCAAGAACTTGCACTTGCAAGGTGAGACTTAGGATTAGAAACTTGTCCCATGACGTAATACTTGAACATCCATTCCTTGAAGACATTTCTCATCTCCCAGTTTAGGTATCCAATATTTGAAAGTTGTCTGGCCTGAACAGCAGCTCCAGACCACGCGGCAGAATCGATTGAGTTTTGGAGATTAATCTTGGCCTTAACAAAGAGGCCTACGTTCACAATAAATGCAATGAGAGTGAAGATAACAATTAGGAGGACAGAGAGAAAGATACTTAACTGTCCCTTGTCGTTACTTGCTAAGGAATTTTTTTCCCTATTTTCGTTCATGTCTGATTGATTTCCTCAGTGTTTTAATTGCACCACTATCGTAGCTTAAGGGCCATCTTGCCGTCAAACAAAGTGTCTTTTTAATGCCTTGCGCATCAGTTGTCTTGGCCTGGCTCTTGAAGTGTAAAAGATGCCAGGGATGGGACTGGGTCAATGGATCTCGTAGCACGTTTGTTCACCGGTCAAAGCTGTCATGTATGACATATCTAAAAGAAGCACTTTGCTTTTTCAAAAAAGTTCTCTACCCGGATCGTCGAGGGGCGATCTGGGTGCCTTTTGATTTTAGCGAAGTGCGTGAAGAACTAATTGCCCGGCTAGGTGTAAAGTACTGGAACAAGCTATAATAGGGGATAAGGAGTGATTTGAACGTGAATAAAAATCATTATATCGATTCAAGAGGCTACAAGTACAAGAATGCTCATATGGAGTTTTTCTGTCCTTTATGTGGAACTCAAAGAGCGGTCATCACAAATCCTCATCTATCAGCAAAAAATTACTTACAAATTTTTCTCATTACAGTGGCAATCACTGCATGCACTTACTCTTTTTGGGAGCTGAAGGGAATCTTTTCATTCTTCTTGGTATGGGCCTGTTTTGAAGCTTCTTTGCGTATTAATTTTAGAAAAGAGGTTCCGTGTCCTCATTGTGGCTTTGATGCTTCTTGGTACAAGAAGGACGTTAAAGTCGCACGTACTAAAGTTAATGAATTTTGGACTCAAAGGGGAATTGACCCAAATGCAAAATTTGAGAAAGTACACACACAAGAGAATATGCAGGGTGGCGAAGCATAATTTGCGCGCCCTCTGTATATTTTTGATTCCTCTAATTTCCCATCCTCTATAATTCAAACACTTGACGCACCCGTATTCTATCTCATTCTTGCACAGGTAGAAATTGCTTCAAAAAGAGTTAATTTCATACTATGTTAGCTCTCAAACAAGCAAATAATAACAACCTTGCGGTTTTGGGAAGATTCTCAAGTTGTACTTCCCATACGCGAATGACGGAGGAATTTATGAGTGTTAACAAGGTTATTTTAGTTGGACGTTTAGGACAAGACCCGGAGCTTAAGTACACACCATCAAGCATGGCCGTATGTAACTTCACACTTGCTACAAGTGAGTCTTGGAATGACAAGAGTGGACAAAAACAAGAAAGAACAGAATGGCACAGAGTTGTAGTTTGGGGAAAACTTGCTGAGCTTTGTGGACAGTATCTTGCGAAAGGTCGTCAAGCTTATATCGAAGGTGCTCTTCAAACAAGATCATGGGACGATAAAGATGGTAACAAGAGATACACAACAGAAATCAATGCAAGAACTGTACAATTTCTAGGTGGAGCAAGTGCAGGAACTGGTCCAGGTGCTTCTGCTGGTAATAATAACTACCAACAACAGCAACAACCATCAAGCAACGATATGATGGATCAAAGTTATGACATCACTTCTGATGCATCTTTCACAGCTGATGATATTCCGTTTTAACGAATAGCTAAAATTTAGTTTTATATTTTGAGGGAGCTTTAGGGCTCCCTTTTTTATACCGAGTAAAGTTCTCCAGTATCGAATCTGCCTATTTCATACTTCCTGTATTTTAGACTATAATTATTGTTGAGTGAGATTAACTTCAAGGAGGAAGTAAGATGAAAAAATTAGCAGTGGTTTTTGCACTTGTTTTTGGTGCAAGTGTATTCGCAGGAGATGGATCAAGTGGGTGTGGTCCAGGTTGGTATGTTTTCAAAAAGAACTCTTTAGTGTCATCTTCTTTAAGAGCAACGACAAACGGGATTTTATTTCCAGCTGTAACTCTTGGTATGACTTTTGGTACGTCAAACTGTACGAAACACTCAATCGTTAAAACGGAAGATAAGAGTTTATACTTTGTAACTCAAAACTACATTGAACTTAAAACAGAAGTCGCAAAAGGTAATGGAGAATTCCTACAAGCATTTGGTCAAACAATCGGTTGTAAAAACCAAGATCTTCCATACTTTTCAAGAAAGCTTCAAGATAAGTATGAAGAAGTATTTAAAGACAAAGCTTCTAACGAAGAAGTTTTAATGGAAACGTACAAAGTTATTCTTACAGATCCGACTCTTGTTCAATCTTGTTCACTTTCTTAAAATATTTTTAATTACGATCATGATTCCTGCGTATATTTATGCGCAGGATAGTGGTTATAATTCGAAGACGTGGCGGCGTCTTTTGTTTTTTGAAAACGGAAAGTTTAAGGCTTACCACCATGAGTGGTTCTATCTCTCTGAGAGAGTGAGTTTAGCTAAGGAATGGGAATTATCTCTTGATGCAATTAGAACGAAGAAAAATGTCGGGCGCGAAAAAATACTTTTTGCTTGTGCGTTTCCTGCTCGTTACTCATATATCCAAAAGTACCATCCTGAATTTGTAAATGAGAAATGTCCTAGTTTTTCTGAGTGGGAAAGGGAGTTAGCGGTTAAAGATATTTATCTCGTCTATGCCTCTAGTTATGTTTCAAATCCGGCCTCAATGTTTGGACATTCTTTTTTGAGACTTTCACGTGGTGGTGTAAGTCGAAGTAGTGCTCTTAATGATTATAGTGTTGGCTTCATGGCCCTTACCAATAATAATGATAGCTCATTTAGCTATGCAATTAAGGGAATAACTGGTGGGTACGTTGGAAATTATGAGGTCAAACCTTTCTACATGAATGTAGGTCTTTATCAAAGTGCAGAGGATAGAGATCTTTGGCAATACAAGTTAAACCTATCTCAATCTCAGGTGAATTTCTTTGTGAAGATACTGTGGGAGTTATCTCAAAATACAGGGTTTAGCTATTACTTCTTTGATGAGAATTGCTCAAGCCAACTTCTAAAAACATTACAAATCGTCGATGAAGACTTTAACTTTTTTGAAGGTCGTCATTTTATATTTGCACATCCGATTGAAACGATTAAATGGGCCAGGGCCTCTGTTGTTGAAAAAGATGAACTCTTCTATCCTGCAATTAATAAAGTACTTAGAAAAAGGCTTAGAGAAATGACGGGAGATGAAAGAGCACGTTATCAGAAATTGAAAAAAAATATAAATGGCCTTGACAAAGAGAGTTCGATTCGTGTTCTTGATGCATTGATTGATTTTTACAAATTTGAATCGTATCGTAAGAACTCAAATCTTAAAAAGAATGAGCAAGAAATTATGAATGCCATTTTAAAGAGGAGGGCGGCACTCAAGGTCGTCTCTGAGAAATTTGAATATATTGCAAATAAGAGTGAAGAGCCTATTCTCTTTCATGATCCAAATAGTCTAAGCCTGGGGATATCACAAGTTGGAGATGATCTGGTTGGGAATTTTGATTTTAAGCTTGGTTATCATGGTTTAACTGATGGAAGCCGTGGTCATGATGGTTTCTCCTTCATCGACTACTTAGGAGTCAAAACAACTTTTGATCAGGATTCACTTAAGCTTCGTGAAGTTAACTTTGTCGAGATCCACTCTCTTGCTCCATTTCTCCTAGAGGCCCAAACATATTCCTGGAATTTTAAGATGGACTTCATGCGAAGGGATTTCTTATTAGATGAGAATCATTTTAATCTTGGTGGAGCTTTGGGAGTTAGTGTATTTCGTGGTAACTCGATTTTCTTTTCATTTTTCGGGGCTGAAGGGGGAATTGGAAAAGATACTTCAAGACTTGATCCTTTTGTAAAATTAGGACTACGCCTAAGAATTAATAATCTTATATTCTTAATGGAAAATAAAAATATCTACTATCAAGAGAATATCCTCCCTAATTTTAAGTTTTCTAGCTCCTACGAGCTTGAAAACAGCAATGTTTTAAAACTCGAAATTGAAAATAAAAGAGGATTCAAAGATCAATTAGAATACAAAGCCGCACTGCAAATACGATTCTAGACCTCATTATTCGATAAAATCTTAATAATTGGTAAATTCGCTGAAGCAGAAGATGTTAATGTCGAAATAGTGCGCTTCTACGGGAGAAAAGAAATTTTCGAGCGGCCAAAGAAGGTTGGAAGCTTTAGGCAATATTACACGAATACGCTTTTTAAAAAGATCTCGGGGTCTTGGATTTACTTTGAATTAAGCGAAAGAGCTCAGAGAGTTGAACTTGTGGTCAGTGTGTCAAGTGTGATCATCCCCAGAGCTTCATGGAAATATTTCAGGTCTTCTAACATTTCAAATTGATTGGATTCCACTTATGAGAATTCTTGGGAGATTGATGAGAATGATAACAATTCCTAATCAAACATTTGTGTCCAAGGTCTACTTAAAGTTTAATGATGATGGAATAATGAAAAATTCACACCTTAGAGATCTTGTTGTTGATGTGATGGAGGGGCTAATGCGCATCACATTTCTTACTCGTGATAATGTAGGATCTTAAGCTGATCTTTATAGTGAATGAGAGAGGAGACGTTTAAAGCAGATGTAAAGAAAATGTAATTTGTTATTTATTGATCTTGCACTGATATTTTTGTCATAGCTAGGGCCCAATATCAAGAAGATAATAAAAATGGTGTAGTCGTTGAAACTAGATTATTTCGTAGTGATAAAAAAAGTTGCACTTAGGATAGTCCTCTTATTTGTTTGGCTGCATAGAGCGTACACCATTTTCTTAGGAGATATTCTGTATCTATTCAATTTTGTACGGCTAACGATGAGACCTTGGTATTTTAACTCAGGATGCATACAAATTAAGATGAACAGTAATTGTAAAAAATCCTTTTCCATTTAAGATGAGAACTGAAAAAGGGGTTTTTATGTTTTTAAAGAATAATAAAGGTTTTTCTTTAGTCGAAGTTCTAATTGCCTCGGGCATACTTGGTGCGATGGGTTTATACTTAGCTAGTTTTTCTAAGCAAGCGATTACCATGGAAAAGAAAAGTGAAACAAGCTTTGAAATTAATTCTATTTCATCACTTATTACTCAGTCACTCTTAAATAAGGATTCATGTCTTTACACTCTTGGTGATGGTAGCGTGATTACCAACGGAAAGAAAATATCAGTCATAAAAAATAGAAAAGGAGATGACATATTTAATACTTCAACTAAATATGGAAATAACTCTGTTTCGATTAATGATATTGAGGTTGTTGATGTAAATGCTTCAGGTGCTCCTGGAGAAAACAAATACGGAGAAATTAAGTTGCAAGTCACTTTCTTGCGTACTTCTAAATTGATACAAGGATCGAAGACAACTCGTAGGAGTTTTCCAGTATCAGTTGAGCTAGATGCGTCGAATAAGTTAGTGTCTTGTTTTTCATCAACAGAGAATTCTGTTGTAACGGCAAAGGAAGAGGCCTGTAATAATATAGGTGGTATATTTGATAAGACCACTGATAAGTGTGATTTAAAACCAT
>Ga0100393_10003749_pt1 | contig 14186 bp, 10 predicted proteins | sample CryGeymeta201517_FD_81546 | JGI IMG/M metagenome (GOLD analysis project Ga0100393, IMG submission 81546) | Groundwater microbial communities from Crystal Geyser aquifers in Utah, USA - Crystal Geyser metaG 2015-17 | ecosystem: Environmental > Aquatic > Deep subsurface > Groundwater | place... | reverse complement strand
ATTTCTCTGAGTAATTGTGAAAAGATTGTGTTAATGTGCCTCATGGTCTGGATTCTCCTGGTTGGTTTTTTGCTGTCTCGACAACAACAATTGTACCATATCCCTTGGGAATTCAGACCTTTTCTATGCGGTGCTTTTCTTTAACCGTACAGCAGTGAAACGATTTTATTTTTGCACATCAAGGCTGGTTTAACTTAGCTGTCCGTGATTACAGCTGCCCTGATATATTGAAACCTTTTCATCGCGTTGGGTTTAGAGTTCATGAACTCAATGAATCAATAATAAATCAAGCCGCCGACGAAATATTACACTCGGGCTGGGAGCCTACCTCAGCAAGAATCGCAAGGAAAATTGGCTGCCATGTAAGTAGGATTCGAAAGAAACTTAATAACATTAAGTCATGAACTCATTCGTTCAACGGATTGTACTTATCGTTTGCTCCGATAATACTCTTCCAGCCTTAGAAAACGACTGTCATTGGACAAAGCAGGAAGAGCTTCTGATATACAATCCAAACAATCGCGGATGTATTGATTAGGCCAAGGTTGGTCACTAATAATAATATCTAATAGACTCAATGACTCATTTGGGAACCGCTTCAGCAATCCGGACTTTAGTAAAGTGTGAATTTCAAAATGGGGATGTTCAATTGCCTGTAGCCAATCCTTCACCGTTGACAAGGCAGAAGGAAACTCATCCCCTGCCGCAATACTCAGTCTTGCAAGTGACTTTGCGATGTTTTTTGAAGTTAAATCTTGAGATTTAGGCCAAATATTCTGCCAAAAGGGTTGAATACGATTTATCCAATATTCTTCTCTCTGATCCCCAGCACTTTCTAATGCCTGAGCAAGTGCTTGCGCTGATTCATCAAGACCCGCTTGTGGCAGTGACGAAAGAGCTTCTTGGAATTCCGTAACAGAATACCCATCAATAATGTCCAATGCCGCATAGGTTATGAATGCAGCAAATTGACGCGCGTGTTTCCCCAGCTGATCATAATTTCTGGCTGTTTCTAAAAACTGTTTCTTGTAAGAAATTTGAAGAGGGGGGTATAAACGAGGAGACCACAGAAAACCCTCCCACATAGCCTTAGCCTCACGAGGGTCTAAACTCCAATCAAATAAAGGTAACAAGTGGGTTTCGGTCCACTGCCTATCTACCCTAAATATGGTAATCAATCTTGAGGCCAGCACTACTCTACCATTTAGATATGCTGGATTCTGACCAGTAAAGAATTGGGTGAAGATCGGTTCAATATCGGCAGGCAATCTGTCGTTATCTTTTGGCTCTTGCTTAAACCACATGTTAAGTATTGCTTGAGTCAAGTGACCAATAGGATGGTTGATAGCCCTCATGACAGGGTCATCGTCAGACATACCATCCTCATGGGGCTGGTTCAACAAGCGTTGGCATAAATCAAGAAGTACCACCTCATGACAATCTATTGATTTAGATATTACTTCCAACCACCATGATAAGCTATGCGCTAGTTTCTGAAGCACCTCATCTGGCATGCTTTTGTGTACAAGAGGGGCGAGGTAACGCCATGACCGTATCGACTGGCCTTCCTCGCTCCAAACCTGTAAAGCTTCCTTCCATCGCCCAACCGCCCAATTCCTCTCAGATGCGAGGTCGCAAAGTGCAAAAGCTGCGTGGAAGAAGCGTTCGCGACAGGTGATACGCCAAGTATCTTCATAATGAATGTCATCGGATTTAATCGGTGTCCTAAGCCATTCCTTTATTTCGGAACGTTTTCGAGGAGCCAAATCAATTTCTTTCTGTGATTCGAAGTCAGGATCCCCTGTGCCGCTCATCCAATGTAGGAATTCATCTCTCTCATTTTCTGCTAGTTTCCATTCTGAATTAGCTAAAGACAGTTCCTGTAGTTTCCGCATTGCAGCATCACCAAGCTGAGTAGAGCCCGCTAGAATCTTTGATAGTCTCAGCCAAATTGAGTGATCTACAATGTACGTCCAGTCGTCGTCCTCAAGTTCGCTTTTGTACATATTACGTGGAGGGCCAAGCAATATTGCCTGCTCGATCTTTTCTCTAGCTGTAGACGATAAGTTATGACCTTGCAAAACTAGCAATCGCATTACCTCTCTATGAAGGTCACTTGACCACAACCACCAGTTTCCGTCTGTTATCAACCAATCTACCCACTCATCTGATTTTATTGAGTCTTCCTTACTGGCTGCATAAAGAGCTATTCGTTTGAAGCATGGGTCTGTAATAAAAAACCATTTTCTAGCTTTATTAGCAGCTGAGAGCCACAGCTATCAGGTACCAGTAGCTCTAATGAAGAGGGTTCCACCTCCCAAGTTAAGCTAGCGCCATCTAACGTCCTTACCGCCTCTTGAAGGGCCATTCTGAAGCTCTCTAGCCCGTTCCAGCCAGCATTACGTTCAAATTCTTTTATACCTATACCAATCACATCAAAATGCTTTTCCCCAGAGATATTGTCTGATATGGCACCCTCAACTGCGACTCCTAGTTCCTGAGCCCTAATTCTGGAATCACCCACATCATTTTTTTTGCGTGGCGGCACCGGTCTTTCAATCTTCTTATCAATAGTCTTTATAAAATCAATATCGTTATACTGAGCCGATTGGATATGTGTAAACTGTTTGGGCCGCGAAACAGACTTGTTATTAGCATCAATGGTTATTTCAGTGATGTTTTCTTTTGTAGCCTCTTCATCAAGGCTTTCCTCAGGAACATCATTTGCTCGGAACGCAGGAGATAGTGATTCATCAACCTCATCCCTAGATAAATCAGGGTGGTTCCGATCAAGCAGGCTATATTTAAGTGGCCATGACTGATAATTACAGATCTCTGTAACCCAGCAGTGCTCACCTTTATTTTTACCGAATACTTGTAGTGTGAACGGCTGCTTAAAAGGCCATGAAATAGTTGGAGAGAAGCCTTTGTCCAATAAGGGGATGAATTTTTCTAACTCATACCATACTTTTAATAAATCAGGTTCTGAGGCTATCCAAGCCAATCTACCAATATCAGTAATTTTAGGCACATCCGTGCAAGAGATATGTAAAACATCATTCTCAATTTCCCATTCTTCTACCAGCTCTGACCAGCCGCCATATAGTAGTAAAGCCCGGGCCATTTCTGGTGACTTGGCAAAAATACTGCGCATGACCTCTATAACAGGCAGCCAGTAATTAATCCCCGCCTTATCTCTCCAGTGAAATATTTTGCTATTACCTAAGCTGGAATCCTCGGCTAATTCATGACCAAGATTTGTACTTTGAAGTTCTTCCTGAGCTGAAGCCGCGGAAACAATTGAGACTTGTTCAGCACCAGAAAGCGGGATGCTAATAAATATGTTTTTTTGAATATCGCCATCTTGTGCGAGCGGCGAATGCGTAAAGACTCGACCTGTCACTAAGCGCGGAAATGCATCCCATTCCATATCAATTCTTGTTAATGGGTCTTGTTCTGACGACAGGTTCTTGAAGACTGCTCTAACAGTAGGGTTTCTTCCTGAACTTTGGGTTTTAATATTATAGAGAAACTCAAGCCTTACCTGAGCACCATCAGGAAAAGGCCAACTTTCTTTTGAGACCCTAATAATTGGCTTGGTTTCTTTTATATAATTCGTATCAACCCACCTCTACATGACTAATATTGACATTAATCATTGGTATAAAAATGACATTAATGGTTAAAATTGACATTAATCATTGGTACATCACACTTAGATGAACTAACCACATTTGCTGTCGCCACACTCGAGGCAGCAGTTGCAGTTGTCGAGGCGAACCACGGCCATGGCGTTGCATTTGTCACATTGCGCGCCGTTGGAGATGGCATCTTTGCCCAGTTTTTCTTCGGCTTCGATGCGTTTGGCCTGAATTTCTGCGGTTTGCAACTTTCCTTCCATCATGCCGATGCTGACCAAATGTTGCTGAATCACTTCGCCGATTTCGGCAACGATAGATGGCATATATCGGCCACCTTTTTTGTAGTAACCACCGCGCGGATCAAACACCGCTTTAAGCTCTTCCACCAGGAAAGTGACATCCCCGCCTTTGCGGAAGATGGCGGAAATCACGCGGGTGAGCGTGACAATCCACATGAAGTGTTCCATGTTTTTGGTGTTGATAAACACTTCAAACGGACGGCGATGTTCTTCGCCACTGGATGCTGTAACCATCACATCATTGATGGTGATATACATGGCGTGTTCAGAATGCGGAGTTTTGATTTTGTAGGTGCTGCCCACCAACACATCATCGCGCTCAAGCAAGGGTGCGATTTGCGTGACTTTGGCAGCTGCTTTTTCAGCTTTTTGCGCTTCTGATTCTGCTTTGGCAACTTCATAACCAGTGATTTTCTTTTCAATTTTAATGCTCATTTTTTTCCTCCTCGCAAAGCCATCAACTTTTGATGTTTGCGATGTAAATTTATCAGCGAATTCGACCACGCTTTTGCTGCGGATCCCGGACGCTGCGGCCGGGGATGGTGGGCGGTTTCCCCTTGCGGCAGCTAACGATACATCGAAGCCACCACCCACAAACTTAAGGCCTTAGAACTTACCGTAGTAACCTTCTTTAAGGGCATCAAACAAGTTGGCTGCTGAATGCATTTCGCCATCATATTCGATTTCTTCGTTGCCCTTGGCTTCAACCACGGTGCCATCTTCCAAAGTGAATTTGTAAGTGGTGTTGGCCAAATCTTCTTCTTTCACCAACACGCCTTGGAAGGCTTCAGGGTTAAAGCGGAAAGTGGTGCAACCTTTCAAACCTTTATCAAAGGCATACATATAGATGTCTTTGAAATCATCATAGGGGAAATCGGTAGGTACGTTGGCGGTTTTGGAGATGGATGAATCCACCCATTTTTGCGCCGCAGCTTGGATGTCCACGTGTTGGGTGGGGGTCACAGCATCTGCTGAGATGAAATAATCAGGAAGCTTGCTGCCTTCTTCTTGCGAGAATGGCATCGCTGCTGCGTTGATCAACTCACGGTATGCAAGCAATTCATAAGAGAATACATCCACTTTTTCTTTGGACTTTTTACCTTCACGAATCACATTTCGCGCATAGTGATGGGCAAAGGATGGCTCGATGCCATTCGACGCATTATTCGCAAGGCTCAATGAAATCGTGCCTGTTGGGGCAATGGATGAATGGTGGGTAAAGCGACAACCCTTTTCTTCCAAAGCTTTGAGCAATTCCGCATCACCAGAATCATTGAATTTTTGCATATAACGTGAGTATTTCGACCACAACACTTTGCCTTTGAGGCTATCGCCAATCTTGATGCCATCGGCTGCCATTTCTGGGCGTTTGAGCATCATTTCAGCAGTGACGGTGAAATCTTGCTCCATCATCGGTGCAGGGCCTTTTTCTTCAGCGAGTTGCAAGCCAGCTGCAAAGCCGGTTTTGGCCATTTCATAAGCTACTTTCTCAGTGAATGCCAATGAGCTTTCTGAGCCGTAAGTTTGGCGAAGCATCGCCAGGGCCGAACCGAGACCTAAGAAACCCATGCCGTGACGGCGTTTGGAAAGGATAGCTTCGCGTTGTTTTTCCAATGGAAGGCCATTGATGTCCACCACATTGTCCAACATGCGGGTAAACACCGATACCACTTCGCGGTAAGTGTCCCAATCAAATGATGCGTTTTCAGTGAATGGCTCACGCACGAATTTGGTGAGATTAATCGAACCCAGCAAACAAGCGCCGTAAGGTGGCAACGGTTGCTCACCACAATTATGCGCATGCAAGCCATTACCATCAAAAGTGTTGATCCCCGGCACCTGCACATCATAAACATCTTCAGTGCCGTCATTTGCAACGCTTTCCACCTCTGCAATAAAGCGCTCGCGATTTAATTTGCGCTTATATGCGCCAAGACTTTGCGTCAAACGCACTTGTTTGTCGGTATCTGCAAACCCAATCTGTTGTTGATAAACTTCCAAATTTGCGCCGGTAATAACTAATTCATGTTGCGCTTTGGTTGGATACGCCTTTTGCCCGCCCTTGCCATCAGGCAACATTGACAAGCCTGCAGCGCGGCGATTTTTATATATCGTTGAAACAATACCCAAGCGCAGAAGCATGCGCTGAACAGCTTGCAGACAAGGCAAATCACTCTGCGCCAAACGAACAGAGACACCTTTTTGCTGATTGCCCTGAACAGAGCCATCAGCATCGAAAAACCCACGTAAAAACCCCTTATAAAAATCTGAAGATTCTTTTTCCATTGCTGGTGTTATGGACTTATCACCAACGCTCATACCCAATTTAAATGCCAAATCGCGAAGTGCTGTGAATTTCATCCGCCACTCACCGCGCTCAGAAATCTCAGCGAATCCAGAAAAATCTCCACGCTGCGTAAATGCCGTTGCCGCCCGCTCTGCTTCTTGAATAAGTGCAAAAGAGCTATTGCCAGACTGACCCTTATGACCATTGGCGACCATACGCTCGGCCCAAACAGAGATGACCGCAGTTTCTTTCTTCAGTGTTCCATCGCCTACAAGCAAGCCCAATAAATAACCATGATCGCTATTAAGTTCACCGCCCCACTGGGCATTGATGTGCTGATTTAATAAAACCTTATCCCCTGCCTGTAATTTGGCAGCTTCAGTCCATTCTGTTTCGCATCTAAAGCGTGACAATGTAGTGACCTTACGAACACGATGATCATGGGTAAGACGAAGGGCATAGCCTTCTTTGGTTTGTAAGCGAAGCACATCTTTATGCGCTGTTTTGAAGAACCCTTGCTCACCAGTAGCATGTTTTTTACCATCTACAACGGCATTAAATCCCTTGCCTAGCAATTGACCAACCTGACGCGGACCTTCTGAAGTTTGCACCCAAGTATCTGAAGTCACACAAGGGTTGGTGGCGCGAATATCTTCGCAGAACCAGTTGTTGTTCAAATCATTCACTTCATCAATCAGGATAAAACCAGGCTCCGCGTAATCATACGTGGAAGCCATGATCACATCCCACAAACGTTGGGCGCGAATGGTTTTGTACACGCGGCAAGCGGTGAGACCCATATCGTTTTTGGTGGCGTTTTTCGGTGGGTTTGGTACCAATTTGAACACCACACGTGTGCTTTCATCGGCCAATTCATGCGGCGTGGCTGGAAACACCAAATCCCAATCGGCATCGTCTTTCACAGCTTGCATAAAATCGCGGGTAATCAAGCAAGAGAGGTTAAACTGACGTAGGCGACCGTCTTCGCGTTTGGCTTTGATAAAATCAATCACATCGGGGTGTGATATATCAAAGGTGCCCATTTGTGCGCCACGGCGACCGCCAGCAGAAGACACGGTGAAACACATTTTGTCATAGATATCCATGAAAGAGAGTGGGCCAGACGTGTAAGCACCTGCGCCAGACACATACGCACCTTTGGGGCGAAGGGTAGAAAACTCATAACCGATACCACAACCTGCTTTAAGGGTAAGGCCAGCTTCTTTGACCATGGTCAAGATGCCGTCCATGGAATCAGGAATCACGCCAGAAACTGTGCAGTTGATGGTGGAAGTGGCGGGTTTGTGCTCTTGAGCACCAGCGTTGGACATAATACGGCCCGCTGGAATGGCGCCATTGGCCAAAGCCCAAGTAAAACGATTGCGCCAAAATTCGCGCTTATCTTCATCTTCCACTTCCGATAAGGCAGTGGCAACGCGGGCATAGGTATCTTCAATGCAGGTATCAACGGCGTTGCCATCTTTATTCTTTAAGCGGTATTTCTTATCCCAAATATCTTCACTGGCAGGTTGTAGTGGCATTAAGCTGGTGGTGTTGGTTTGGGTGCCAACAGATTGTGGAATTATTTTCTGGCTCAGACTCATATGATGTGCTCCCTCAAGCGAAAAACGTTAAAAAATAAGGTGTTGTATCGTTGTGCCCCGAATGGGGAACGATACCATATCTTGGGGTAAGCCATAAAACAAGACACAATTTATAGTGGTTTGATAGCATTGTTATCCATATATTACCCACATGTTATGCACATGCATTTGTGCATAACTTACAAATCGTGAATTTTATTCAACATTCGTTATGATGCGCCCATATATATCATGGCCAAGAACATTCACTGGACCAAAATACGGCCAAGGAGCACGAAACGTGTCTGCATCCCATTTAACTGACGACCTGCGCATCACCGGATTACGTGAGGTCAGCTCTCCACTACAGATACATTCTGAATTTCCAATTACCGAAACTGCTGCCCAAACCATTTTTGAAACCCGCCAAGCCATTCACCGCATCTTGCATGGTGAAGATGACCGTTTGTTGGTGATTGTTGGCCCTTGCTCGATACACGATACCAAAGCGGCATTGGAATACGCGGCGCTCATCAAACAAGCCCGCGCCAAATATGAAAAAGACCTGCTCATCGTCATGCGCGTATATTTTGAAAAACCACGCACCACAGTCGGCTGGAAAGGTTTAATTAACGATCCGCATTTGGATGGCTCATTTGCGATTAACGATGGCATCCGCAAAGCCCGTGGTTTGTTGCTTGATATCAACAATATGGGCGTGCCTGCCGGCACCGAATTCCTGGATTTGATTTCGCCGCAATATGTAGCGGATTTGGTCAGCTGGGGCGCGATTGGTGCCCGCACCACCGAAAGCCAGGGTCATCGCGAATTGGCATCGGGCTTGTCTTGCCCTGTGGGCTTTAAAAACAGCACCAACGGCAGCTACGGCATTGCTGTGGATGCCATCAATGCAGCTTCACATCACCACCACTTCATGTCACTGACCAAAGAAGGTAAATCCGCGATTTTCTCCACCAGCGGTAATGAAGATTGCCACATCATTTTGCGCGGCGGCGATCAAGGCCCGAATTACGATGCAGCCAGCGTGGCGCAGGCAACTGAAAAGCTCATCGCTGCCGGCATCAACACCGGCATCATGATTGATTTCAGCCATGCCAACAGCAGCAAACAACACCACAAACAAATCGAAGTGGGCCACGATGTGGCAGGGCAAATCGCCAGCGGCAACCACAATATCAAAGGTTTGATGATTGAAAGCCATTTGAATGAAGGCCGCCAAAATGCGGAACATATCAACGATTTGGCTTACGGCGTGAGCATCACCGATGCTTGTATCAACTGGAAAGACACAGCGCCATTGCTTGAAGTCTTGGCCAACGCTGCTGCAACCCGTCGCGGTGAATCATGAACGAAGCCATCAATACATTGCAGGCCATTGTACTTGGGCTGATTCAGGGTCTCACCGAATTCCTGCCGATTTCATCGTCTGGGCATTTGGCCATGATTCCTTTGGTATCCAGCTGGCCTGATCAAGGCTTGGCATTTGATTGCGTGGTGCATTTGGGCACGCTCACTGCCATCGTATATTATTTCCGCACTGATTTAATCAACATGACCTTTGGTTTTGGTGAAACCATCAAACAACGCTCATGGTCGGCCAATCGCGATGGACAAATGGCGTGGATGATTGGCTTTGCCACGTTACCCGTTGGTTTTGCAGGCCTTGCGTTTAAAGACTTTGTGGAAAATGAATTGCGCTCAGTGGAAGTGATTGCCTATGCATCCATTGGTTTTGGCGTGTTACTCTACCTTGCCGATATACTGGGCAAACGCACCCGCAGCGAAGCCGCTTGGGGAATAAAAGACGTAATGATTGTCGGTTTAGCACAAGCTGTAGCCTTGATTCCGGGCACCTCACGCTCAGGCATCACCATGACCGCCGCTTTGTTTTTGGGTTACACCCGCGAAGCTGCAGCTCGGTTTTCATTCCTTTTATCGATTCCCGTGATTTTCTTGGCAGGCAGCCTAAAAATTAAAGATTGGATTGAATTGCCCATGCAAACCACTCCGCTTTCAGCCTTGGTGATTGGTTATGTGGCTTCGGCAGTTTCAGCCTATATCTGCGTGGTTTATTTCCTTAAATTCCTCAACCGCGTTGGCATGGGGCCATTTGTATTGTATCGCATCATCCTTGGCTTCGTTTTGCTGTGGATGGTTTGGTAAATCTTTGAAGGAATTCATTTAATATCATGATGGCGCCGCATATCGATCCGGTTGCCCTTCAGCTTGGGCCGTTGGCCATTCATTGGTACGGGCTGATGTATGTGTTTGCCTTTGCTTCTGCTTGGAAGCTGGTGCAAATCCAACTTAAAGAACGAAAGCTCTGGGGCAAAGTCGTAGCGCCTGAAGCCTATGAAAATCTGTTCACCTGGCTGATTCTGGGTGTGATTCTCGGCGGCCGCTTGGGTTATGTGCTCTTTTATAATCCCAGTTATTATGCTTCCCACCCCATCGAAATATTTTATGTGTGGAATGGTGGCATGTCTTTTCACGGCGGCTTTATTGGCCCTGTGATGACAGGTTGGTGGTATTGCCGCAAAAGCAAACTGCCCTTTATCACCATGCTCGATTTGTTTGCCACGGTTGCGCCGCTAGGTTTGGCCTTTGGTAGGATGGGCAACTTTATCAACGGCGAGCTTTGGGGGCGTGTGGTCACCAATCCCGAAAACGTGCCTTGGGCTATGATTTTCCCAGGCGCTGGTGATTTGCCGCGTCATCCCAGCCAACTGTATGAGCTTGGCTTGGAGGGCTTATTACTCTTTGCCTTGCTGTGGTTGACGCGCAAAAAGGATTGGGTGGCAGGCACGCGCATTTCTATCTTTATTATGGGTTATGCCCTGGCCCGCATTTTCTGCGAAAACTTTAGAGAACCCGATGCGCATATCGGCTTTTTATTTGGTGGCATCACCATGGGTATGTTGCTCTCATCAGCGATGTTTGTTACCGGCCTGATCACTTTGCTTTGGCTGCGGAAGAAGACATAACGTATGCCTTGGGTCGATAGCCACTGCCATTTGGATGACCCACGGTTTGATGGGGTAGTCTCCAACATCATCGCCAGAGCCAAACGCGCCGGTGTGGGCCACAGCATCATCGCTGGCATCGGCAAATCACGCTGGGCAAAACAAGCCTATATCGCCAGCGAACATACGGAAGTGAGCAACGCTTTTGGCATTCATCCCTGGTATTGTCATGAACACGGAGTCGATGATTTAGCTACATTGCAAACCTACTTGCCCCAAGCTATCGCCATTGGTGAATGCGGCCTGGATTACAGCCCGGGCTTTGAGAATAAAAAAGAGCAGATGTGGTGGTTTGAAGCCCAATTGGATTTGGCTGTCTCAGCAAATAAACCTGTCATTATCCATGCGGTCAAAGCCATTGGCGATGTCACGGAAGCCTTAAAGAAACGCGTTGGTCTGCACGGCGTGATTCACGGCTTTAGCGGCAGCTTGCAGCAAGCCAGGATACTTACTGAAATGGGTTTCTTCATCGGCCTTGGCACACGTTTACTGCATCAAAACCCCAAACGATTTAACGAGCTGGCCACCTCGCTTTCTCTTGCCCATATCCTGCTCGAAACCGATTCGCCTGATGGCTTGGGCCATGAAGTCGCCAATGAACCAGCCAAGCTTTGGGATGTGGGTGAAGGCATTGCCAACGCCCTTGGCGCCAATCCTAGCGATGTATTAAAAACCTGCAGCCAGCATGCACGGGAGTTATTTCATTTATGAACCACAGCAGCCCATTTTATGAACGCACCAGTATTCTGATTGGTGAGCAAGGCCTGAACAAACTGGCCAGCAAACATGTGTTGATTGTCGGCCTTGGTGGCGTGGGCGGAGCTGCTACTGAAGCGATGGGCCGTATCGGTGTGGGCAAGCTGACCCTGCTTGATCATGATGTGGTGGGCCTGTCTAACCTCAATCGCCAATTGATTACCCTGCAAAATAATATCGGCGAGAAAAAAACGGCCGTGGCCGCAGCACGTATTGCCAGCATCAATCCGGACACCACCGTTGAAATCCACGATGGTTTTATTCATCCGGATAATGTGGCCGAATTATTAGCTGGGTTAAAGCCAGATTATGTGCTTGATTGTATTGATTCGGTGGTATGCAAAGCCGCGCTGGTGTACGCCTGCCAACAAGCAGGTATTCCTGTGGTCACTGCCCTTGGTGCAGGTGGTCGTATTGATGTGAGCAAAGTGCAAATCACCACACTCAACAAAACCGAAACATGTGGCCTAGCCAGAGCATTACGCGGCCGCCTTCGCAAACTGGGTGGTAATTTAAAATACCCTGTGGTTTTTTCTTCAGAACCTGCCGTAAACGCCCTACCGCATGAACCCATCCCGGGTGATCCTGATGCCCGCCCACGCGCGACCAACGGCACCATTTCTTACCTGCCCAATATCTTCGGCTTTATGACAGCGGGTTTTGCCATTCAGCAAATGCTGCAAGAAGATGATTGCTAAACTTCAACAGCACTGGCAACGGCAATGGCCAGGCCTGCACATATTTTTACTGCGCTGATGATGTAAGGCTAAAGATGCGACGCAATAAATGATGGCCAGCAAGCTTGTGGATAATGGTCATACCCACATGTGCAATCAAATATGCCCATAACAATCCACCCAATGCTTCATGTACTTCTTTGGCTTCATGAATGATTCCCGTCATCAAGCCAGATTCTGCCATACCATATAGCATCATCGCGCCAGTAATACCCATTGCCAATACAAGCAATAAACCAAGCCCGTGCACTGCGCCAGCCAAGTAGTATTCATTGCTGTTCAAATCACTGAGCTTGCCTTTAAACCAGCTTGGCACTTGCTTGATTTCTTTCAACAACCCTGGGCGACGAGAGGCAAACATATACGGATACAAACGCTGAACACTGAATTCCTTGCTGATAAATGCCCAGGCAAAACGCAGCACAATCACTGCTAACAGCAACATACCCACCCACTCATGCATATCAAAAAAGAAGACTTGCATCTCATCGCGCACCCGGCCGGGTTTGGGGCGCTTCATCAATTCTTCGCTCAACAATTGCAAAGGAATCATCAAAGCAAAGCACCAGTGGAGTAATCGCGTAAATTTATCGTAATACATCAGCTACCTCGAATGCCTCATCTATAGGGGGTCGAAACAAGGGCCGCACTTTAGCTTCAATTTTGACAACGATATGACAGCCCTGATTCCGTTTGTTACTTATTTGCCTGCCAATTTGCTCATGCGCAAACGCAAGGCGTTGAGCTTGATAAAACCTTCAGCATCTTTTTGATTGTAGGCGCCGCCATCATCTTCGAAGGTGCATAAACGATCATCAAACATGGAGTTGTCTGATTTACGACCCAGGACCATCACATTGCCTTTGTACAATTTCAGGCGAACGGTGCCGTTGACTGTGGCTTGTGAAGCATCAATCGCGCTTTGCAACATGCGCATTTCAGGGGCAAACCAGTAGCCGTTATAAATCAATTTGGCATAACGCGGCATCAATTCATCTTTAAGGTGAGCCGCTTCACGGTCTACCGTTAATGATTCAATCGCGCGATGTGCTTTGAGCATAATGGTGCCGCCGGGTGTTTCGTAGCAACCACGTGATTTCATGCCCACATAGCGGTTTTCTACGATATCAATGCGGCCGATACCATGTTTTCCGCCCACGCGGTTGAGTTCCCGCAGCACAGTGGCAGGGCTCATGGCCACGCCATTAACGGCAATGATATCGCCGCCTTGGTAGGTCAATTCGATTTCTTCTGGCTTATCAGGTGCGTTTTCGGGCGAAACGCTCCAGCGCCACATCTCTTCACCTGGTGAAACCCATGGATCTTCCAAATCATAACCTTCATAAGAGATGTGCAACAAATTGGCATCCATCGAATATGGTGACTTGGAATTTTCGCGTTTGCGCTCAACAGGAATATTGTGTTGGGCAGCATAAGCGAGCATTTGTTCGCGTGAGTTCAAGTCCCATTCACGCCAAGGTGCAATCACTTTCACATCCGGTTTTAGGGCATAAAAACCCAGCTCAAAACGCACCTGGTCGTTGCCTTTGCCTGTGGCACCATGTGATACTGCATCTGCGCCTTCAAGGTTGGCAATTTCAATCATACGTTTGGCAATCAAAGGGCGGGCAATAGAGGTGCCTAGCAGATATTCGCCTTCATAAATAGCATTGGCACGGAACATCGGGAACACGAAATCACCAACAAATTCCTCAGTGAGGTCATCAATATAAATCGCGGATGCGCCGCAAGCCTCAGCTTTAGCACGCGCTTCTTCCACTTCAGCACCCTGGCCGATGTCAGCGGTAAAGGTCACCACTTCGCAATGGTAGGTATCTT
>Ga0100393_10003743_pt1 | contig 14199 bp, 9 predicted proteins | sample CryGeymeta201517_FD_81546 | JGI IMG/M metagenome (GOLD analysis project Ga0100393, IMG submission 81546) | Groundwater microbial communities from Crystal Geyser aquifers in Utah, USA - Crystal Geyser metaG 2015-17 | ecosystem: Environmental > Aquatic > Deep subsurface > Groundwater | place: USA... | reverse complement strand
TTATGTCCGATGAAATGCTCGAGGAAGTACAGTCACATTTTAAAAAAGATATTGATAAAGCCGAAGAGCATAAAAGAAAACTTGCTAAATTTATTGAAAAAAGAGCCGAGAGAGCTGGCACGGATGTTAATATAGAATCCTTAGAAGAAAGTATTGAGATATCTGATGTAAGACAAGAAGTTGTAACAGAAACCATTATTGAAACTGTTGAAGAAAAAGCTGATGAAATAAATATTCCAGAGCCGAATATTTTAACTGTAGAAGATCCAAAAGTTGAAGTTGATGCAAGTAATCAAGTTAAAGATGAAATTGTTGAACAGCCAGTTGACGAAAAAACAAAAGAGATAAAAACTGAAATAAATGTTCAAGAAGTGGAAAAACCTTTAGAGGAAATTATTCCTTTTGAGGAAGATAACTCGGAAATTGAAACAGGTGTTTATCAAACTGATGCCGAAAAAGAGCTTAATGGAAGAAAAAAAGGGTTAACTATTATTGGCAAAATAGCTCTCCACGACAAAAGAAGAGATAAAAAGAAGAAAAAACCAGTCGTTTCTGAAATAGTAAAAGTTACACCAAAACCTCAAGTAGCAAAACCTCAAGTAGCAAAACCTATTGAAAAAAATGAAGATACAGATGCTAAAGAAGGTGAGAAAAAGAAGAAATTTAGAAGAAAAAAGAAATCTGTAGAAGTTGAAGAAACCGTACAATCAAAAAAATTCAAAAAAGTTAAAAAAGCAGAAATAGATAAGCGCGAAGTTGATGCCGCTATTAAAAGAACAATGATTAGTATTGATGATATTGCTACTGCTGAACGGGCAAGTGCTAAAAAACGTCGTAAAAAAGAACAAATTGAAGAGCAAGAAAAAATTATTGAACAACAAGAATTAGACGAGAATAAAATTAAGGTAACAGAATATATAGCTGTTAACGAAATTGCCAATTTGATGAATGTTTCGGTTAGTGATGTTATCTCCAAATGTATGGGTCTTGGTCTAATGGTTTCAATAAATCAAAGATTAGATGCAGAAACAATTACATTATTAGCAGATGAATTTGGTTTTGAAGTTGAATTTGAAGATGAATATATCGCGGATTCTTTAGCTGATAATGAAGACGAAGAAGAAACACTTCAACCTCGTCCACCTGTTGTTACTATAATGGGTCACGTTGACCATGGTAAAACCTCATTGCTGGACTATATTAGGCGTGCAAATGTTGTGGCTGGTGAATCTGGTGGAATTACACAGCATATTGGTGCTTATCAAGTTGAAGTTCAAGATGCAAAAAAAATTACATTCCTCGATACTCCAGGTCACGAAGCATTTACTGCCATGCGTGCTCGTGGAGCAAAAGTTACCGATATTGTTGTTATTATTGTTGCTGCAGATGATGCGGTAATGCCCCAAACTGTTGAAGCAATAAATCATGCACAGGCTGCAACGGTGCCCATTATTATTGCAATTAATAAAATTGATAAACCAAATTCAAATATTGAAAAAATAAAACAGCAATTGTCTGAAAGAAATATTTTAATTGAAGAATGGGGTGGAAAATATCAAGCAGTTGAAATTTCGGCTAAGACAGGTCTTAATGTTGATTTGCTTTTAGAGAAAATTTTATTAGAAGCAGAATTATTAGAGTTAAAAGCAAATCCAGATAGACTTGCTCGTGGAAGCGTTATCGAATCGCAAATGGAACCAGGACGCGGAATTACGGCGACTGTTTTAATTGATAAAGGAACTCTTAAAGTTGGTGATCCATTTGTTGCTGGTAATTTCCAAGGTAGAGTTCGTGCAATGTTTGATGAAAGGAATAAAAAAGTTAACGAGGTTTCACCCGCTACACCAGTTCTAATTTTAGGTTTTGAAGGCTCGCCTCAGGCTGGTGATGTTTTTGCTGTTGTAGAATCTGAACGTGAAGCAAGAGAAATTGCTCTAAAAAGACAACAATTAAAGCGTGAACAAGATAACAGACAAGTACGTCATATTACATTGGACCAAATTGCTATGCAAATTAGCCAAGGTGCAGTAAAAGAACTTCCAATTATTGTTAAAGGTGATGTAGATGGCTCGGTTGAAGCACTTGCAGATTCGTTAATGAAACTTTCAAATAAGGAAGTGGCTGTTAATGTAATTCACAAAGCTGTTGGTGGAATTACTGAAGGCGATGTTCTGCTTGCTGCTGCTTCTCAAGCAATTATTATAGGGTTTCATGTTAGAGCTAATAATAATGCTCGCAAATTGGCAGAAACGGAAAACGTTGACATTAGGTTATATAATGTTATTTATGATGCAATAAATGAAGTAAAATCTGCACTTGAAGGACTTTTATCTCCAATAGTTTCAGAAAAATTTGTTGCAACAGTTGAAATTCGTGATACATTTAAAGTTCCCAAAATTGGCACTGTTGCTGGATGTTATGTTACAGATGGTAAAATTACACGATCAGATAAAATTAGATTATTCCGTAATGGAATTGTTATTTATGAAGGAAATCTTGCAACACTTAAACGCTTCAAAGACGATGTTAAAGAAGTTGTTGCTGGTTACGAATGTGGTTTAAACATTGCTAACTTTAATGATATTAAAGTAAATGATGTAATTGAAGCATATCAATTTGTTGAAACAAAACAGAAGTTGAGTTAAAAATTTGTCGACAAGATTACAAAAAATAGCAGAATTTATGAAGGAAGAACTTAGTTTAATATTTCTTCATAAAATTAATGACCCAGAGTTGGGAATGCTTACTATTACTTCGGTAAAAGTTACTCCCGATGCAAAAAATGCAAAAATATATATATCAATTTTTGATAAAGTGGGTAGAGATGTAAAAATAGCTAAATTAAATAGCATAAAAGGATATATAAAAGGACAGTTGTCAACAAAAATGAGTCATTTAAGAAAAATGCCAGATATTGATTTTTATCTTGATGATACATTAGATTATGTTGAAAAGATGGAAAATCTTTTTAAAAAAATTCACGAAAATGATAACAAACAAAACGATTGATCTTTTAAATACTGATTATGCTTCTGGTGAAGTGATTTTAATTGATAAGGAAAAAGGTAAAAGTTCTTTTAACATTATTTATCGTATACGAAAAATTGTTAATGTTAAAAAAGTTGGTCATGCAGGAACTTTAGACCCAGCTGCAACTGGACTATTAATTGTATGCGTTGGAAAAAAAACTAAAGAAATTTACAAATATCAAGATTTAAATAAAATATATGCTGGAACAATTGAGCTTGGTAAACAAACTCCTTCAATGGATGGAGAGACCGAGTTTATTGAAGAAAAAGATTTTTCTTATGTTTCGTATGAAATGATTGAAGAAGCAAGAAAGAGCTTTTTGGGAGAAATTAAACAAATTCCTCCAATGTATTCTGCCTTAAAGCAGAATGGAAAAAGGCTTTATAAATTAGCCCGAAAAGGTGTTGAGGTAGAAAGAAAACCTCGTGAAATTACAATTTATGATTTTGAAATTACAAGAATTGAACTACCAGAAATAGATTTCAAAATTAGGTGTTCTAAAGGAACTTATATTAGAGTTATCGCAAATGATTTTGGTGAAAAATTAAATTGTGGTGGGTATCTAAAATTGCTTAGAAGAGAAGCAATTGGAGAGTTCAAAGTTGATGACGCCATTACAGTTGATGAGTTGAGAGAAATGAATAAAATTTTGGAAAGTTGATTGTAATGAATATTTTTAAATCAATTGATGAAATTAATAAGGATGAAAATACGGTTTTAACAATTGGAACTTTTGACGGAATTCATAAAGGTCATAAATATCTTTTTGATAAATTAAAACTATATTCAAATCAAAATAATTTGAGAAATGTGGTTATTACTTTTGAACCACATCCAAGAACAGTAGTTTCTGATTTTCAAATTAAATTATTGACAACTTTAGAGGAAAAAGCAGAACTTTTATCTCAACTTGGAATTGATAATCTTTTAGTTATTAATTTCTCAAAAGAATTTGCTGAGCAGACGTCGGAAGAATTTATTACAAATATTATTTGTAATAAAATTGGTGTTAAGCACATAATTATTGGTCACGATCATAAATTTGGTAAAAATAGAAATGGTGACGATATTGAGCTTATTGAACTTGGTGAAAAAAATAATTTTACCGTTGAATGCTTAGATGCAATAAAAAATGATGAAAATATTATTAGCAGTACTAAAATTAGAAATGCACTTTTAGCTGGTGACGTTCAAAATGCAAACATGTTGCTTGGTAGAAATTATTGTTTTCATGGAATTGTTGTAAAAGGAGTTTCACGAGGAAAAATTCTTGGTTTTCCTACTGCAAATATAAATGTAGCAGATAAAAACAAATTAATTCCTAAAAATGGTGTTTATATTGTAAAGGCATATGTTGAAGATGAAATTGTTTATGGTGTTATGAATGTTGGGTTACGTCCAACATTTGAAGATACAATAGATGTTGTTATTGAAGCTCATCTTTTTGAGTTTAATAAAAACGTGTATGACAAGGATATTAAAATTGAATTGCTAAATAGAATTAGAGATGAACAAAAATTTAATAGTAAGGAAGAATTGATCTATCAGATTGGTAAAGATAAAAAACAAGCCATCCAATTTGTTGGAAAGATAATTAACTAATTAACTTCGGAAAGGTTCTGAAGTTACATCGAATTAATAATAGGAGAAATTCAAAATGAATTTAACAAAAGAAGAAAAACAAGAAATTATTAGCAAATTTGGCGATAATGAAAAAGACAGCGGTAAAGCAGAAGTACAAGTTGCTCTTTTAACTGCTCGTATCAACAAACTTACTGCACATTTTTCTGAACACAAAAAAGACCACCATTCAAGAAGAGGTTTATTAATGATGGTTGGTAAAAGAAGAAGATTGCTAAACTATGTTGCTCGTCAAGATATAGAACGATATAGAAGCATAATTAAAGAATTGAAATTAAGAAAATAAGGCTTAAATAATGATTATAACAAAAGAAGTTGAAATAGGCGGAAAGAAATTATCAATAGAAACTGGACGCTTTGCAAAACAGTCTAACGGGGCTGTAATGGTAAGCTATGGCGATACTATGGTTTTAGTAACCGTAGTAGCCTCAAAAAAAACGAATACTACATTGGATTATTTCCCTTTATCAGTTGAATATAAAGAAAGATATTTTGCTGCTGGTAAATTTCCTGGTGGATTTATTAAACGCGAGGGTCGCCCTACAGAAAAAGAAATTTTAAGTGGACGTTTAATTGACAGACCAATTAGACCACTTTTCCCAAGTGAATATAATAACGACACGCAAATTGCTGCGTTTGTTTATTCATTTGATGGCGAAAATGACCCTGACGTAATAGCTGCTGTTGGAGCTTCTGCTGCGTTAGCAATTTCAGATATTCCATTTCTTGAGCCAATTGGCGAAGTAAGAGTTGGAAGAATTAATGGTGAATTTATTGTTAACCCAACAGTAAGTCAAATTAAAGAAAGTGATTTGGAATTAACCATTGCTGGAACTGAAACTTCAATTATGATGGTTGAAGGTGAATCACTAGAAGCAAGTGAAGATGATATTTTAAATGCACTTAAATTTGCTCATGTCGAAATTGTTAAAATAATTGATCTTCAAAAAGAATTAGTTGCAGCGTGCGGACTTCCCAAAATGGTAGTTGAAACTAAATTAATTAATCAAGAACTTGTTAATGAAGTTAATGCATTAGCTTATGATAAATACAAAGAAGTAGTTTATTCTGTTTTAACTAAAGAAGTTCGTTATGCAAAAAATGATGCAATAAATGCAGAAGCTCTTGAAGCATTAGCAGAAAAATATCCAGAAGATGAAACGGACATTAAAAATATTTTGCACGATATCGAAAAAGATTTGATGCGTAAAAGAATATTAGAAGAAGGTGTGCGTCTTGATGGTAGAAATCTTACAGAAATTAGACAAATTACATCCGAAGTTGGAATTATTCCTAGAACTCATGCCTCTGCACTTTTTACACGTGGAGAAACTCAATCACTTACTACCGTTACGCTTGGTACTGCTAAAGATGAACAAATTGTTGATGGTCTTGGAGAAGAAAACAAAAAAGCATTTTATCTTCACTATAACTTTCCACCATTTAGTGTTGGCGAAACAGGACGCTATGGCGGACAGGGTAGAAGAGAGATTGGACACGGAAATCTTGCAGAAAGAGCTTTGAAATTTGTAGTTCCGTCAAAAGAAAATTTTCCGTACACAATTCGTATAAATTCGGATATTCTCGAATCGAACGGCTCTTCTTCAATGGCAACGGTTTGTGCTGGCTCGTTAGCAATGATGGATGCTGGAATACCAGTAAAAAAAGCTATTTCTGGAATTGCAATGGGATTAGTAAAAGAAGGCGAAAAATTCGCTGTTCTTTCAGATATACTTGGAAACGAAGATCACCTTGGCGACATGGATTTTAAAGTAGCTGGTTCAGTCGAAGGAATTACTGCCATTCAAATGGATATTAAAATTCAAGGAATATCTTTTGAAATTATGGAAAAAGCACTTGCTCAAGCTAAAGATGGAAGAATGCATATTTTAGGAAAAATGAATGAAACACTTGCAGCTGCCAGAGAATCCATTTCTCCTTATGCACCTTCACTTATTTTTATTCAAATAAATCCTGAAAAAATTGGTGCAGTTATTGGACAAGGCGGAAAAATTATTCAAGGAATTCAACGTGATTTTAATGTTGAAATAAATATTGAAGAAGATGGAAAAGTTGCAATTGCTGGAGTTAATATTGATGACGCTCGTCGTGCAAAAGATTATATTAAAGGAATTGTTACTGACCCCGAAATAGGAATGGAATATGTTGGTAAAGTAATTAAAATTGCCGATTTTGGTGCTTTTGTTGAATTTATTCCAGGTGTTCAAGGACTTTTGCACATTTCACAAATTGCACTTGAACGTGTTAATAAAGTTTCTGATTTTCTTAAAGAAGGTGATATTATACCCGTTAAATTGTTAAAAATGGAAAATGGGAAATATTCTTTATCTCGAAAAGCTTTATTGGAAGATCAAAAAGCAACTGAGAAAAAAGAAAATATTTCGGAAATAAAAGAAATCTAAATTAAATTAAACCGGATAAATTATTTATCCGGTTTTTTATTAATATTTAGAAAGGACAAATTTGAAACAACCAAAATTAGCGTTTTATAAAAATGTTTTAGTATCTGTGTCCGTTTTATTTGATATAACTTTGAAATATTAATCGAATGAAACTTAAAAATTTTGATTTAGGCAATAAATTAATTGTTGCTCCTATGGCCGATGTTTCAGATGCTCCTTTTAGAAAAATTTCAAAAGAGTATGGTGCTGGCTTAACTTATACTCCAATGGTTAGTGCTAAAGGAATTGTTGAAAATGATTTTCACGCATTGCAACTATTTTCTTTTGGTCGTGACGAAAAACCAATAGGAGTTCAATTATTGGGAAACAGCCCCGATTATTTAGCTGGTGCAGTTCAAGAATTAAAAAATTACAGACCAGATGTAATTGATATTAATTGTGGCTGCCCTGTTGATAAAGTTACTAAACATAATCTTGGTGCTCAATTATTAGATGACCCAATTTATATGGGAAAACTAATAGAATCAATGGTTAAAGTTGCCGGAGATATTTCAATATCTGTAAAGTTACGTTTAGGAAAAAGTGATGGTAAAATTAATATTTTAGAAACATCAAAAATTGCTCAAGAAAGTGGTGCTTCATTTATAATTGTTCATACAAGAACAAAAAATAAAAAATATAAAGAAGACCCTGATTGGGAATGGTTACGAAAGGTGAAAGACACAGTAAATATTCCAGTTGTTGGAAATGGCTCACTTTTTACGCCACAAGATATTAAAAGAATGATTGCCGATACAGGGATTGATTCTGTAATGATAGCACGTGGTGCTCTCGGAAATCCTTTTATTTTTAATAGATATAACAAATATTATGAAACAGGCGAAGATTCTGGTGAGCCTACAATAGAGGAAGTTGCTGAAGCTGCAATTAAGCATAGCAAATTATTAGCTCGTGAATATTCTGATGTGATTGCTACAATTAAAGCAAGAAAGAATATTGTATGGTATTTTAAAAATTTGGATGGTGTAATGGTTTTTGCATCCAAAATTATGCGAGCTAAAAACATTGAAGAACAAATTGAAATAATTCACGAACATATTGAAAACTTAAAACAAAATTTTTATCCTAAAGATGATCGTGAATTAATTGACCAAAAGTTTAAAGAACGGGTTCTCTTTTGGTTAGATGAATAATTTATGGTAATCCGTTAGATAGAGATGGGTAAATGTTAAAAGAAATTATTATTAGTGCAACCGAATCTCAGAATAGAATTGCTATTGCTGAAGATAGACAATTGGTTGATTTTTTTGTAGAGCATCCTGAAAAAGATAGGATGGTTGGAAATATTTATTTGGGCAAAGTAGCTCGTGTTCTTCCTGGAATTAGAGCCGTTTTTATTGATATTGGATTAAAACACGACGCCTTCCTTCACTTTTCGGATATTGGTGATACAGTTAAAGATAATCTCAATTTTGTTGATGTTGATTATGTTGATGAAACTGAAGAAGAGGGTGAAGTAAAAGTAACAAAACCTAATACAGAGTCACAAACAAATGATGATGATATTCCAAACGAAAAAAATACAGAAATAAAAAGTAGAATTCCTCGTCTTAAAAAAGGACAAGAGATATTGGTTCAAATTATTAAGGAACCAGTTAAAGGTAAAGGTGTTCGTGTATCAACTTCATTTTCAATTCCTGGCAGATTTTGTGTGCTAATTCCTTACGAAGGGAAAATTGGAATTTCCAAAAAAATTGTTGATTTCAGAGAAAAGAGAAGATTAAAAAAATTAGCACGTGAAATAATTCCATCAAATTGTGGGTTAATTATTAGAACCGCTTCAAAAGACCAATCAGAAGAAACATTAAGTGCTGACTTAAATTATTTGAGCAAAACTTGGGTTCAAGTGCAAGATGAGGTTAAAAAGAATACTCCACCTTATTTAGTTTATAAAGATTTAAGTACCACAATTAGTGTTATCCGAGATTTATTTACCGAAGATGTTTCCAATATTTTTATTGATTCTAAAAAATTATATAAAGAAATTAGAACTTATGTGCATACTCATCAACCAGAAATAGTGGAGAAGGTTAACTTTTATAAAAGTTCAATTCCAATTTTTGAAGAATTTAAAATAGAAGAACAAATAAAAGGCATGATGAATCGGAAGGTTACTTTGCCGAGTGGCGGATACCTTTTTATTGAACATACTGAAGCTATGACAGTTATTGATGTAAATAGTGGAAGATATGCTGCAAAAAAAGAACAAGAGCAAAATTCTCTTAAAACCGATTTAGAAGCTGCACGCGAAATTGCTCGTCAATTAAGACTTAGAGATATAGGTGGTTTGCTTGTTGTAGATTTTATTGATCTTGAGGAAGATAAAAATAGAAAGAAAATTTACGACGAACTTAAAAAAGAATTCAAAAGAGATAGAGCTAAAATTGCAATGTTACCAATGACTGATTTTGGAATTATGCAAATTACCCGCCAAAGAATTCGCGAAAACATTATGCAATCTACTCACGAATTATGTCATTGTTGCGATGGAACTGGTTTAATGCAGAAAAAATCGAACATCATTAATGAAATTGACCAATGGTTAAAGCGTTACAAAAATGAAGGCAATAAAAATTCACTAAGACTAATTGTTCACAATTCTTTAGGGCTTAAACTTCGAATTGGAACTTTTTCAACCATGAAAAAGTTACAGTTGAAGTATTTTATTAGAATTAAGCTTGAAGAGAAAAATGATGTTAATCCACAATCATTTAGGTTTATTAATTCCAAAACGGATAAAGAAATAACAAATGATTATTTATAAAGTTTAGTAACTTTACTTTTGTTTATTTAAATTATGAGGTAAATATGAAGTTTTTTATAGATACAGCAAATCTTGCACAAATTAAAGAAGCCGAAGCAATGGGCATTTTGGATGGTGTTACAACAAATCCTTCATTAATTGCAAAAGAAAGTGGTAATAGAGACGAAATATTAGTTGAAATTGCTAAAATTGTTGACGGCCCTATAAGTGGAGAAGTTCTTGCCCTTGACTATGAAGGCATGGTTAAAGAAGGTAAAGAGTTAGCAGCTATTCATGAAAATATTGTTGTTAAAATTCCTTTAATAAAAGAAGGAATTAAAGCAGTTAAAACACTATCATCATTGGGAATTAAAACAAATGTAACTTTATGTTTTTCTGCATCGCAGGCAATTTTAGCTGCAAAAGCCGGAGCAACATTTATTTCTCCTTTTGTTGGAAGACTTGATGACATCAGCCACGTTGGTATGGATTTGGTTGATCAAATTGCTCAAATTTATGCTAATTATGGATATGAAACTCAAATAATTGTAGCAAGTGTGCGAAGTCCATTACATATTGTTGAAGCAGGTTTAATTGGTGCAGATATTGTTACAGTTCCTTTTAATGTTATAGAACAATTATTTAAACATCCTCTTACAGATATAGGTATTGAAAAATTTTTAGCTGATTCCAAAAAATAAATTAAAGAGATTATGAAAAAGACAAATTTTTACAGTAAGCATGTTGAATTAGGTGCAAAAATAGTTGAATTTGCTGGTTATCAAATGCCAGTTCAATATTCATCTATTATTGATGAACACAAAGCTGTTCGAAACTCAGTGGGAATTTTTGATATTTCTCACATGGGTGAAGTTATTATTAAAGGCGATAAAGCCTTCGATTTTGTGCAACGTATAACTGTTAATGATGTTGCCAAACTTACTATTGGCAGAATTCAATATACTGCAATGTGTTACGAAGATGGCGGAATTGTTGATGATTTATTAGTTTATAAACTTAATGAAAATGAATTTTTGCTTGTAATTAATGCTTCCAATATTGAAAAAGATATAGAATGGATGCACAAAAATAATTTATTTGGTGTCGAAATTATAAACGACAGTGAGGATTATTCACTAATTGCACTTCAAGGACCAAAATCTAAAAAAACTCTTCAAAAAATTTGCAATAATTCTTTAGAAATGGAATATTATCATTTTATTATTGCAAAATGTGGTGGAAAAGATGTAATTATTTCTCGCACTGGTTATACTGGTGAACTTGGTTATGAAATTTATATTAAAGGCTCTGAATCTGAATCACTTGAAATATGGGATGCCCTTTTTGAAGCTGGTGAAAAATATAAAATTAAACCAATTGGTCTTGGTGCCAGAGATACTTTACGCCTTGAAATGGGATTTTGCCTTTATGGAAATGATATTGATGCAACAACAAACCCAATTGAAGCAGGTCTTGGTTGGATTACAAAAGTTAAAAAGGGCGAGTTTGTTGGAAGAGATGCTATTTTAGAAATTAAATCAAATGGTGTTAAACGCAAATTAGTTGCAATTGCTTTCGAAGGAAAAATAATTCCGAGACACGGATATGAGATTTATAACAATAGTATTTTAATAGGTCACGTAACAAGCGGTACAATGAGTCCTATTTTAGAAAAGCCAATTGCTATGGGTTATGTTGATGTGGAATACTCAGATTTTGATTCTGAAGTTTTTATTAAAATAAGAAATAAAGAAATAAGTGGCAAAATAGTGACATTGCCATTTATTAGCAGATAATTATTTTATCAATTGATAAATTCCATTAATAGTGAGTATTAATAATAAATGAAAGTGAATGTTATTTTATCACCAAACAGTGTAGATGATTTGTATTTTACTGGTAAAACAACTGTTGTTATAGATGTTTTAAGAGCAACTTCAGTTATTCTTAAAGCGCTGGATTCAAAAGCGAAAGAAGTTATTCCAGTTGGGTCAATTGATTTTGCAATGAAAATTTCTGTTAATTCTCATGGCGGACAAACCTTATTATGTGGTGAAAGAAATACTCAAATGATAGAAGGTTTCGATTTAGGAAATTCACCATCTGAATATACAGAGGAAAGAGTTGGTGGTAAATCAATAATTCTGTTTACTACTAATGGATCAAAAGCAATAGTTAAGGCAAAGTATTCTGATAAAGTATTTATTGCAAGTTTCAATAATTTATCTACAATAGCTGATCATTTAATTAAGTTAAATAATGATGTCGAAATTATCTCATCTGGTGCAAGTGGAATATTTTGTCTTGAGGATACAATTTGTGCTGGTGCTTTGGTAAAGTTAATAATGGAAAAAAAACCAGATATTAAATTAACAGATGCAGCAAACGCAAGTCTTACTCTTAATGAAAAATATGGTAAAGATATAAAGTTGATGTTAGAAAATTGTGAGCATGGAAAAATATTAAAGACAAATGATTTTGAATCTGATCTTGATTTTTGTTCCACTGTTGATAATATTCCCTTAATACCCTATTTCACTGGTGGTGAAATAAAATTATTAAATAATGAAATAATTGATAGCCAAAGTAATTAGTTAGGTTTTATTTATGGCGGTAAAAACAACAACAAAAAAAAGTAATAATAATGTTACTGTTTCTAAAGAAAAGAAAAAAAAATTACTTGGTGTTGCTCTCATATTAATTGCAGTTTTGTCGCTTCTTAGCATACTTTCTTATTCAAGATACGATGTTGCTAATCTATATTTTGGTTTTACCGATTTATTCAAAATATTTTCTTCAGACCCAGAATTTGTTTCGCGTGCTTCAAGTGTACATAATTGGCTTGGAATTTTAGGGGCTTACCTTTCAAACTTTTTTATCAATTCAACTATCGGATATTTTTCAATTGTTTTTCCTGTGTTGTTATTTATATGGGGTTTTGCAATTATTAAAGAGGATAATTATAAATTATCTTTGCATCTTTCAAATTTTCTTATAGCTTTCGCGCTAATTCTTGCATCATTTTTTGGAATGCTTCGGGTTGAATTACATCTTCTTTCAGATTTTATTGAATTATCAGGAAATGTTGGTGATTTTTTTGGTGGTGCAATAGGGCGATTATTAGGCGGATTAGGAAGTATAATAGTGTTAATTTCCATTTTAACTATATCAACAATAATTGCTTTTGATATTAAATTGGAAAGTATATTTGAATTTATAAAAGGAAATATTAGCGGTGCTTTTGAAGAAGATAGCGAAACCAAAATTAGGATAATTAAGGATAAAGAAAGTAGTAATTTAGAAAAAATAATTGAAATGAATAAAGAGGATGTAAAATCAAAATCCTCGTTGTTAAAAAGGAATAAAAATAAAATTGACGAATCAATAAATTCATTTCCAGATGAAATTCAACTTGATGAAACAAAAATTAGAATAGTTCACAAAGCAATAAATGAAGAGCCCGAAAAGCACGATCCTTCCTTGGAACCATTGGAACCACAAATCAGTAAAGAAATTATAATTAAAAAGAATGACATGTTAAGTCCAAAAGATGAAGAGGATTTACCTGAACCTTGGGAAGAAAAAATTAAATTTATTCCTCCAAGTTTAAATCTTTTAGACATGGTGCTTGATGAGGATAACAAAGTTTCTGAAGCAGAATTAAAGCATAATGCAGAATTACTAAAAGAAAAACTTTTACTTTTTGATATAAAAATAGAAGACATTTCTGTTACTCCAGGTCCGGTTGTAACACAATATGAAATAGTGCCAGCAGCTGGAGTGAAAATTAGTCGTATTGTAAGTCTTGAGAATGACATTGCTTTAGCTCTTGCTGCTCGCGGAATTAGAATAATTGCCCCAATTCCAGGCAAAAGTGCCATTGGTGTTGAAATTCCAAACGAAAAATCAACCATCGTGAGAGCTCGTTCTGTACTTGCTGGATTAAAAAATTCAAAAGCTGCGTTGCCAATTGCATTAGGTAAAACAATTATTGGTGATATTTATATTACTGATTTAGCATTAATGCCGCATTTATTAGTCGCTGGAGCTACAGGCTCGGGGAAAAGTGTTGGAATAAATATGCTAATAACTAGTTTATTGTATGCAAAACATCCATCGGATGTAAAGTTTGTAATTGTTGACCCAAAGAAAATAGAGCTTTCGTTTTATGGAAAATTGAATAAACACTTTTTGGCAATTTCACCAGATTTGGATGAAGAAATTATTACAATGCCTGCAAATGCCTTGTTAGCCCTTAAATCAGTTGAATTTGAAATGGAAAAAAGATATGACAAACTTGCT
>Ga0100393_10003736_pt1 | contig 14214 bp, 15 predicted proteins | sample CryGeymeta201517_FD_81546 | JGI IMG/M metagenome (GOLD analysis project Ga0100393, IMG submission 81546) | Groundwater microbial communities from Crystal Geyser aquifers in Utah, USA - Crystal Geyser metaG 2015-17 | ecosystem: Environmental > Aquatic > Deep subsurface > Groundwater | place... | reverse complement strand
CTTGCTTGTGGAGATGAGGGAGCAGGAAAAGCTCCTGACATACAAAAAGTAATCAATTGCATTGGTGCTATAAATCCTGCAATTAACGATAACTCTCCTCTATGCTTAATCAACACTGGAGCGACGATTGCTCCAATCGATCCTGTTCGCTATATTACAAATAGTTCAACAGGACTTACTGGTTACCAATTATCATGTGAAGCATTAAGGCGTGGGTATCGAGTGATTCTTGTCGCGGGTAAAAGTGCGACGGCTCAACTGGATGACCTCTTAGGTCTCCCTGGCTTCACTCTCCATCGTGTAACAACAACAAGAGAGATGCATGAAAAGGTTCTCCAGTTTATTGATCACTCGGACTTCTATATTTCAAGTGCCGCAATTAGCGATATCGAATTCTCCCCTAGTGTGCAAAAATTGAAAAAAGACACTCTTGAAAATGCCCTTTACTTCAATCAGGCTCCAGATATCTTAGCCGAGATGGTCGAAAGAAGAAATAAACTAAATCTTAATATCAAAATTGTTGGATTTGCCGCTGAGACTGATCTGTCTTTTGAAGTATTAAATAAGAAATGGCAGAGAAAGCCAGTTGATCTCTTAGTCGGTACTGAAGTTCATAGCGGTCTTTGCCACAACAAAGAAATTTCTGGATTTGCTAATGATGAAGCAAGTTACAAGTTCTTTAAGAATGGTAAAGTCATTCTTGAAGAGAAAATTAAAAAAGCCAAACTACCGGAATTAATATTTAGAGAATTAGAGAAAAATGATTAATTTAATTAGAACCCTTAACGATTTAGAAAAATACCAACAAGACAGATTTGCCAATAAACGCGTTGGCCTAGTTCCGACAATGGGTAATCTGCATGAAGGCCACTTGAGCCTTCTTGAAAAATCATCGCAGGAAAATGATATTTCAATTATTACAATATTTGTAAATCCAAAACAGTTTGGTCCTAATGAAGACTTCGACAAGTATCCTCGTACTCTGGAGGCCGATATTGCTAAAATTGAGGCGAAATTTAAAAACGAAATTATCGTTTTTGCTCCAGAAGATAACTCAGAAATATACCCACTTGGTTTTGATACAACAATTAAAGTAGGAGCAATTACAAAAATTCTCTGTGGTGCAAATAGACCTAGCCACTTTGATGGTGTCACAACTGTTGTCTATCAACTCTTTAAAATCTCAAAAGCGAACACTGCCTACTTCGGTCAAAAAGACTTTCAACAGGTGAAGGTTATCGAGAGAATGGTTAGTGATCTAGGATTAAATATAAAATTAAGTATTCTACCTATTTCTCGAGATGCTGATGGTCTTGCGAGAAGTAGCCGAAATCAGTATCTCTCAGCAGAACAGAGGCTTATTGCTCTACAGCTACCTCAAACTTTAATTGAGATTGAGACTATACTGCGAGCGCAATCTTGGGTAAACTCGGTGATCAAAGTAAACAAAATCCTCGAGAGTTATATCTCAAATAAGGATTGGGATTATCTTGAAATCTTAGATGCTAAAACCTTAAAAAGTGTTAGCCAGTTGACAGATGAAGTTGTCATTCTTGGCGCATTAAGAGTTGGAGCAACAAGATTAATAGATAATAGAAAATTGGAAATAAGATATGCTTGATAATGAATTCTATATTTCAAGAGAAGCAAAAGCTTCACTTGTCTCAATTGTTTGTCCTTCTTTTGAAGAACATGCAACAGAGAAAGAAACTCTTCGAAGTCTTGGAGAATTAAGAGAGTTAATGCGAACTCTTGCGATTGAAACAGGTGAACACTATATTCAAAACAAGAAAACTATTGATCCTGGTTCAATTCTAGGAAGTGGAAAAATTCTCGAAATTGCAGACCTCGCCAGAGCAGAAGGATCATCACTTCTCGTTTTTGACTGTGAACTTACTTCAAGTCAAATTAGAAATATAAAAAAATTAACAGGGTTATCTGTTGTTGATCGTTGCCACATCATCCTAGAAATTTTTTCGGAACACGCGCATACTAATGAAGCAAAAATTCAAATTGAAATTGCTCGTCTTCAATATATACTTCCTCGTCTTGCAGGTTTTTGGTCACACTTAGGACGCCAAAAAGGTGGAATTGGGGTACGAGGAGGAGAGGGAGAGCAACAGATCGAGCTTGATCGTCGTATCATTAGAGAAAGAATTGAGTTCTTTAAACGCGAGCTAAAGGAAGTCGAAAAAAGTCGTGTCGAGCAAAGAAAGAGAAGAAGTAAAAAAGCAATCACTGCTGCTCTTGTTGGCTATACTAACGCAGGAAAATCTTCTTTGATGAATCGCCTTTGTCGTGTGAATGTTCTTGAAGAAGATAAATTATTTGCGACCCTTGATTCGACGTTTAGAATGCTAAACCCAGATACAAAACCACCGATGATTCTAATTGATACGGTAGGTTTCTTATCAAATCTTCCAAACACACTAATTGATGGTTTTAAAACGACGTTAGAATCTGCCCTGGAAGCAGACTTGCTTATTATTGTTTGTGATATCAGTGATGAACACTATGAGAAACAATTAAAAGTTACGATGAGTGTTCTTTCTGAACTAGGTTTAGAAAATAAAGAGAAATTAATTGTTTTTAATAAATCTGATTTGTTAAATGACTCAATAAAAGCTTCGATCATTAAAAGAACGTACCCAGAAAGTTTTGTAATCTCGAGTTTTGATCCTGATCAAATTAAGAGTCTAAGAAGCCACATTGTTAATTACTTTCTTGATAAGCAAAATCGTTATGACCTCTTTGTTCCCTATGATGCTGGAGCCGTTCATTCTCAGGTTGTTTCAAAGACAAATGTTATTAAAACAGCTAATTTTGAAAGAGGTATCTTCTATCGAGTTCGCGCTCCTGATTTTATTTTTGAGCCATTGGCCCTTCATCAGTTCTTAATTGGTCCAGATGATCCACTAATATCTGAGTTTAACCTATTAGAACTATAGCGTTTTAGTCAAAATTAAAGTCTGAGTTTATTAGTCCGACAAGCTATGCATGACAAAAACAATCGGACTTTTACTACTCATGGCGACTTCTCTATCAACTTTTGCTGACACTGCAGAAATTAATGTTGAAGACTATTTATCAACTGACATGGAATTTATTTTTGAAATTCAAAACCATGCCTACAGTAAGGTAATTCTTGATTGCCAAGGATTTATCAATAACGTAAATATTCAATATACAGACGGCTCTAGTCAACTTATGGTCTTAGATATTGGGGAGTGTGAAGATATTCATTCTCAAATAGTTACTGGGCTTGAGAAAGAAAGTGGCGCCTGCTTGAAATTAGATTTTGACAGACGCGCTTACCGAGTTGATTCGACTTGTGATTAATTAAGCGTAACGGTGGATCAGGTGATAACCAAATTGAGTTTTCACTGGTCCTGAAGTTTCACCAACACCAAGTCCAAATGCAGCTTCTTCAAATGACTTAACCATCATTCCTTTGCCAAATGAACCTAAATCTCCACCTTGATCGCCAGATGGGCAATTTGAAAAACTCTGAGCGAGCGCCTCAAATGTTTCTCCCTCAGATAGTTTCTTAACTAAATCATTTGCTTCAAATTCTTGTTCAACAAGAATATGCTTACATGAAACCTTGCTCATAAAATCCCCTTATATCTTAAATAATATGTCGTTAGTACAATGACTAATGCTAAAACAATTCCAATAATTATATAAATTTGATCTTTATCCATAACTAAAATAATGCCTCAATTTCTAAAATCAAACTAACTGGGTTAACTGGAAGCAGTAGGTACTTTTGTGTTGAATTTCCCTGTTTTGAGAGTAAATCAATAACAGGAATCTGCGTATTTCGTATCGCGAGAATCTCATCCTCCTGATACTGCTCAGTGCACAATAGAATCACGTCTGGATTCAGGTCATTTATAAAATGAATGGCCTCGTTCGCATCATCAATGTGAAAGATTTCAATACCTTGCTTCTTGCAGTAGCCTTCGATAGTGCGTCTGAGCATTTCCTGCGTCGAGATCACAAACAACTTTTTTACTTTCATCACTTCACCAATCATGTTAGTTCTATAATAGTATTTTTGTCATAAGGAACAAACGATGTCTAGTACTGTCAAAATTATTGATAAAGAAACAGGTAATATTCTGTTTGAATGCCCAATTGAACAAATTGAAAAGGCCTATGAAAAGGCCGAAGAATTTGAGGGTTTTGGACTAGATATTATCTTAAAAGCTCCATCTCTTCCGGAAACACTTATCCGTTCATTAGGCGCAAGCGAAGAGAATGTAGCATCATTAAACTCAATGCTTGATGAAGAAATTGCATCACACATTGAAGAAGATACTGGCTGCAGTATCTGTGCTCCAACGAAACTTAATTAGAATTCATTAGTTTTTCAAAATTCTCATTTGCTTTTTGAAGACTCTTAAGATTTTCCATTGCCTTCATCAGGTCTGGATTCTCTTGAATTGCTTTATTGATATCTTCTTGATCAACTTTCACACCAGTTTTTTTCATCATCTCAGTTGCCGACTCTTCAAAAGCATTATTCATCTTCGATTTTAAATCTTCTTTTTTATTTTCAGAGTCACTTTCTTTATTGAGCATCGAAGCTGGCAGAACAAGCTTTCCAATAGGCGCACATTCCTGCATTTTATCAATGCGATTAACGGTAAAGTCTAGCTCTATTTTCTTGAGTAGTGTTTTTGCTCCGTATGAAGCTTTATCAAGTTTTTTGAACTCTACATTTAACGAACCCTCTCCTCGATATATTTCAATTTGAGTTTCTGTTTTGTCGACATAAACATTACTTAAGGTTAAGGCCGAAATCATATATGATGACCCCTCAAGCTTTTCTCCAACTTTATATTTGTATTCGCCATCTGCTCTTTTTATACCATCGATTGAAGCGCCATCACTCATCGTGACATTATCAAAACTCTTATTACAGATTCCAGGTCTTGATAAGTAGCCTTTAAACTCGTAAGTGAATTCATCAATAAAGGCCCTATTTTGAATGGTCTTCTGCCCTCTCATCTGATTTTCTTGGAATTTCATATAGGCCACTGCTGCGACTCCCATCAGGCCCATAGCAATAACAATCTCGGCTAGCGAGAAACCTTCATTTTTTAATATTTTCATAATTTAATTATACTCAAAAATTGCATTTGGTTCAAAATAAAATACATTTGAAAAAATTTCCGGACTCTATTTTAGTACATTAAGAATAGTGATCGTAGGCAAGAGGAATTGGCGACCACTTCGAGATCATGCGCGAAGCTTTGCCAAAAAACTACCTCTTTGCGTACCCTCTCAAGTTCGCTTCCTGCTAATTGAACGCCTCAAAAAAAAAGGGAGGTCATAAGACCTCCCTCCAAAATATAAAAATGAATCTTTATATTACTTATTCTTCTGATCCACCTGAAAGGTTGAAACCTTTTAGCTTGTCAGCAAGAGTAGCTGTTTTGATTGGCTCTTGTGAGAAAGTTCCATTAGAAGCAGCATTTGCAGCAGCTTTAATAGAGAGAGCGATTTTCTTCGCATCTTTATCTAGAGAGATAACCATAGCTTTTACAGCGTCACCTTTCTTAACAACGTCTTCTGGCTTTTCAACTCTCTCTTCAGAAAGTTCAGAAATATGGATTAATCCTTCAATTCCTGTTTCAAGCTCAACGAAAACACCAAATTCAGTAACTCTTACAGCTTCAGCTTCAACAACAGTTCCTACAGGAAGTCTTGTTTCAATTTTCTTCCATGGATCTTCAGCAAGTTGCTTAATCCCTAGACAGAATTTTTGATTTTCTTTATCAACAGAAACAACCATAGCTTCAACTGAATCACCAGCTTTGTACTCGTCATTTAGGTTAACATTTTTCTTAGTCCAAGAAATATCAGAAACATGGATTAGAGCATCAACTTCTTCACCAAGGTCAACGAAGATACCAAATTCTACAACAGACTTGATAGTTCCTTTAACTTTTGAACCAACTGGGAATTTAGCTTCTAATGCATCCCATGGGTTTGCTTGAAGTTGTTTAACTCCAAGAGAAATTCTCTTGTTATCAACATCTACTTCTAAAACTTGAGCTTCTACTGTTTCACCAGCATTGTAGTGCTTAGTTGGGTTTTTAATTGAGTTAGTCCATGACATTTCAGAAACGTGGATAAGACCTTCGATTCCGTCGTCAAGCTCGATGAATACTCCGTAATCTTTAACAGATACGATTTCACCTTTAACTTTTGTTCCTGGAACATAAGTTTCTTTAGCTTTTTCCCATGGGTTTGGTTGAACTTGCTTAAGTCCAAGAGAAACTCTTTCTTTATCTTTATCAAACTTAAGGATCTTAACTTCAATTTCGTCACCCATGTTGATAAGAGCAGAAGGATGCTTAACTCTTCCCCATGACATATCAGTAATGTGTAAAAGACCGTCAATTCCACCTAGATCGATGAATGCACCGTAATCAGTGATGTTTTTAACGATACCTTTAACAACCATTCCTTCTTCAATTTGAGAAAGAACTTCACTACGTAGTTTTCCTCTTTCTTCTTGAAGAATAGCTCTTCTTGAAAGAACGATGTTTCCACGTTTTTTGTTAAACTTAATAACTTTGAATTCCATCTTTTTACCGATGAATTTATCAAGGAATCTTGTTGGTCTGATGTCAATTTGTGATCCTGGAAGGAACGCTTTAACACCGATGTCAACAGAAAGACCACCTTTAACTTTTGCAACAACTGTACCTTCAAGTGGAGTACCTTTTTCACAAGCTTCAGAAATTTTATCCCAAGCTTTAAGAATTTCAGCTTTATCCATAGAAAGAACTAGGTTACCCATGTGTGACTCTAATTTATCAAGATAAACTTCGATAGTGTCACCAACTTTAACTTTCATTGAACCGTCAAAGTTTTGGAATTCTCTAGCTGGAACTAGACCTTCTTGCTTGTAACCGATGTCTACAAGAACAAAGTCAGGGTTGATGCTAACAATCTTACCTTTGAAAACTTCACCTTCATTGAATGAAAGAGACGCTTCGCTTTCTAATAGCGTAGAAAACTCAGTTGTTTCGCGAGTTTCAACGTCCTCACCAAGTACAACTTCGTAACCAGCCATCCAAGATTGCTTTAGTTTGTTTAAATCTGTCATAAAAATACCTCTTTGAGTGCGCTATAATTTTTTATAGGACTCATTTTTTTTGATAAACCACGTAAGACGTGGACTGCAGTTCTTCTACTGAAGGGACTTTAGTTTTTTGATTTCGTGATGTTACACTGCCTTGGGCCATTTGAAAAGTAAAAATCAAGAATAGAAGCGTTTTCTTTTATTTAGATGTTTCTCATAGATTTTGTAGAGATTATACTTATAACCCTCTTCTCCATGCTCGATCCACAGCTCATCTCGAGCCGTTAATTCAGCACCAACCCCTTTCGAAATCTTAGCCGTAATCTTGTCCATTGCAGCTCTTAAGTCTCTAGAATCAGATGCTTTAAATGTCAAATTAAGGCCTTCATAGAATCGACAAATCTCACTTGTTGTTGCATTACGAGGCATAATTGTCGGAATTCCCTTGAGCATTGAAATAAGCGTGTAATCTTCAAGGGGAGTATTAGAATTGTAAGAAATCCAAATATCACTCGTAATATTTTGTACATTTGTATCTTCATGAAAGTGGACAAACTTCTCAATTCCTAATTTATTGATCTGCGTATTGAGCTTTTCTGTAATAATATTTGTTTGCCATTTACGAGATGAATAAAGATGAAGATGAGCAATTTTCTTAAGTTTAAAAGATGTATTCACGGCCCAAATGGCTTCAAAGCAAGCAGATAAATCTTTACCACTTTCTTCGTGATCATTAACCCAACATGAAAAATTCCAGACATTAGAGTCCAGCTCTTTCTTATCGAGGTCTTTCTTAATTTTCTTCAAACCTAAACCAGAGAAATAAATTTTTCTCTGTGGAATATCCATATGAGTTGTAACTGTATCAATCATCTCTCTTACTGGAATAAAAATTAGGTCTAGACGAGTCAAAAGCGGTTTGTACCAAAATTGATGGTAAAACTTTGTCACTTCGTTAGTAAGAGTAAAAAATAAAGGGGTTAATTTCTTCTTTCGTAAAAAGAAAGCCACTGGCCAGAGAAAATTTAACTCGTAACAATGAACAATATTAACATCAATTCGTTTAAAGAATGATCTAAGTGTTTTTAACTTGTGCCATTTAAAGACATTCATAGGACGTTTTCCAACGTGGTGTATGACATTCAGTCCAAGTTTTGAACATTCTGAATCAAGGTACGAATCTTTTAGACAATACACGAAAACATTGTGACCAACTTCTTTTAGAAGAAGACTATCTCTCAATAACATCCTCTCCCTTGTTCCAGAATTGGTTGAAGGACAGACATAGAGAATATTTTGTTGAATCTTAAAAATATTAATCAATTCGACCTTCTTGATAATCAATCAGCTCACCTTTTACAGTTCCGATTTTTATCTTTGCTTCAAACTTTAATATTCGGTGGTCCTTATCAGCAGAGTACCAAAATAGTATATCCCCGCTCTTTTTTAATACACCAGGAAATTGAGTTTCTGCTTTTATTAGAATTGCCTTAACTTTCTTTCCCATGATTTCTATATTTTCGTAATGAGAAACTCTAGCCTTCAATAGCCAAACCTTTGCTCTTGTTACGACAGGGACAACAAATTCATCGCCGACATTTAAATTCATTCCTCTAATAAAGTGTAGGGCTGAAAAAGAATCAGTAAAATACTTTGGAGTAAATTCTTCTTTAGTAATCTCTTTCTTTTTACCTTTCTTCAAGCGGTGATAGTAGAAGTATGTTTTTAATTTTTCATTATCAAATAACTGGAGATCATCAACAGACTGCCCGGACTCTCTTTGTTGCATTGAAAATTTAACAGGTAAGAAATTATCAAGAGTCACATAAGATTCAATTGTATCTTTTAGCTTATAAATTGATTCAAAATAATCAGCAGATTCCATCTTCGCTTTAAAGCCGATGACTTTTTTCGCTCCTATTTCTAACTCTCCAAGAGTTTCAATTTCAATATCACCGGCCTTAAAGATTGACCACGACACACTTAACTTAAATTTTTCTCCGACACGATAAAATGGTTTTTGTTCAACCCAATATTTTTTAAAACGACGGTTATAGTCTTTAAATGCTTCAGGATAACCATCTACTGTTTCTGGGTTAACAACCACAACAGACTTCTCTACTTCTTCCGTATGAGATTTTTCAACTACCTTATGAGATGATTTAGACTTCTTAGCTTCTTTCTTTGTCTTTGGAACTTCGACCTTCGCTTTCTTTGAAACTGGTCTTGTCTCAAAATCACTAAGTTTGGATTGATCCATATTAAAAACTTTAACAAGATCAACTTTACTCGGTTCGGTAAAATCACTCTTACTCGCGCATGAGGATAAAAAAGTAAGAAATGATACTAGTAATATAAGCTTAAACATATTTACGACCTGTAACTAATTATAATGTTACTTTATCAACAAGTTTTTCAAGCTCTTCCTGTCCTGATGAGAATTTAATTTCAATCTCAACAAACAGTATCTTTAAGCTCTCAACAATTCGTCTTAATTTAACAATGTCTTTTTCTGTCGTTAATATTATAGCATCTTCTTTTTCGGCTTGCTCAATGATTGGAAAAAGTTCCTCTTTTGTATAGAAATGATGGTCATTAAACTCATAAGTATCAATAATTAGCCCACCTAAAGACTCAACTAATTCATAGAAAGAGTGTGGAGAAGCAACACCTGAAATACATATTACTTTTTTACTCGCCAATTCGTCAGGGCGATACTTTTCCACGTAATTAATATCTTTAATACTTGAGGGAGAATAATAGAAACTGCCAATTGGGGTTCCTGGGTGTGTATATTTTTCTATTAACTCGACCAATTTTTCTTTTTGTTCCGGTTCGCATAAATCAGCTCTTCCAAGTACAACCATATCGGCATCTTTCAAGGCAGTTAGTCCCTCTCTTAAGTAACCGAGAGGAGGAGCTTTATAACGCTCAATCGGTAGAAGTGAATCAAAGAGAAGGATATTTAACGATCTCTCAATTTTTAAATGTTGATGTCCGTCATCAAGTAAGACAACATCAGGACTCTCAAGATCAAAGTAGTGTCGTAAGTTTTCACTTCTTTTCTTTCCAACGACGACGCTCGCATTCGTAAGTCCACGGCATATTACTAATGCCTCATCACCAAATTCATATGGATTTTGAGATATTGTTTTTCCTGTACGGATGATTCCACTTCCATGCTCGAACTTACCTTTATACCCTCGAGTGAGAACCATCACTTTCTTCTCTTTTTGCGAAAGGTATCGGCCAAGCCACAATGTAAATGGTGTTTTACCAGTTCCACCAAGAGTAAGATTACCGATACTAATAATTGGAACCTTGAAGCGGTTCTTCTTTAGTAACCCAACATCATAGAAAAAACGTCTCAAACGATAAATTGATTCCCACAAAATACTAACTGGTGCGAATATGAAGAAGAATATTTTACTAAAATTAATTGAAATACGATTCATTTAACTTCTCCGAAAGGTAAGTAGAAATGTTGATATCATCTCCACTAACGAGTTCCTTTGTTCTATTTAAAACAGAAACTCTCTCTTGATAACTAGCATCTGACGCTAAGATCTTTTCTAGTGCAGTCATCATATTATATTCTGATAAATTCTCAGCTATAAATTCAGGAAAGACTTCTTTTTGATGCACAATATTTGTAATCGAAATATAGCCATCATACGAAACAAAAGTATTATAAATAAATTGATTTAATAAAGTACCGGTATATCCTACAATGGTCGGTAAAGAGTAGAGAGCACAAGTTAAGTTTACTGTACCACTCGAAGCTAAACTCACATGGGCAGATTCGATGGCCTTTGTTAGATCCTCATTCTGATAAACTTTATCAAAAAGATCTTCATAAGGAGCATAGAGAGCTTCCTTAACCGAACTCGATTTGACGATACTGACTTCGAGTTTTCTGGTTTTCTTTAATTGATTAACCAAGTGAGCAAAAAGAGGTAAAAGGCTTTTTACTTCAAAATTTCGGCTGCCTGGAAGAAGTAGCAACTTCAAAATACCATTTTCAATGCTAAGTTCTGTTCTTTCAAATTTTTGAATTGCAACTTTATTATGAGTTAAAACTGGGTGCTCGATACTAATGGCCTTGCTTACGCCTCTATCCATGAACCACTTCTTTTCAAAAGGTAAAATGCAAAAAAGAGTGTCGACAGTTTTTTCAAGAACCTTTGTTCTCCATGATTTCCAGGCCCATGCTTGTGGAGCGACGTAGTAGAGAATCTTAACACCTTTCTTTTGCAAACGCTGTGCAAGCTTCATATTATAAGTTTGAAAATCAATAAGAATTGCAACTTTACAATTTCTTCTTTCAACTTCTTCTTCCATCCGACTTAAGGCTTTATAGTAGAATGGTATTCTTTTAATTGCCTCTGAGATTCCCCAAGTTGAAAAATCCTTCAAGTGATAAATGAGTTCAAGTCCCTCTCTTTCTAACTGTTCACCGCCCACACCAAAGAAACTAAAGTCAGGATTCTTCTTTCTAAGTTCATTAAAGAAACTAAGAGCGTGTTCCTCTCCTGATTTTTCTCCGGCGATGATCAGACAGCTTTTCACTACAGAGTTACCTCTTGTCCACTTTCAAGTGACTTATTGACAGCATCAATAATGGCAACAGCGTCTATCCCGTCTTGCAATGTAACAAAAATCTCAGCTCCATTTAGAATTGAGTTATAGAATTTTTCCTGCTCAACGAGTAAGTGATCTCTTCTTTCGTAAGATAACTCCTCGACCACTTGATCACTTTCAGATGTCATATTCTTGGAATAGAGTGCTTTAAGTCCAAAAAGGTCGACTTTCAATATTCCAGAATTTGACACGAATTGAACACTTCTTTCGACTTTTACATCGACTCTTGAATTTTCGATTGTTACAAGCTTATCACCATAATCAAAAATGGCCTTAACATGGTCATAATTCTTAGTTATAACTTTTGCTCCCGTAGCCTTTACTGATTTGGGGTCACCATAGAACATTCTCATCAGATCAATGTCGTGAATCATAAGATCTTCAACAACACCGACATCCGCCGCTCTCCCCTTAAATGGAGAGGTTCTTTGAATCGTACACAGCTTTGCCTCTTTATGTGCAAAATCAAAACTAGGAAGTTGCTCCCAAAATTGATGACATCTTTCACTGTGGCCAATTTGAATAACAAGATCTTTTTGGGCTGCGGCTTCTTTTAATTTTAAGGCCTGCTCTAGTGTTGAAGTCACTGGCTTTTCACAGAAGAGATGTTTACCAGAGTTGATTAACTTCAATGCGACATCAAAGTGATATGTCGTTGGAGTAACAACTAGTCCGGCATCGATATCTTCGATGACCTCATCTAAAGAAGCGAGAATCCTCACGTTCGGAAAGGCTTCTGCGGCTAGTTTTCTCGAAGCTTCACTTGGATCAACAATTGCGATTAACTCGCTTGACTCTAGTGCCTGAGCTTTTTGTGCATGCCATTTACCAAGGTGACCATAACCGATAAGCGCGACTCTTACTTTTTTCATAAACTAACCTATTTTACAAATGGAGCAATTCCAATTTCACTCTTTCTAATATCTGCTCTCATTTCTTGAACGAGAATATTTTCTTTATAGTCTTCCATTAACTCTTCATGATCAACAAAAGCACGAGGAGAAAGAACAGAAGATTCCATTGTTCGATAGAAATCAACTAGTTCGGAAATAACACTCTTTTCATATCCCTGACGTCTTAGACCAATAATATTGATCCCTTTAAGCTTTATTCTATTTCCATATGCTGTACAAAAAATTGGAACATCACGATCAATAGCTGAGGCACCACCAATATATGCTCCTCTTCCAAGTGTAACAAATTGAGAAATATTTGTTCCACCGCCAATAATAACTCGATCACCAATTATAACATGACCAGCAAGGTTTACTGAGTTTACAAGAATTACATTATTACCGACGATTCCATCGTGACCGACGTGGACGTGAGCCATGAACAAGCAGTTACTTCCAATCGTTGTAACTTCTTTGTCTTTCAAAGTACCACGGTGAATAGAAACATATTCTCTGAAGGTATTATTATCACCAATAACTGTTCTCGTTGGCTCACCTTTATATGAAGTGTCCTGTGGCTCTGCTCCGATACTACTGTATTGAAAAATATCGTTATTATTTCCAATAATCGTATGACCATCAATTAAAACATGACTTCTTATTTTACAATTATTTCCAATTTGAACATTAGGACCAATGATTGAATAAGGTCCAATCTCTACATTTTCACCAAGTTTTGCACCGTCAGAAACGATTGCTGTTGCATGGATAGTCGCCACAAATTTCTCCTTAATTAATATACTTTAAACGTTGCCAAGACAGAACACTCACTCATCAACTCTCCTGCGCAAAAGACCTTACAGTCATTTTGTAAGAAGCCTGTTCGCATTTTAGTACAAACAGTTTCAATATCAAGTTTCATCCCTGGACCAATAGGTTTTCTAAATTTTGCATTTTCGATTGAAAGTAATGCTACCTCAAAAGTTTTCTGCTCTAAATCGGGATGAAGTAGTTTTAGACCAAAAGATGTAAATTGTGCCATCATCTCGACTTGAACGACTCCAGGAAGAATTGGGTTTCCAGGAAAGTGTCCAGCAAAGATTGGGTGCTCAGCTTTTGTTTCATAGGTCCCACGAACAATCGACCCAACAAGATCCCTTGCTGTTTCAACTTTAGGACAATCACTTATTATTTCTGTTACTTCATCGACAAAGAGAAATGGTTCTCTGTGTGGAAGAATAGACATTACTTGCTCTTTTGATAATTTCATAAATCCCTCTTACTTCTTAACCGAATTTTTTCTAATAAAAGCTAATCCTCTTAACCATTCATTAAGTGGACGTGCCGGATGCCCACCTAAAGTTATTCCATCTTCAGTGAATGTTGATGTCACCATACACGCTCCAGCCACTTTACAACCATCGCCGAGTGTCACTCCATCTCCTATCGCTGCTTTCCCTCCAAAGACAGTATAGCTTCCAATTTTTGAACTTCCGGCCATCCCCACTTGTCCACACAAAATTGCTCCCTTTCCCACCTGAACGTTATGTCCGATTTGAACAAGGTTATCAATTTTTG
>Ga0100393_10003735_pt1 | contig 14218 bp, 9 predicted proteins | sample CryGeymeta201517_FD_81546 | JGI IMG/M metagenome (GOLD analysis project Ga0100393, IMG submission 81546) | Groundwater microbial communities from Crystal Geyser aquifers in Utah, USA - Crystal Geyser metaG 2015-17 | ecosystem: Environmental > Aquatic > Deep subsurface > Groundwater | place: USA... | reverse complement strand
CTTTATTGCGCATACTTCGCCACTTTAGAGCAGAGGCGGTGGCTTTGGCAAATCCTCTAGTGTTTCTTAAAACGTGTCCGATTTTCATTTTTCTTATTGCTAAAGAGTCTCAAATGTATATGAGGGTTATGCAATCGTATTTCAAGCTGGACAGAGCAAGATTTTACAGGCACAGTAGTATAAATTATGACTAGAGACGAAAATTGGCTCCTCAAGGAGAAGTACAGAGGCGTGGAAAGTGTAGCTTTCCGCGCCGACTGTGAACGACTCACCCTAGGCGAGCCACTTGGTTACGTCATTGGCTACATCCCTTTTCTTAATTGCCAAATCTGGCTTGACACAAAACCCCTTATTCCCCGTCCTGAAACTGAATTTTGGGTCGAGAAGGCGATTAGTGAAATCAAATCGTCCGTCATTGCGAGCAGAGCGTGGCATTCCACAATAAACAACGCAAACGTGGGCGTGGATTACCTGCCTGCACAGGCATACTTCGTACTTCGCAATGACTATGAAAAAAACAAACACAATCTTAGGGGTGAAACCCCTAAGATTCAGACTTACCAAGACAGGGCCCATGTAAAGGTTCTCGATCTTTGCGCTGGGTCGGGTGCAATTGGGGTGGCGGTCGCTAAAGCAGTTCCTAAGACTGAAGTGACGTTTGCAGAAATTGACCCTGCTCTCCTCCCCACCATCGAGAAAAACTTCCTCTCTAATATCGCGATTAATCGCGATATTAGAGAGAAACAGTATGAGATAGTAGAAAGTGACTTATTTGAAAACATCACTGGACAATTTGATTTTATTTTGACCAACCCACCCTATATTGATGTTAAAGCTGAAACAGTTGAAAAAAGTGTTACTACTCATGAACCACATCTGGCACTATTTGGTGGCGAAGGCGGAATGGAGATTATTGAACGGATTGTCGCTGGGGCTGGAGCAAAGCTCCGACCCCATACTGGACAACTCTGGATTGAACATGAACCAGCTCAAGTAACAGCTCTTACCTCTTTAGCGCATCAGTATAATTTTCAGATTGTTACCCACCCTGACCAATATGGTACACCTCGCTTTAGTGTTTTTATTATGGCATAATTGTAATAATATGTTTCCGGTTATCACTATATCGTTGGTATTTGTGTCTAAATTAACTTTTTATCTTACCATTATCATTTACGCTATTTTTTCTGGGGTTTTATTTTATCATTGGGAAAGTTACTCAACGAATAATTCCGTTACAAAAATCACTTATTTATCATTTCTGGTAATTACGCTACCATTGCTTTTCATTATGATAATTACCCTATTCTTTATTTAAGAATTTAAGATGAAATATGTTATACGATAAAATTGAACTAGAGAACGAAGAGACCGTTATTAGAACTGCTCGCAAGCATTGGTTTATTATTTATACAGAATTAGCTTTGGTTATCCTCTTTGCTTTATTGCCACTATTTTCTATGATGTTTTTATTAGCTACCCCTCTTTCAGAAAATTTGCGAGAACTATTCCTGAACAATTCTTCATTTATTATTTTTTCTTTAGCCCTATGGTTATTATTGAGCAGTTTAGCAGCGATGACAGTTTGGACAAATTATTTCCTTGATCTCTGGGTGGTCACTGATCGCCGAATTATTGTTATTGAACAAAATGGTTTTTTTAATCGTAAAATTGGTAATTTTCGGTTGGAACGATTACAGGATATTCAAGTTACGATTAACGGTGTTATAGCGACTCTACTTGATTTTGGTACTATTACTGCCCAGACTGCCGGCGCTACTTCAAACAACTTTGAGAGCCAGTTTCTTCCCCACCCCCGCGAACTGCAAGCCATTATTCAAACCGCCATGGATTCCAGATTAAAAACTATTTATGGCGAAACGGCCGGATTAACTGAATAAATTGCTTACTTGCCAAGTAGCTCTTACTCGCCTACAATCTGCTTATTATGAATGATAAAAAACTATCCACCGAGCCCTATAAAGGTGTCCGAGACTTTTATCCAGAAAACATGGCTGAACAACGTTACATGTTTGAAGTCTGGCGCTTAACTGCCGAACAATTTGGCTTTCAAGAATATCATGCTTCTGTTCTTGAACCAGCTGAATTATATCGCCACAAAACCAGCACTGAAATTATCAATGAACAGACCTACACTTTTACTGACCGTGGTGATCGCGCTGTTACTTTAAGACCAGAAATGACCCCAACAGTTGCCAGAATGGTGTCTGGTAAACGACGAGAATTATCATTTCCTATTCGCTGGTACTCCATCCCCAATCTTTTCCGCTATGAACGAATGCAACGTGGCCGTCTTCGCGAACACTGGCAACTAAACTGTGATATTTTTGGAATTGACGATGTTTCTGCTGATATTGAAATCATTCTTTTAGCTAATGAAATATTCAAAAACTTTGGGGCGGAAAATGGACTTCATTATGAAATTCATGTTTCTAGTCGCCGATTATTAGAAGCTCTTTATGATTCACTTACCCTAGATAAAGAAATTCGCCACGGAGTAACACGCTTGGCCGACCGAAAAAACAAAATGGAAGTAGATGAGTTTAAAAGACAAATGCAATCTATAGCTGGAGAAGCCACCTCAATGATTTTGTCATTTTTAAATGCTGACAATATTAATGTTGTTCCCGAAACAATCAAAGACACTCCCGCTTATACTGAAATATTAACCCTTATCCACACCATGACTGACCTAAACTGCCAGCTTGTGTTTGACTCAACTATCATTCGTGGTTTTGATTACTATACTGGAATAGTATTTGAAGTAATGGACCTTGACCGAGAAAACAATCGTGCCCTTTTGGGCGGTGGTCGCTATGATAATTTAACTGAGTTATTTGGCGGAGAACCAATCCCCGGTACTGGTTTTGGATTTGGCGATGTTGCTTTGCGTAATTTCCTTATTAGTCATGATTTAATGACAACCAATATTACCTCGCCCAAACTGGCCATTTTACCCACCGAAGTAAAAAACAATTTGGCAGGCGAAAAAATTGCTCAACCTTTCCGCACCGCAGGAATATCAACCACCATTGATTTAAGTAACAAAAAGGTTGGTAAAAAAATCTCTCTTGCCAGTGCACAATTTATTCAATTTGTCTTAGTTTTGGGTGAAGATGAAATTAAAACTAAACAATACAAACTCAAAAATTTGACTGACGGCACCGAAATTAGCGGTACCGTAGAAGAATTAGTTTCGGAAATTACGAAATAATATTCTCAAGTAATCTTATGTTACACTAATCACCATGCGTTACATTGTTTTTGATCTTGAAACCCAAAATACTTTTGAAGAAGTTGGATCCAATGAATCATCAGCCCTTGATATTTCAGTCGCAAGTTTATATGACAGTCAAACCGATAAATACACTACAGTTGCGATTGACGAATTAGATACTATTTGGCCAATCATAGAAGAAGCAGATGCCTTAGTTGGATATAATAGTAATCATTTTGATATTCCACTTTTAAATAAATATTACCCTGGTGATTTAACTAATCTAAAAAGTATTGACCTGCTTGAATCCATTCGACTTTCTTTAGGTAGAAGACTGCGTCTTGACGGAGTGGCCGAAGCCACCATTGGTGCCAAGAAATCCGCCAATGGTCTTCAGGCAGTCAGGTGGTGGAAAGAGGGCAAAATTGATGAAATAAAGAAATACTGTGAACAAGATGTTCGTGTCACTAAAAAAGTATTTGATTATGCCCTCAAACACGGTCATGTAAAATTTAAAGACGGTGGAAAAAAGAGAGAAATTCCACTTGATACTTCAACCTGGATGATTAAGGAGAATAACGCCATGACACATACTCTCCTATTTTAGAAATTATAATTATTTAATCAGCGGATTAAATATTTTAATCTCTACAGCACTAAATATAAATAACCGACAAATAGGGACATCAAGATGGTGTACCAAATAAAAGGCCAAAGCGTATGTTTAGAAATAAACTTAAGAAAGTAGTGGATGACAATTATAGCCACAATAAAAGCAATTACTGCGCCAGCTATAATTGGTCCCCAAACTACATCTTCTGTCTGACCGATCAAGTCAAGTGACTTTTTTACTCCCACTCCCAAAATAATCGGTATCGCTAAGAGAAAGGAAAAACGAGAGGCCTCGGTTCGTGATAGTCCAAGAATCATTCCGCCAGCAATCGTTGCTCCAGAACGAGAAACCCCTGGCAAAAGGGAGGCAATTTGGAATAAACCAATCTGAAAACCTTTTTTAATAGTAATTTCATTAGTTTGGTGATTATTAAAATAATGCCATTCGGCAAAAATAAAAAACCAGGCATTAGCAAACAATAAACTGGCCACCAAAAGAACATTACTGAACAATAACGACATTTTTTCTTCTAAGATGTAACCAATAAAAGCACCAGGAATAGTTCCAATAACCAGCGCATAAACCATAATAATGTCTTTTTCATTCACTGGCAGACGACCTAATTTACGCAAAAGTGCCTGAATTAAAATCCAAATATCTTTACGAAAATAAATAACAACTGCCATAATACTGGCCAGATGCAAAACTGCATCAAAAGCAAAAGTGTCAGTTGATTTTATTTGAAGTAAATTCTGCACCAAAACTAAGTGACCAGAAGAGGAAATTGGTAAAAATTCGGTTATTCCTTGTACCACCCCTAAAATGATTGCCTGAGTAAAATCCATATTCACAAAAAGTATACCATAATCATTTCATAATTTTATCAACATGATATAATAATTCAGTATTTAATGTTTTAATTAATCCTATGCAACCAAATTCAAATTCATCATTAGCAATCCCTTTCGCTATAGTAGCTGGCTTTGCCCTTATTGCTGTAGCAATATTTTTTACTGGTAATAATAAAGCATCACCCAAAGAACAGGTAACTACCAAAACTGATCCGACTGCTACTCAACCTAATGTAGTACGTCCGATTGACAGCACTGACCATATTCGTGGTAATCCTAATGCCCCGATTATGATTGTGGAATATTCTGATTATGATTGTCCTTTCTGTAAAATATTTGATGAAACCATGAATAATGTTATGACTGATTATGGTGTTGGTGGTAAGGTTGGTTGGGTTTATAGACAATTTCCGATTGCTCAACTACATCCAAATTCACCAAGAATTTCTGAAGGAGCATATTGTGTTGCTGAACTCGGCGGTAATGACGCTTTCTGGGCTTTTTCAAAAAATGTTTTTGCGGGGCGTGATGTTAATGTTCAAACTGATATGACTCAGTTACCAGTTTTTGCTGAAAAAGCTGGGGTTTCTAGAACAGACTTTAATACTTGTCTTGATAGTGGAAAATATCGTGATCAAGTACAAAAAGATGTGGCTGAAGCGGCAGCAGCTGGTGCAAACGGTACTCCTTACTCCATAGTTATGGTCGGTGGTCAACAAGTCGTTATCAATGGAGCCCAACCATATACCGTGGTCAAACAAATTATTGATAACTTGATTGCCCAATTAGATGGTAAAGAAGCGCCGAATCAGGCGGAGTAGTTAGATGGTTCAAGTATTATAAAACGGTGTATCTTATGGGATGCACCGTTTTATATGAAAAAGGTCTCCGTCTTGGCAAGCTTGCAAAGCAATCTACGTCGTCAACCATGGATCGCCACGTCATTCCGTTGACACTTCATTTCTCGCGAAGACGATAACCTCCGTCTTTGCAATAAAAAATAATACGGCCGGCCTGCTTAGGCAGATGATCCAAGAATTAATTAACATTGGAACCATTATATATTCAACAACCTAATCAAATGTACATAGGTACTTTTCTCGGCCAGTTCTCTATCAACTAGAAATTTCCCAGCCACAATTTCGGCCACGGCCATCAATAATTCCTGTTTCAGAGATTCAATTTCTTCAGTCGTAATACTAAAAGTTTCCTCATGAAATAGACCTTTGGTATCTGTTTCTACAAAAGATAAAACTCCTTCCTGACACAAATATCTCTCATCATCATAAAGAGAAAGTAATAATGCGTAAAATACTAATTGGCGTTTATAGTTTCCGTCACTACTGGCGGTTTTGCCCTCAATCACATTTCTGGTTTTTGGCTTACCAGTTTTATAATCAACTACTCTATAGGTTCGTCCATCACTAGTTAGGTCCAAACGGTCAAGTTTACCAGTCAGAATTAATTCTGGTAACTCTTTTATTCCAGTAGCTAATACCACGCGCAAATTAAATTCCTCTTTGGTGTTTATAGGCAAAGTTTTTTCTAATTGACCAATGTAGGGATAAAGCACTGAGAGACCCTTCTCATGCAAACGAACAAAATCTTTTTTGGAAAGTGGTAAAAGACCAAGTTCTTGTTCTAGTTTACTTTTAATTTCTGTCGCTGTCGGAAAAGATCCAGACCGAGTATGATATTTGGTCACAAATTCCAAAACATTATGAACCACTGTACCAAACTGCATTGAGAGAGACTGAGTTTCGGGTAAACGGAGTATATTTCTATAAATAAAATCCCAAGGATTGTGTAAATAATTATTGAATGAAGTGGCCGAAAAACCCCGTTTAGCAAATAAATTAATTATTAAAGATTTATCAATTATTCTTTCTGGTAATGGTTGTCCCAAAAGAGTGACAGGATTAAATTCTTTTTCTTCTTTATCTGTGGGACAATTTGTAATAATAGTTTGATTAAGCGTATCGTATAATCTGGTTATAATCAGAGCTTTTCCTTCTGAGTTTGTTTCCGCACTGGAAAGGTTTAATTCTCTTTTAGCTCTGGTCATAGCTACATACAATAATCTTCGTTCATCATCAAGCAAATTAACCACCCCATCTTCTAATTTTGGCGTGGTTGGAATAGTAAAGTAATTTCTTTTATTTCCACCACCCCAGTTATTATCCTGTAAATGAGGAATAAAAACTATTTCAAATTCCAAACCTTTAGCTTTGTGAGCAGTCATCACTTGTACAGATCGGGTATTATTATTAATATAAGGAGCAATTAGGGGTAGACCATAAGCCCTGCGCCTTGCTAACATATCTCTAACCATACCAAGAGTCGCTACCCCATCTCGACAAACTAAGGCCTCTATCTCATCATAAAGTCGGCGCACTACTCTAGCCCCCTCCAAAGGACTTCTGGTAATTACATAATCTAAAAATCCGCTCGCTTGCAGTAAAAATTCCAGCACGCGATGTGGAGCTTCATATAATTCTAATTCCCTCGCCTTAGTAATTACGGTACTGATATTTTTTGCCCGAGCAACAGACGAAACGCCTATTTCAGTCAAATTAGCTTCGTCACTTAAAAGAGAGAATAAGGTAACATCATGTCTTCTAGCTGAAGTTATTTTGAAAACATCATTAATTGATAATCCCCAATACGCGCCATGTAAAACGGTAAAAAGAGCCGATTCGGTTTGATCAGCAAAAACTGCTGAAATTAACGACTCAATAGACTCAGTAATGGGATGGCTCAAAATATCCCCATCCGCTGATGCCTCTGTGGTAATACCGCTTTTGCGTAAATTTGTGGACAGAGCTTCTACCTCACGATTTGTACGAACAATGACAGCAATCTCTTCTGGTGAAACCCCTTTAGCCAAACAACCCGACACTTGATCAACTAGCCAAGCATCTTCTACGGCCTGATGTGAAAAAATTCTTTTAGTTACTTGAGATTTTGGTACTGACACAGACACAAGTGGAGGGCGCAATTTTTGTAAAATTTCATCTTCCACTTTAACTAAACTGTGTGCTGTATCAAGTATAATTTGCCCGGAACGATAGTTTTCTATTAAACTAATAATTTTTGTTTTGCTAAAACGAACTTGAAAATAAAGAAAATTATTTAATGATGCTCCCTGAAAACGGTAAATTGCTTGCTTCTCATCCCCAACAACAAAAATATTTGGTTGATCATGGTATGAACACAACAACTCCAATAAGTGGTTTTGTGATCCATTCACATCCTGATGTTCATCAGCCAAAATGTATTGATACTGTTCCTGTAAATCTCTGAGCATAGATTCATTTTGAGTTAGAGCAGAAACTGTTTCTCCAATCATATCCTCAAAGTCATATAACTTTTGGGTTCGCAGCAGTGCTTCATAACGTTGATAAACAAAAAGTAACTCCTGATTTTTTGAAATAACCTTTTCCAATTTTGTATATTCGCCTCGTACTTTGCCTTTATGGGCTCCTGTTTTATGAAACTCTTCCATTGAAAGAAGCTGTTCTTCTTGATGAAAAATAATCTTCGCCAACTCATCAGGAGTAATATATTCCTTTTTTAATTCGCCCAACATTTTCAATATGGGATTAACATAATAAGTAATATTACCGCTTGGTCGTAGTAATTTTATTTCTTTGCTGTCCAAAATTGATTCAATAATAGAGATTTTTTCTAAATCGCTAGCTGGTTTTCCTCCTATTATCCGATTATATGAATCCGGGTAATCTCTAATTAGAGATCCGGCGAAACCATGAAAAGTATAAATTGAAACTTGGTAGGCCCTAGTACCAATGTAGCGGTGCAAACGCTCTCTCATTGCTTTGGCACCTGATTCCGTAAAAGTGAGAGCCAAAATACTTTCGGGGGCCGTATCCGTTTGTAAAAGAATATTAGCAATCCTAAGAGTTAATATTTGTGTTTTTCCAGTCCCGGGACCAGCAATCACCATCACTGGACCTTCAATGTTATCAACGGCCTGACGTTGAGCGGTGTTTAATGAAGCATAAGCTTCATTAAACACCGCCTGAAGTGAATTATCTTTCAACATAGATTGAGTATAGCATTAACTGTTTATAACTTAAATTGCAACCTAATAAAATTAAGGTATAGTACCCGTTCACTCTTAAATAAAATTATGCTTACTGCCGGTAGCACGCTCGCTATCTTTATCATGTTAGGAATATCTAGTCTGGCTGTTTTTTTGGCCCGCCGAATTAGGTTGCCCCACACTGTTATTTTGGTAATTATTGGAATATTACTTGGTTTGCTAGCACAATTTCCCTTGTTTGCTTTCTTTAAAGAATTTCAACTAACCCCAGAGTTATTATTTTTTCTTTTTCTTCCTACCTTAATCTTTGAATCCGCTTATAATATAAACATTAGGCGCATGGTAGAGGAGACCGGTATCGTGATGGTTTTGGCGGTGATTAGTTTATTAGTATCTACAGTCATCATTGGCCTAGCTCTACATTTTGTTCTTGGTCTTTTTGGTATAGTAGTGCCATTTATTTTCACTTTACTCTTTGGTGCCCTCATTTCATCCACTGATCCAGTAGCGGTTTTATCTCTTTTTAAGGAATTTGGTGCCCCCCGCCGACTGTCACTTATCTTTGAAGGTGAAAGTCTTTTTAATGATGCTACTGCCGTAGCTTTATTCCTTATTTTGCTAGAAATTGCTCAGTTCGGTTACCATGGTTTTGCCAGTATCAGTATTGGTATAGTCAGTTTTTTTAGTATGATGCTCGGAGGAATTTTAGTGGGAATTATAATCGGTGGTTTCTTTGCCAAGCTAGTAGGTATCGCCAGAGAAAGTGAAATTGCTAGTATTACTTTGACGATTGTCCTGGCTCATACTACCTTTATTTTAACAAGTATTTTATCTGATCATCTAGTGATTGGATCATACCATTTATACTTATCACCAATTATTAGCACCACAATGGCTTCACTAGTAATGGGTAATTATGGTCGCAGTAAAATTCACCCCCGAGCTGAGGAATTTGTTGATAAGCTATGGAGTCAGCTGGCATTTATGGCCAATTCACTTATTTTTATTTTGATCGGTATCATGGTTGTTTCAGTTCCTATCAAAAATCCAACGATGATTGCTATTATTCTAACCACCATTATTATAGTTGCCACCGCCCGAGCTATTTCAATCTATCCCATTGTTAAAACCTATAACCTAATGGCTGACATAAAAAAACAAGTGCCTCAATCTTGGCAACATTTACTTTCTTGGGGTTCACTTCGGGGTGCTCTCGCTGTCACCATGATTTTAATTATTCCTGAGAATTTGTTATTTTCTGGTTGGAATTTTAGTACTTCACCCAAAGAATTTTTACTAGCACTCACCAGTGGATGCATTATTGCTACTCTTTTTATAAAAGCCACTACTATTCAAAAAGTAATGAAAAAATTAAAATTAAATGACTTAACAGAAATAGAAAAAGTTGAATCAGAAGAAGCGCGTGCTTTAATTCATCATGAAGTAACCGAAAAAATAAAACTTTACCAATCACGCGGTTATATAAAAAATGAAGTAGCTGAAAAGTTAAATCAGCAACATCAAGAAGCTTATGACAATGCCTGCGCTAAGTTGGCGACACCAGAAACCAAACAATTATCTGAACGGGTTTTAAGACTTTATGCCATTGGCATTGAACGTCGTCATCTCAAAGAGCTATATCATCATAATGAAGTAAATGAGACAGTTTTCAAACGTTTGACTGGCAAACTTCAATTACAATTTGAAGCCATTGAACGTGGTGATCTAACCCCGGATATTTCCATTCATAGTGATGGTAAAGATGTTTTTGAAATCATGGCCAGTTTTATCCGCCGACTCTATCATACCGAAACTGAATTTGAAAAAATTGACAATCTCTATCTATATTACCGAGCGCAAACTATCATTGCTCGGAAAGTCCTCAAGCATCTAGGAGCGATAGATGAACATAGTGCGGAACACATCTTTTCCAAAATTGCTTTAAAAAATGTTCTAGAATTATATTTTATGTTTAAAGGTCAATCAGAGAAAAAAATGAATGAATTATCTAACCAATATGCAACCCATTATCAAAAATTATCCCAAGACTTGGCTGACCATGGTGTAACCAAAATTGAGGAAACGGTGTTAAATGAACTTTATCAGCGTGAACTGATTACACCAAAGTTATACGTCACTCTCAAAGAAGAGTTAATCTAACTCATCGCCTTTCACTAATAACTTTTTAAACGTCTGGCTTTATCATGCTGACGAATTTTTTCCAAGGCCTTAGCTTCAATTTGTCGAATACGTTCGCGCGTTACTCCAAACTCTTTACCTACTTCCTCTAAAGTGTGATAAGTACCGTCAATTAGACCATGACGCATTTCAAGTATTTTTCTTTCTTTTTCCGAAAGAGTGTCAAGAATTTCAGTTATTTGATCGGTTAAAATACTATGTGATACCTCTTGATCTGGAGCGGTAATTTTATCATCAGCAATAAAATCAGATAAACGAGAATGGTCATCATCTTCCCCAATTGGTAATTCCAGTGAAATAGTATCTTGACTAATCTTTTCAATTTGGTAAATTTTTTCTACTTCCACTCCCATTTCAGTCGCTATTTCTTCTGGCATAGGGTCTCTTCCTAAGTCCTGTGACAGACGCCGCGAAACCTGCTTGTACTTCGCCATTGTCTCTACCATGTGTACTGGAATACGAATAGTACGCGATTGGTCAGCTAAAGCTCTCGTGATTGCCTGTCTAATCCACCAAGTAGCATAAGTAGAAAATTTAAAACCTTTAGTAAAATCAAATTTATCTACCGCCTTAAAGAGGCCGAGATTACCTTCCTGAATTAAATCAAGCAGAGTTAAATCTGGAGAACGACCAACATATTTCTTGGCAATTGAAACTACCAAACGCAAATTGGCTCGAGCCAACAGATTTCGCGCTTCACTATCACCATCAAAAATCCTCTTAGCAAGAACTTTTTCTTCCCCAGCATTCAGAAGTGGATATTGACCAATTTCACGCAAATACATTTGGATTGAATCATAACTGCTATCGTTGCGCTTAAAGGCATTCTTTTGCGCTAACAATTCTATTGATGGATCATCACCCAACATTCCACCACTTTTTAAAACATCAATACCAGCAATGGAAAAACGTTCGTATAATTCATCCAAAAACAAAACATTTTTTTCAATTTCTGGAAAAGAGCGTAATAACTCGTCATAGGTAACATAACCTCGTTCGTGACCAAGCTTCATCAATTCCGTTGCCTTAAGCTCTAGAATTTTTTCGCCGCGGGTCAGTTTCTTAGGAATTATTTTTTTGCGGGGGGTTTTTTTGACAACTTTTGTTTTCTTAATTAACGTTTTTTTGTTCGGTTTTTTTGCAGACTTAACTACAACACCTTTTTTAGTGGTTTTTTTAGCGACTGTTTTAATTACTTTCTTTTTTGTTACTTCTTTTTTCTTGACTATCTTTGTATGTTTATTTTTAACGTTTTTTTTAGCAATGACCTTAGAATTGGTCTTTTTAGCTATTATTTTTTTTGGTACTGATTTAGTGGTTTTGGCCACTTTTTTAACAACTTTTTTAACAACTTTTTTGGCTTTTGCCATACGTGAGCACAACTATACAGAAAATACTGAAATTGTCCAGCCCTTGATCAGCTCTAATCGTCTTATCTCCATATTTACAATTTAGGAAAAATATCAATGGTATAAGCTGGTAATTGCTTTTTTTTCTGTAATTGGAAGATTTTTGGTAAAACTTCATCACTAATATCAGAATTAGCGTTTAATTGTTGGCGCAGAATAGCCAATTGTTCGTCTAGATAAAGGCGACGTAATTGCTCTAACTTATAAACCAACTCCTCATAAATAACCAAAGAAGAATTTTTCTCTAAAAATTCTTCAATTTGAAAAGTAATTTTAGTCAACGCGTCGGTGGGAATTTCTTTTGTCAGATCATCTATATTTGAATTGGTAATGTTATTTATTTCCTGCTCTAAAATAGAACGAACTGACTGAGAAACAATCGTAGTTACCGCGAGTAGATACAGGAGTGTCGCCTCTTTACGATGCGTCTGATTATGAACTAGCGTGTTCTTATGCTGGCTAACGTCTACTTTTATTCCAGTTGTCAGATGGCTTTTTTCAGCTTCCTCAATTAAGCGGTTCAATTCAAAATGTATTGCATCTTTAGTAGTACCAAGAGCAGAGGCAATTACTCCCTCAAAGTGTTCTTGGTCAATGTGATTAGGTATTAGAGTCACGAAGGGTATCACTTCCTCACGAGCTTGTAATTTGAAAGATCTGACATCAGGAGTGTTATTTTTTAAATGTGTCAAAAGAAATTCAATGATATGAACCGAATTACCAATAGCATTTTTATAGGCCTTAACATCATTTTGTACCATATCGGCTGGATCAGCTCCAGGAGTTAAGGAAGCTACTTTTACATCAATTCCGCGCCTCAATAACAAATCAGCGGCCTTTTTCATAGCGGAAATACCAGCTTTGTCAGCATCAAGGCACAAAACGACCTTATTTGAAAGGCGCTCCAATAGTTGAACATGGTTAACCGTTAAAGCCGTACCTGAAACAGCTACCGTATTACTATAACCAGACTGTTGACTCAATACTACATCAAACTGTCCCTCTACTATTAACCAAAAACCAAGATTTCTGATACTATGCTTGGCTATATCATAACCGTATAGTAAGTCCGATTTGTGATACAACTCAGTTTCTGGAGAATTAACATATTTAGGGGCTTCTGTGTCTTTAGTAAGAATTCGTCCAGAAAATGCCACTACCTTTCCGTTTTGATCACGCAAAGAAAACATGATGCGATCACGAAAGACATCAAACGGTTCTTTGCCTATTTCAGTGGTCTTAATTAGTCCGGCCTTAAGTAAGATAGTGTCGTTATAGCCGGCATTATTTAAATATTGACGTAATTCCCGCCAACCAGCGTTAGGTGGACCAGGCGCATAACCAATTCGCCATTTCTTTATGGTTTCGGCAGTAACTCCACGATTTTCCAAATAGGCACGCGCTTCACCGTGATTAGCTAATTTACTTTCAAAGTATTGTGTGGCCGATTCTAATACTGCATAAAGTTGATCCCGGGCTGATTTTTTTTGCGGATTTTCTGGTACTAATTCCACTCCAGCTTTATCCGCTAAAATTTTGAGAGCACCTTTAAAATCAACTCCTTCCATCACCTCAATAAACTTAAAAATGTCACCACCTTGACTAGTAGAAAAACAGTAATACATTCCCCGCTCTGGTGACACAAAAAACGATGGTGTCTTTTCATTCGTAAACGGCGACTTCCCTTTAAAATGCCGCCCGGCTTTATGTAACTCCACATACGGCGAAATCACATCAATAATATTGAGTCGGTCTTTTATTTGTTGAACAGTATCCGAAGACATAATTAACATTAGTATACGCGATTGCTCTCGGTATCGTAAGCTATTGACAGAATATATATAT
>Ga0100393_10003729_pt1 | contig 14226 bp, 11 predicted proteins | sample CryGeymeta201517_FD_81546 | JGI IMG/M metagenome (GOLD analysis project Ga0100393, IMG submission 81546) | Groundwater microbial communities from Crystal Geyser aquifers in Utah, USA - Crystal Geyser metaG 2015-17 | ecosystem: Environmental > Aquatic > Deep subsurface > Groundwater | place... | reverse complement strand
CTGTGGACCATCACCCTGCCGTACCTCAAACCCGCGCTGATTGGCTCGGCCGCGATCTCATTCCTGATGAGCTTTGAGAACTTCAACACCACGCTGATGCTGGTCGGCTCCGATTCGCCGCTGACAGTGATGATGTATGGCCGCATGCGCGAAGGTGCCACGCCGGTGTTGAACGCGGTGAGCTTGCTGCTGATGGTGGCCTCGGCGGTGCTGGCGTTGACGCTGATGCGGGGGCAAAAGGACGGTGTGTCTGGCAGCTCAAGCTGACAAGTGGTATTTCCGCTTGGCAGCGGTTGCGGGTCTACAGAGGTTCAAATTGCCTGCCCGATACTTGACTTTGGTACCAGTAGGTCGACCGTCAGCCGTCTGGCCGCGATTTCAATCAAAGGGGGTGCCCGGACTTGGCCATTGCCTGCTACAGACCAGTGACCGCTTCCTCAATAACTACATTGGCGATTGAAATCGGAAAAAATTCAGTAGTCAATTGGTGCCGGTGTGATCGCCATCTGTCTTTCTGCGCACAAGTTGTAGAGTTGCTGTGCTGCTGGCGTTAGCATTGAAGAACGTCGCTTGATCAGACCCATCTTGCGTTTAACGATGGGATCCACCAGCGGCACACTCACCAACAACGGATGATCTTTTGACGGCATGGCCATTGCGGGCACTACGGCAACGCCCAATCCGGCCTCAACCAAACCAATGGTCGTCGTACCATGTTGCGTCTCATACAGGCTTTGTGGTTGCCCCTGCATTCCTGCCAACGCCTGATCCAACAGCAGCCGGTTACCTGAAGATTTCCCCACCGTGATGTAGTCGTACTGCGCCAGCTCAGCCCAGCGCACGTGCGCCCTGCCAGCCAGTGGATGATCACGGCGGCAGGCGGCAACAAATCGCTCTTCCAGCAAGGGTTCAAACTCCACGTCATTTTCTTGCGCACCCATGAAGTTCAGACCAAAGTCGGCCTCACCCTTGGCCACGGCCATCAGCACCTCGTTGGCACTGTCGTCCATGATCTTGACGCGAATCCTCGGGTAGCGCTGGTGGTAGATCGCAATCACTTGCGACAGGAAATAGTTCACCGCCGACGGCACGCAGGCCACGGTGACCTCGCCCATGCGCGTGGCAGCAAAGCCGCGAATACCCAACAGGGTGGTGTCCAGCGCATCGAGTATCTGCCGCAACTGCCGATCAAAGTCACGACCCACGGTGGTCAGATTGACGCGACGGGTGGTGCGCTCAAGCAAGCGCACACCTAAAGCCTGCTCCAGCTTGTCAATGCGCCGACTGAACGCTGGCTGCGAAATATGCACCGACTCGGCCGCCTTGCGAAAGTTACCCAGTTCTGCCACCGCCTTGAAGGCGAGCAGATCATTCAAATCGAAATTGATCGACATACAGTCTTCCTCGTTGTTATTAATGCATATTGTGGATCAATCGATCACAAATATGCAATTCACAAACAGTCAGAACTGCCGGATCATTGCGCCCCATGCACTGCAGTCTCTTGGAAAAACAGACACAGTGCAGACTGCCCCGGCCATTTCAATACTGACATTTACTGGAGACAAAACATGACCCCCATCTGCAACCGCCGCTTTGCCGCATCCCTCATACCCGCCCTGACTGCTATTGCCGCCGCAGGCCTTTTTGCGTTACCCACCTTGGCACAAGCACAAGCACCCATCGTGATCAAGTTTTCGCACGTAGCTGCTGCAGACACCCCCAAGGGTCAAGCGGCGGAGTACTTCAAGAAAATAGTTGAAGAGCGCACCAAAGGGCAGGTCAAGGTCGAAGTGTTTGCCAACAGCACCCTGTTCAAGGACAAAGAAGAACTGGAAGCCCTGCAATTGGGCACGGTGCAAATGCTGGCCCCGGTGCCCGGCAAGTTTGGCCCGCTGGGTGTAAAAGAGTTTGAGTTGTTCGACCTGCCTTACATTTTCAAAGACATTGATGCCGTGCACCGCTTCGCACGTGGCCCTGGCGGCTCGGCGCTGCTGAAGAAATTGGAGTCCCGCGGCGTAACCGGCCTGGCTTACTGGGACAACGGTTTTCGCGTCATGAGTGCGAACAAGCCGCTTCACACCCCGGCCGACATGAAGGGACTGAAGATGCGCATCAACTCATCCAAGGTGAACGCTGCCATCATGAAAGCCGCTGGGGCACAGCCACAAAGTCTGGCGTTCTCCGAGGTTTATCAGGCGCTGCAAACCGGCGTGGTCGATGGCACCGAAGGCCCGCTGTCGAACCTGTACACGCAAAAGCAGTATGAAGTGCAAAAACACGTCACCCTGAGTTATCACACCATCAGCAACTATGTGGTGGTGACCAACAAGAAATTCTGGGATGGCCTGCCACCTGCTATCCGCAGCACGCTGGAAGTGGCAGTCAAAGATGCCACCGCGTTCAATGACAGTGTGGCCGAAAAGGACGAGGCTGCCGCCCTGGCCGCCATCAAAGCCTCAGGCAAATCCACCGTATACCTGCCCTCGGCGGCTGAGAAAGAAGTCTGGATCAAAGCCCTGGCCCCTGTGCAGACCGAGATGGCGGACCGCGTTGGTGGCAAGGCCTTCATCGACTCGGTGCGCGCCGCTTCGGGCAACTAAAGCCCCCATCAGCCTAACGCACACTGTGCCGCCCACCTGTGGTGCGGTGCATGTGCATTATTGCCCAACGTGTGCTGGAGACTCTCCATGAAAATTCTTGATCGACTCGAAGAGGCTCTGATTGCGTTTCTCATTGCGGGTGCCACGCTGGTGATCTTCGCGGCCGTCGTGCACCGCTTTCTGGCCTCCTGGAACATCCCGGTGGTGCAGGACTGGGCACTGCACATCAACATGTCTTGGGCGCAAGAGCTGTGCATCATCATGTTTGTCTGGATGGCCAAGTTTGGTGCAGCGTATGGCGTGCGCACCGGCATCCACGTCGGTGTGGACGTGCTGATCAACCGCTTGAGCGACCAAAAGCGGCGCTTCTTTGTGCTGTTTGGCCTGCTGGCGGGCGCGTTTTTTACCTTCGTGATCATGGTTCTAGGGGCCCGCTTTGTCTGGGAAAACGGTGCGCACTATGCCTTCATGAATGCCATCGGACTAGCCGCTGAGGGCATGTTTCCCGGCCCCACCACACCGGACATGGAGGTGCAAACCTGGATTGTGTATTCGGCCGTGCCGCTGGGCTCGGCCCTGATGTGCTTTCGGTTTCTGCAGGTGGCGCTGTCTTTTGCCGGTACCGGTGAGTTACCGCACCACGACCATGGCCACGTCGATGGTCTTGAAGAAGAGGACGAATTTCACCCCCATGACGCACCGCTGGCCCACCCTGCCAGCAGCACCGGGAGCGATAAATCATGAGCACTGCTGTCATTTTGTCGTTGCTGATCGCGCTGATGCTCACGGGCATGCCGATCTCCATCTCGCTGGGCCTGACCGTCCTGTCTTTCCTTTACTTGTTTACCCAGGTGCCGATCGAGTCGGTGGCGCTCAAGCTTTTCACCGGCATCGAGAAGTTCGAAATCATGGCGATTCCGTTCTTTATTCTGGCGGGGAACTTCCTCACGCATGGCGGTGTGGCGCGTCGCATGATCCGCTTTGCTACCTCGATGGTGGGCCATTTTTACGGTGGCCTGGGGCTCTCAGGTGTGGTCGCCTGCGCCTTGTTTGCCGCCATTTCCGGCTCGTCGCCGGCCACGGTGGTAGCGATTGGTTCAATTCTGCTGCCCGCCATGGTCAAGGCTGGTTACCCGATGAAGTTTGGTGCAGGAGTGATAACCACTTCGGGTGGACTGGGCATTTTGATTCCGCCATCGATTGCCATGATCATCTACGCCGTGTCGACCAATTCATCGATTGGTGCACTGTTCATGGCCGGTGTGATCCCTGGTCTGTTGCTGGCAACACTGCTCGGGGTCACCACCTGGTATATCGCACGCAAGAACAACTACCCGCGCCAGCGCAAGGCCAGTTGGGCCGAGCGTGGCAAAGCCCTGCGTGAAGCGTTCTGGGGTGTGCTGCTGGTGTTCATCGTGATGGGTGGCATTTACTCCGGTGTGTTCACGCCAACCGAGGCGGCCGCAGTAGCCGCGGTCTATGCCTTTGTGGTGGCGGTGTTTGTCTACAAAGACATGCCCTTGAAGAACGTCACCCAGGTGCTGATTTCATCGGCCAACATGAGCGCCATGCTGCTCTACATCATTACCAACGCAGCGCTGTTCTCGTTCTTGATGTCGTACCAGCATGTGCCCGAACAAATGGCCGGCTGGATGCTGTCGCAGGGCCTGGGCATGGTGTCGTTCCTGCTGATTGCCAACGTGCTGCTGCTGGCAGCGGGCAATTTCATGGAGCCGTCCTCCATCATTTTGATTTTGGCGCCAATCCTGTTCCCGATTGCCACCAAGCTGGGCATTGACCCGATCCACTTCGGCATCATCATGACGGTCAACATGGAAATTGGCATGTGCCATCCACCGGTCGGTCTCAACCTTTATGTGGCCTCCGGCATCACCAAGATGGGCATCACCGAACTGACGGCGGCAGTCTGGCCTTGGTTGCTGACCATGCTGGGCTTTTTGGTGTTGATCACCTACTGGCCGACGCTGACCCTGTGGTTGCCCAGAACGCTCGGAATGCTGTAAATCAAATCATGCTCTAGCCCTTATTCCATATGCAGTACGTGCTCTAATTTTTGAAAAGAAACTGAAATGAATCTCAAAGACTGGATAGGCCGCTCTGAGTCCGTCAGCGACACCGCCACCCCCACGCCTTACGCCGCACTTGCAGCCACTTTTGACCGGGAAGCGACCCGCCCCGCCGTTGGCACACCTCTGCCGCCCCTGTGGCACTGGTTGTACTTTTTGCCGCTCTATCGCCAGTCCGAGATTGGTGCCGACGGCCATGCCAAGCGCGGTGGCTTCCTGCCGCCAGTGCCGCTGCCCCGGCGCATGTGGGCGGGCAGCCAGTTCACCTTTCACCAGCCGCTGCGCATTGGCGACGCGCTGGAGCGTACCTCCACCATTGCTGACGTGACCGAGAAATCCGGCCGCACCGGCAAGCTTGTGTTTGTCAAGGTACGCCACGAAATTCGCCGCGCAGGTGAGGCCGACATCGCGCTCACCGAGTTTCACGACATCGTCTACCGCGAAGCGGCCCGGCCTGACGATGTGGCACCGCCGCCCACAGCCGCGCCCGCCACATCCACTTGGGAAAAGAAATGGGTGCCCGACGACGTGCTGCTGTTTCGTTACTCGGCACTCACCTTCAACGGCCACCGCATCCACTACGACCGCAAATACGTGACCGAGGTCGAGGGCTACCCCGGCCTGATCGTGCACGGCCCGATGGTAGCCACTCTACTGTTGGACTTGCTGCGCCACCAGATGCCCGAGGCACAGGTGCTTCGCTACGAATTCCGCGCTGTGCGCCCGGTGTTTGACATCCACCCCTTCTGTGTCTGCGGCGAACCATCGGCCGACGGCAAAACCATCCATCTCTGGGCCAAAGACCATGAAGGTTGGTTGACCATGGATGCCACGGCGGTCATCGCCTAATTCCATGCCCAAACCATCCGTGTCGTTGTTGCTTCGCCTTGCCGTGCTAAAGCACTGTCTGCGGCTTCGCGCCTAGACACAAATGATTTGGACATGAAATACGGAGTCAATATGCAACCTCTCAAAAACATTACCGTCGTCACCCTGGAGCACGCCATTGCGGCACCGTTTGCCACGCGCCAGCTGGCCGACCTGGGCGCACGCGTCATCAAGATCGAGCGCCCCGGCGTGGGCGACTTTGCCCGTGGCTACGACAACCGGGTGCGTGGGCTAGCCTCGCACTTTGTCTGGACCAACCGCAGCAAGGAAAGCCTGACGCTCGATGTCAAGCACCCCGAGGCACAAAAAATCCTCAAACGCATCATCGAAGAAGACGCCGACGTGGTGGTGCAAAACCTGGCCCCCGGGGCCGCTGCGCGCCTGGGTCTGTCGTATGAAACCCTGAGCGCAACCAAGCCCGGCATCATCGTTTGCGACATTTCCGGCTATGGTGACAACGGCCCCTACCGCGACAAAAAAGCCTACGACCTATTGATTCAAAGCGAGGCCGGTTTTGTGTCCGTCACCGGCACCGGGGACACGCCCTCGAAAGCCGGGCCGTCAATCGCCGACATTGCCGCCGGCATGTACGCCTACACCAATATCCTGGCCGCGCTGATGCACCGTCAGCAAACCGGCGAAGGCCAGCACATCGACATCTCCATGCTCGAAGCGCTGACCGAATGGATGGGCTACCCGCTGTACTACAGCCTGGACGGTGCGCCACCGCCCAAGCGCACCGGGGCCAGTCACGCCACCATTTACCCCTATGGCCCCTTCCCGGCCGGTGACGGTAAAACCGTGATGCTGGGCCTGCAAAACGAGCGCGAGTGGAAGGCCTTTTGCGAGCAGGTGTTGCAGCAACCCGAGTTGGCAGCGGACGAGCGTTTTGTCAGCAACCCCAAGCGCGTGGCCCAACGCGCCACGCTGTACGAATTGATCGTGCAAGCCTTCTCCTGCCTGAGTGCCGCGCAAGTGGTGCAACGCCTGGATGCTGCGCAAATTGCCAACGCCCAGGTCAACACCATGGCCGAAGTCTGGGCGCACCCGCAACTGCTGGCACGTCAGCGCTGGACATCGGTGGACACTTCGGTGGGCCCGGTGCCCGCCCTGCTGCCGCCAGGCTCCTGGAGCAAGGGCGCGCCACGCATGGATGCGGTACCCAGCCTGGGTCAGCATGTCAGCCCGATCCTGGCCACCTTGGGCTACAGCGCCGAACAAGTGGCTGCCCTGCATGCGCAAGGGGCAGTGTGAGCGCCATGAGCCACCAGCAGCCCCTGACCTACCTGTTTGTGCCAGGCAACCGGCCCGAGCGTTTTGCCAAGGCGCTGGCCAGCGGCGCGGACCGGATCATTCTTGACCTGGAAGATGCGGTGGCACCCGACGACAAAGCCCAAGCCCGTGCGGCCATTGCAGACTGGGTCACCAGCGTGGCGGCGAGCGACGTTGCACGCTTGCTGGTGCGCATCAACGATGTGACGAGCCCTTGCCATCTTGATGATGTTTCATGGCTGCAGCACACATGTATCAGGCGCAGCATGCTATCAAAATGTGAATCACCGGAACAAGTGGCAGGGGTCTTGGCCCACATGCCACCGGGCTCCCGTGTGTTGCCTCTGATTGAAACGGTGCGCGGCGTGCTGGCTGCATCGGCGATTGCCCAAGCCGCTAACGTCTCGCGGTTGGCCTTCGGGTCATTGGACTACCTGCTTGATCTGGACCTGCCCGGCCCAGGCTTTGCGCTGGATGCAGCGGCGCTTGCCATCGCCATGGCCTCACGCGCCGCCGACCTGCCGCCACCGGTGGCCGGGGTCACACCCGAGCTGGATGCCAGCCAGGTGCAGTCTGATCTGACCCATGCCCGGGCTTTGGGTTATGGCGCCAAGATGTGCATCCACCCAACCCAGGTGGCCGTGGTGCGCCAGGGCTTCACACCCGACGCACCAACCCTCGCCTGGGCGCAACGTGTAGTCGCCCAATGGCAGCAGTCCAACGGGGCGGGTGTCATCCAGGTCGACGGCAAGATGGTCGACAAACCGGTGCTGTTACGCGCCGAACGTTTTCTGGCCTTGGCGGGCCCATCTCAATTTATTTAACTTTTATAGACAGGGGAAACCTCATGGCCTCCACCATCATTGACTCCCGGATTTTTGGCGACATGTTCAGCGATGCGCGTATGCGTCAGGTCTGGTCGGACGAAAACCGCACCGCAAAGTACCTCGACATCGAACGCGCCTTGGCAAAAGTGCAGGGCGAGCTGGGCATCATCCCCCAGGAAGCCGCTGACGAGATTGTCAAAAACTGCGAGCTGTCCATGATCGACTGGGACAAGCTCAAGGCCAAGACCGAGCAGATTGGCTACCCCATCATCGCTGTGGTGAACCAGATCAACGCCAACTGCCGCGACGGCCTGGGCGAGTATTGCCACTGGGGCGCAACCACCCAGGACATTACCGACACCGCTGCCGTGCTGCAAATGCGCGAAGGTCTGGCGCTGGTCGAGCAAGATTTGGCTGACATCTCGAATGCGCTGGCGACACTGGCCAGCAAGTACCGCGACACCCCCATCATGGGTCGTAGCAACCTGCAGCAAGCCACCCCGATCACCTTTGGCTACAAGATGGCCTGCATTCTGGCGGGCATCGAGCGCCACCGCGAGCGCCTGAGCCAGCTCAAACCCCGGGTGCTGATGGGTGAGTTTGGTGGCGCTTCCGGCACCTTGTCATCCCTGGAAAAAGGCGCGATGGAAACCCAGGCCGCTCTGACGAAAGAGCTGGGCCTGGCGCAACCGCTGATTTCCTGGCACACGGTGCGCGACACCATTGCCGAAGTCGGGACGTTCCTCGGTCTGGTCGGTGGATCACTGGGCAAGATCGCGATGGACGTGAAGTTGCTGATGCAGACCGAGGTAGGCGAGGTGTTTGAGCCCTATGCCCCCGGACGCGGCTCGTCTTCCACCATGCCGCAAAAGCGCAACCCGATTTCCTGCTTGTACATCCACGCCAATGTTTCGGTGGCGCGCCAGCATGCTGCGGCCTTGATGGATGCCATGGTGGCCGACCATGAACGCTCTACCGGCCCGTGGGAAATTGAGTGGGTGTCGCTGCCGGAAATTTTCTGCCTGATGTCAGGGGCATTGAAACAAACCAAGTTTGTGCTGCAAGGACTGGAGGTGGATGCCGTGCGCATGCGTGCCAACATGGACCTCACCAACGGGCTGGTCATGTCCGAGGCGGTGATGATGGGGCTTGGCCCCACCATTGGCCGCGAGTACGCCCACGATCTGGTGTACGACCTGTGTCGCCAGGCCTTGAAAGAGAACCGGCCGCTGATCGACATTCTGCAAGCCCACCCCGAGATCAACCAGCTTGTGACGCGCACACAGCTCGAAGCCATGTGTGACCCAGTCAATCACCTCGGCCAGGCCGGTGTGATGGTCGACCGCGTACTGGCGGCACGCAAGAGAGGTTGAATCACGATGCCCATCCCTGACAAACATGCCACTCTCGACGTGCTGGTGATTGGCGGTGGCAATGCTGCCCTGTGCGCCGCGCTGATGGCGCGCGAGGCCGGTGCCAGTGTGCTGCTGCTGGAGGCTGCCCCACGAGAATGGCGCGGTGGCAACTCGGCCCACACCCGCAACCTGCGTTGTATGCACGACGCGCCGCAAGACGTGCTGGTCGATGCCTACCCGGAAGAAGAGTTTTGGCAAGACCTGCTCAAAGTCACAGGCGGCTTGACCAACGAACAACTGGCCCGGCGCGTGATCCGCGACTCCAGCACTTGTCGCTCGTGGATGCGCAGCCACGGCGTGCACTTTCAGCCATCACTCTCAGGCGCATTGCACACGGCCCGCACCAACGCTTTTTTCATGGGTGGTGGCAAGGCACTGGTGAACGCCTACTTTCGCAGCGCGGAGAAGCTGGGCGTGCAGGTGCGCTACGACGCACCCGTGAACCGGCTGGAGATTGTCAACGGCCACTTTGTTGCTGCCCATGTGCAGGTGCAGCGCCCCGACGGAAGCGCAGACACCGAGCGCATCACTGCCCGCGCTTGTGTGCTGGCCGCGGGCGGCTTTGAGTCCAACCGAGACTGGCTGCGCGAAGCCTGGGGCACCAATGAACGGGGCGAAACACCGTCTGACAACTTCCTGATCCGCGGTACAAAGTTCAACCAAGGTGTGCTGCTGCGCCATCTGCTGAACGACCACGGCGCTGACGTGATTGGTGACCCCACGCAGGCCCACATGGTGGCCATTGATGCGCGCGCGCCGCTGTACGACGGCGGCATCTGCACCCGCATTGACTGTGTGTCACTCGGCGTGGTGGTGAACCGCGAGGCCCAGCGCTTTTACGACGAGGGCGAGGACTTCTGGCCCAAGCGCTACGCCATCTGGGGGCGACTTGTGGCCCAGCAACCGGGGCAAATCGCCTACTCCATCATTGATGCCAAAGCCATTGGCCGCTTCATGCCGCCGGTGTTTCCTGGGGTCAAGGCCAACACCCTGAAAGAGCTGGCGGGCCAACTCGGCCTGGACCGCAACACCTTCATGCGAACACTCAACGACTACAACAATGCCTGCCAGGCAGGCACGTTTGACCACACGGCGTTGGACAATTGCCACACCGAAGGCGTGATGCCAGCCAAAACCCACTGGGCCCGCCCCATCGACACCGCGCCGTTTTACGCCTACGCGCTGCGTCCCGGTGTCACCTTCACCTACCTCGGCCTCAAGACTGATGAAACGGCGGCGGTGCGCTTCGGCGATGTGCCCAGCGACAACCTGTTCGTGGCGGGCGAAATGATGGCCGGTAACGTGCTGGGCAAGGGCTACACGGCCGGTGTCGGCATGTCGATTGGCACAGCTTTTGGTCGTATAGCTGGCGTGCAGTCTGCGCAAGAAGCTATTCAATCAGGAGCACACCATGCGCGCGCTTGAAAACCTGATTCAAGATGCCCGGCAACTCGCCGCTGGCCACGGCCCGGCATCCCCCGCCGTGACCGAGGTCGCGCGGCAAATGCAAATCTGCAACGCCTGCCGCTACTGCGAAGGCTTTTGCGCCGTGTTTCCGGCCATGACGCGGCGGCTGGAATTTGGTGCCGCCGATGTGCACTACCTGGCCAACCTGTGTCACAACTGCGGGGCCTGTTTACACGCCTGCCAGTACGCGCCGCCGCATGAGTTTGCGGTGAACGTGCCACAAGCCATGGCGCAAGTGCGTGGTGAAACCTATGTGGCCTACGCCTGGCCAGCTGCTTTAGGCAAGCTCTACCAGCGCAACGGCTTGACCCTGTCACTGGCGTTGGCGGCGGGTCTGGCGCTGTTTCTGCTGCTGGCCCTGGCGCTCAACGGCAGCCTTTGGGGCGGGGCATCAGCGGGAGACTTTTCCAAGCGGTTTCCGCACAACCTGATGGTGTTTATGTTTGCGCCGGTCTTCTTGTGGGCGGTACTGGCTTTGGGGCTGGGCGTGAGGCGGTTCCTGCGCGATGTGTCGCCCGCCACCAGCGGCGCTGCGATCATGACCGGTGATGCCCTGCAAGCCACGCAGGATGTACTCAAACTCAAGTACCTAGACGGCGGCCACGGCGAGGGCTGCCACAACGAAGACGATGCCTTCACGCTGTCACGCAGCCGCGCCCACCACTTGACGTTTTATGGCTTCATGCTGTGTTTTGCCGCCACCAGCGTGGCCACGGTCTACCACTATGCCTTCGGCTGGCATGCGCCCTATGACCTGCCCAGCTTGCCCAAGCTGCTGGGCGTGGCCGGGGGCGTGAGCCTGCTGCTGGGCACCGCCGGGTTGTTCAAGCTCAAGCTGACACGCCATCCGCTGCACGGTGATGCGGCCCAGAATCCCATGGACTACGGCTTTATCGCGCTGCTGTTTCTGACCAGCGCCAGCGGTCTGCTGCTGTGGCTGGCACGCGGCACACCGGCACTGGCCTTGCTGCTGGCACTGCACCTGGGTGTGGTGATGGCCTTGTTTGCCACCCTGCCCTACGGCAAGTTTGCCCACGGCATTTTCCGCAGTGCAGCCCTGCTGCGCTACGCTGTCGAAAAACGCCAGCCAAGTACGCTGGCCTTGGGAGACGACTGACATGACCCTGTCCATTCCCTGCGTGCTGATGCGCGCTGGCACCTCGCGCGGCCCGTTCTTTCTGCGTGACTGGTTGCCCGACGGTGATGAGGCGCGTAACCAGGGGCTGATTGGTGCCATTGGCGCCTCTGACCCGCTCCAGCTTGACGGCCTGGGGGGCGGCAGCACCCTCAACAGCAAGGTGGCCATCGTCTCCAAATCCACCCAGCCGGACTGCGACCTGGACTACCTGTTTGCCCAGGTCGGTGTCGGCCACCAGTCGGTGGACACCCGGCCCAACTGCGGCAACATGCTCTCCGGCGTGGTGCCATTTGCCCTGGACCAGGGCTTGATCCCGGCACAAGAAGGCAGTACCACCGCCCGTGTGTTCAATGTCAACACCGGCTCACGCATCGACATCACCGTCTGCACCCCAGGTGGCAAGGTCACCTATGAGGGCGATGCCCGCATCGACGGTGTGGCGGGCACCGCCGCCCCGGTGCTGCTGAACTTTCTGGATGCCTGGGGTGCGGTCACCGGCCAGTTGTTTCCCACCGGCCAGCGTATTGACGTGATTGACGGCCTGGAGCTGACCTGCATTGACGCGGCCATGCCCTTGATGATCTTGCGCGCCGCTGACCTGGGTCTGAATGGACGCGAGCGCCCTGCCGTGCTGGATGCCAACACCACCTTGCTGGCGCGTATCGAGGCCTTGCGGCTGCAAGCTGGCCAACGCATGGGCTTGGGTGACGTCTCCAACAGCGTGGTGCCCAAGCCCGTGCTGGTGAGCGCGGGCGACAGCGCTCACAGCATCACCTCGCGCTACTTCACCCCGCACAAATGCCATGCCTCCCATGCTGTGACCGGGGCGATTGGGGTGGCCACGGCCTTTGCCTTGCCTGGCACGGTGGCCAGCGGTCAGGCCATGGCCGCGGGTCGGCACGCGCTGGTGGTGCTGCACCCGGCAGGCCAGATTGACGTGGAGGTCACGCTGCAAGGAGAAGGTGCACAAGTCAGCGTGCAAAGCGCCGCCCTGGTGCGCACGGTGCGCAAGATCATGCAAGGGGTGCTGCACCTGCCGGGCTACGTGTTTCCCCCATCCGCCACTGAGCCGTCCGAGGCAGGCACCACGCAGGGCCGCCGTCAGTTTCCGCAAAAAGAGGTGCACATCATCGTGCCCACCAGCGCCGGGGGTGGTAACGACACCATGGCCCGCACACTGACGCGCAAGCTCGGGCCCCTGCTGGGTCAGTCGGTGGTGGTGGACAACCGGGCCGGAGCCAATGGCACCATCGCCAGCGAATACGTGGCCGCCGCTCAGGCCGATGGCCACACCCTGCTGTTTGGCTACATTGCCACCCACGGCATCAACCCGGCACTGCAAAAGCTGCGCTACGACCCGGTGGCCGACTTTGCGCCGATTGGGCTGATTGGTTACGCCCCCACCCTGCTGGTGGTGCCCTCTGAGCTGCCAGTGCATTCGGTGGAAGAACTGGTACGCCTGCTGCGCGGTTCTTCCGGCCGCCTGAGTTATGCCTCTGCCGGTGAGGGCACCGTGCCCCACTTTGCCGCTGAGCTGTTCAAGCTGCAAACCGGCACGCAGATACAGCGCGTGGACTATGCTGGTGGCGCGCCTGCCATCGCAGACCTTGCCAACGGACTGGTGCAGATGATGTTTCCCAGCGTTTACACCGCTCAGCCCTATCTGCGCAGCGGCAAAGTCAGGGCGTTGGCCATTGCGGGCGCCGACCGCATCGGTGCGCTTCCCGAGCTGCCCACCTTGCTGGAAGCTGGTGTGCCAGGGGTTGAGCTGACCCAATGGTACGCGCTGTTTGCGCCGGCCAAAACGCCGGTGTCAGTCGTGCGCCAACTCAACATGGCCCTTAACACTGTGTTGAAGGACGCGGACACGGTGGCCCGCATGGAAGCCGATGGCGCGAGGGTGCAGACTTCATCACCAGGTGAATTGCACGATCTGCTGATCGCCGAGAGCGAAAAGTGGCAGCGTGTGGTGATCAATGCGGGGTTGAGGTCTGAATCGGTTCTTGATGGTTAGATTCGGCGATAAGTGATTAGGCGATGCATGGTCAATTCGATCTCTTTTTTGGAGATGGATTCGAAGGCCATCTTCCTCGGAAAGAACTCGGGGATCAGCCCGTTCATGTTCCCGTGGCATCGCGCTCCCCGGAGAAGCACGGATGGGCAATGATTTGGGGAACCCGTAAGCTGACGGTCGTGACCGGCAGCAACGGGTCTTTCCTTGACCCTCAAAAGACCCAAGCACGCCACTGAAAAAAGCAAGATGGACGGGGCAGGTGCATTCCATCACAATATTGTTGAACTTTTCAACAATGAAAGATCGCTATGTCCACCGTCAATTTCAGTGTTCCGGAAGACATCAAAGCTGCCTTCAACATCACCTTTGAAGGCCAAAACAAGAGTGCGGTCATTGCTGACTTGATGCGCGAGGCGGTGGAGCGCGCACAAAGCCAACAGCGCAACAAAGACGCTTTTCAGCGCATTCTCAAGCGCAGACAACACGCCCCCAGCGTCACAGAGGCCCAGTTACGT
>Ga0100393_10003728_pt1 | contig 14227 bp, 10 predicted proteins | sample CryGeymeta201517_FD_81546 | JGI IMG/M metagenome (GOLD analysis project Ga0100393, IMG submission 81546) | Groundwater microbial communities from Crystal Geyser aquifers in Utah, USA - Crystal Geyser metaG 2015-17 | ecosystem: Environmental > Aquatic > Deep subsurface > Groundwater | place... | reverse complement strand
GCTTTTTATCATGAAAGGGTGAAAGCTCTATCTACAATGTCTTGTTGTTCTTTTGCGTGAACCTTGGCAAAGCCTGTTGCAGGCGAAGCACTCGAGTTTCGCGAGAATAGTTTCAAACTGAAGTTTTCATCCCAACGCAATAAGAAGGTCCAGGCTCCCATATTTTTAGGCTCTTCTTGTACCCATCCAAAATCGGCATTGCTATATTTCTTGCGAATTGCTTGCATTTGCTTTTCTGGATAGGGGAATAACTGCTCCAGACGAACAATCGCAACATCCTTTCTCTCTTCGTCTTGTTGTTTTTTCAAGAGGTCGAAGTAGATTTTTCCACTACAGAATAAAACACGTTTAACGTTTTTAGCGCTTACATAAGTATCGTCGATCAATTCTTGGAACCCACCCGTAGTAAAGTCCTTTTTTGTGCTGACACAGAGTGGGTGACGAAGCAAGCTTTTTGGGGTCATGACTACCAAAGGAATTCTGAAATTCCGGGTCATCTGACGACGCAACAGGTGGAAAAAGTTTGCGGGGCTGGTAATATTGGTCACCTGCATATTCACATGCGCACAAAGTTGCAAAAAGCGTTCGAGGCGAGCAGAAGAATGTTCAGGTCCCTGTCCTTCATATCCATGAGGCAAGAATAGGCTTAGTCCGCTAAAGGTCTTCCATTTGGCTTCAGCGGCCGCGATAAATTGGTCGATAATAATTTGGGCTCCATTGCCAAAATCGCCAAACTGAGCTTCCCAGATGGTAAGCGTTTTTGGAGTGGCCATGGAATATCCATACTCAAAGCCCATTACCCCATATTCAGAAAGTAAGGAATTATAGATTTCAAATTTTCCTTGACCTTCGCGGATATTGGCTACGGGAGCATACTCTTGTTCGGAGTCTTCGCTTTTAATGATGGCGTGCCGATGCGAGAAGGTTCCTCTTTCTACATCCTGACCGCTCATTCGTACGGCAAACTCTTGGTCTACCAAAGAAGCATAGGCCATCAATTCGCCCATCGCCCAATCGAGTTTATCCGTTGCCACCATATTGGCGCGGTCTTTAAAGAGCTTATCGATTTTTCTGAGTGGTTTGAAATCGTTTGGCATTTCCGTGATCTTGGCTGCCAATCGCTCAAAGTCCTTCGCGCTAATTGCTGTTTTCGGACTGCTCTCTACCGCCTTTTCTGTCACCGCCGAATAGTCTGACCAAATATCGCCAACAAAATTGCTCGCACGTTTTGGTCCATCGAGTTTCGACATTTCCAATTTGCCTTGCAATTCTGAGCGGAATTTTTTCTCCATTTCACGGGCTAAATCGGCTTCAATTTTTCCTTGAGAAAGCAAGTACTCATTGTAGATTTCACGTGGGTTTTTATGTTTTTCAATCGCTTTGTACAAGAGCGGCTGAGTAAAGCGTGGTTCGTCGCCTTCGTTATGCCCGTATTTTCGGTAACCCAATAGGTCGATGAAGATATCGCAGTCAAATTCTTGACGGTATTCCATTGCCAATTTCACAGTGTAGATGACCGCTTCCGCATCATCTGCATTCACATGGAATACAGGGCTTAAAGTGGTTTTTGCTACGTCTGTGCAATAGGTTGAGCTTCGCCCGTCGGTATAGTTCGTGGTAAATCCTATTTGGTTATTTGTTGTGATATGGATGGTTCCTCCCACCTTATAGGCATCGAGGGTAGCCATTTGAACCACTTCATACACCAAGCCTTGACCAGCCATTGCTGCATCACCATGAATCATGATCGGAACCACTTTTTTCGCGTTTCCCTTGTATTTTTGGTCGATGAGTGCTCTCGCCATTCCTTGAACAACCGGATCAACGGCTTCGAGATGCGATGGATTTGGAAGTAGGGAAATAGCAACAGCTCTTCCAACTTCAGATTTATATTGCGACGAATAGCCAAGATGGTATTTTACGTCGCCTTCGAATAAAGCTTCTTCAAAAGCCTTGCCTTCAAATTCTCTAAAAATGTCTTCATATGATTTGCCTAAAATATTGGCCAATACGTTCAAGCGACCACGATGTGCCATGCCCAAAACGAATTCATCAACATCATGTTCAGAGCCAAATTGAATCACGGCATCCAAGGCAGGAATTAAGGTTTCTAAGCCTTCGAGTGAAAAACGTTTTTGTCCTACAAACTTAGTATGCAGGAAGCTTTCAAACACGACAGCCTTATTTAGTTTGTCTAAAAAATGACGTTTTTCATTGATGGTGAGCTGTGGAGTATTGCGCCCTTGTTCCATCTTGTCTTGCAACCATTTTAAACGTTCTGGATGGCGCATGTACATGTATTCCACTCCAATAGAACGACAATAAGTATCCTCTAGTAGTTGGATGATGTCCTTGAGCTTTGCAATACCAAGTCCTACTTCATGTCCTGCATTGAAGGTTTTCTCCATGTCAGATTTCTCCAAGCCGAAGTTTTCAATGTCCATGGTTGGACTGTATTTGCGGCGTTCACGAACAGGATTGGTATGCGTGAATAAATGGCCACGTGTACGGTAACCATGAATGAGGTTCAGTACATTAATTTCTTTTAATGCATCTTCCGATACGGCTTGACCAGCGCCGCCATTTTTTTGGCTGCCGAGTTCAAATCCTTCGAAGAACTTTTTCCATCCAAAATCAACGGATTCAGGATCGCTAGCATATTGTTGGTAAAGATCGTCGATGGCCGCGACGTCGGCATTGCTCAAATAAGAATGTGCATCCATAGTACGTATTGTGATTCGCAAAAGGCGTGCAAAGATATGGAAAATGTGCTGGAGAAAATGGTCAAAAGCAACATGGTTTCAATCGATTAATTTTGAATGATTCTGAATTACATGATTTAAATCAGGTTTCCACTTGAGTACCATCATTTTTTATAGCTTAGTGACAACGAACCTTTGTACACTAAAATAACGTTGACACACATGACGCAGATTGAGAAGTTCAGTTACGACAACAAGATTGTCAGGAATTTCGGGGTTGCCACGGTAATTTGGGGAGTAATCGGAATGTTGGTGGGGCTTTTGGCTGCCATCCAGCTTTACGAACCTGCTGCCAACCTGGGTAATCCCTACACTACTTTTGGTCGAATTCGGCCGCTCCACACCAATGCCGTAATTTTTGCTTTCGTAGGAAACGCCATCTTTATGGGCGTGTATTATTCCTTGCAAAGGCTATGTAAGGCAAGAATGTTCTCCGACCTCCTGAGTAATGTCCATTTCTGGGGTTGGCAGCTCATTATCTTATCGGCTGTGATTACCCTTCCTTTGGGTATGACTAGTTCGCATGAGTATGCTGAACTTGAGTGGCCAATCGATATTGCCATTACCCTCATCTGGGTAGTTTTTGGTTGGAACATGTTTGGAACAATTCTGAAGCGTCGTGAGAAACATCTCTACGTAGCAATATGGTTCTATATTGCCACATTCGTTACCGTTGCAGTCTTGCATATTGTCAATTCATTCCAGCTGCCTATTGGCTTCATGAAAAGCTACTACTGGTATTCTGGCGTTCAAGATGCTTTGGTGCAATGGTGGTACGGACATAATGCGGTAGCATTCTTCTTGACTACACCGTTCTTGGGATTGATGTATTATTATCTCCCAAAGGCCGCAAATCGTCCGGTATACTCCTATAAGCTATCGATTCTCCATTTCTGGACCCTCATTTTTATCTATATCTGGGCAGGTCCACATCATTTGCTATACAGTACTTTGCCAAACTGGGCACAGTCGGTTGGAGTGGTATTTTCCATCATGCTCATTGCTCCATCTTGGGGAGGGATGATAAATGGGCTGCTCACCCTACGCGGTGCCTGGGATAAGGTGCGCGAAGATGCCATCTTGAAATTCTTTGTGGTAGGGGTTACTTGCTACGGGATGGCCACATTAGAAGGGCCTCTTCTTTCTTTGAAAAATGTAAATGCCATCGCTCACTTTACCGACTGGATCGTAGCCCACGTACATGTTGGAGCGCTCGGTTGGAATGGTTTGATGACTTTTGGTATCCTGTACTGGATCATGCCAAGAATCTATAACACAAAATTGTACAGTCAAAAATTGGCCAATGCACATTTCTGGCTGGCTACTTTAGGAATAGCCTTTTATGCGATTCCAATGTACTGGTCAGGTTGGCAGCAAGGGCAAATGTGGAAGGACTTCGGCCCAGACGGCATGTTAGTCTATCCAGAATTTATCAAAACAACCATCTCCATCCGACCCATGCATATTATGCGTTCACTCGGTGGTACGATTTACTTGGGAGGGGTGTTTGTGATGGTCTATAACCTGATTAAAACAGTAAAAAGTGGGTCCTTGGTGGCCAATGAAAATGCCGAAGCGCCGGCCTTGATGAAACATGTTCCGAAAGGAAAAGAGAATTGGCATCGGGTGATTGAGAGAAAACCTTTGATGATGCTGGTGCTTTCATTAATTGTGATCATGATTGGAGGAATTGTGGAAATGGTTCCAACCTTCTTGATTGAGTCGAACGTCCCCACAATTGCTGCGGTCAAACCGTATACTCCACTTGAATTGGAAGGTCGGGATCTGTATATCAAAGAGGGTTGTGTGGGCTGTCATAGTCAAACCGTTCGTCCATTCCGCTCAGAAACCATGCGCTATGGCGAATATTCGAAAGCAGGGGAGTTTGTGTATGATCATCCATTCCTGTGGGGGTCCAAACGTACCGGTCCGGATTTATCGCGTGAGGGAACCTTGAAACTGTACAAACAGGATTCATGGCATTATTATCACTTCATAAAACCGAGTGAAATGACTTCTGGCTCCATCATGCCTTCCTATGCTTGGCTTACCACGAACGAGTTGGATGTGAGTAAAACAGGAACGAAGATAAAGGCCATGCGTACCTTAGGAGTTCCATATCCTGAGGGGTATGAAAATCAAGCTTTGGCAGATTTAGAAGCGCAGGCACAGGGAATTGCGGATAACCTAAATAATGAAGGGGTGCGCACGAAAGAGGGCGAAAAAGTCCCTTCAAATACCGAGGTGATTGCACTCATTGCCTACCTCCAACGCTTAGGAACCGATATTACTAAAACTGAAACCGCTAAATAACTAAAACGATGTTCAAACAATTTGTAAGCGGAATAGAAGGAATGGATCAGTACCTGATTTTTTCCATGATTGTCTTCATCCTGTTTTTCTTAGGGATCTTGATTTATGTCTTGCGCATGAAGAAAGAAGACATTCTCGAACTGTCTAATATTCCATTAACCGATAAAGAAGATAAGTCCAATGAAGAAGCATAGTTCAATCTCAAAATTAGCACTCGTCGTGCTTTTGTTTGTTGGTGCCTCTCAGGCTGCTCAAGCCCAAACGATTGCTGAATCCATGCCTTTTAGTATGGAAGAATTTCTCTGGGGCATTACCTTGTTAATGGGGGCTATGCTCTTGTTTCTCATTTTTGTGATGATGCGTTTAATTCAAATGTTGAATGACGAAAAAGCGGGAATTCCAAAAAAGGAACGACTGACAATTTGGGAAAAACTTCTTTCTCTGCGTCCCATGTCGGATGAGGAAGAGCTGGTGATGGATCATACCTATGATGGGATTTATGAGCTCGATAACCCTACACCTCCTTGGTTTAATTTCTTGTTCTATGGAACCATCATCATCGGAATAATTTACATGGTGAACTATCATGTGATTGGCGACGGACGGGTACAAGAGAATGAATACGCCGCTGAAATGGCCGAATGGGAAGTTAAATCAGCAACATATCAAGCAAATCAAACAGATTTAATTGATGAGACAAATGTAAAGCTTGTAACGGATCCAGCTTTGCTTGCTGAGGCAGCCAATATTTTTCAAGCTAAGTGTGTGGCTTGTCATGGTGATCAAGCGGAAGGTAAAAATGGCCCGAATCTCACGGATGAATATTGGATTCATGGTGGAGAACTTGGTCAAGTGTTTAAAACCATCACTCAAGGAGTGCCTGAAAAAGGAATGATCCCATGGAAGGGTTTATTAAAGCCGAATGAAATTCAGGTGATGGCGAGCTATATTCTTTCGCTGCAAGGAACCCTCCCTGCAGGGGTAGGTAAAGCTCCAGAAGGAGAAAAAATGAGTGGGGAAGCTCCTGTAGAAGAAGCTCCTACTATGGGTTCTACCATGAATGAAAGTGCAAGTTTGTTAGCTAAATAATATGGAAGCCGCAAAAGCTTTAGACGATCAACATTACCGCGACAGCCTCTCAAACGTGAATAAAAAGGGCAAACGTCTTTGGATATTCCCGAAGAAGCCAAGCGGTGGATACTATAATGCGCGGTCAATCGTAGCCTGGGTATTGATGGCATTGATGTTTGTCGGTCCGTTCATGAAATGGAATGGTCACCCCTTAATGCTATTTAATGTGTTAGAAAGGAAATTCATCATTTTCGGATTTCCCTTCTGGCCTCAGGATTTTGCCATATTTGCTATAGCCATGCTCACGGGAATTGTGTTCGTGGTTCTATTTACGGTCGTTTGGGGAAGGGTATTCTGCGGATGGGTTTGTCCGCAAACCATCTTCATGGAAATGCTCTTTCGCAAAATTGAGTATTGGATTGATGGGGATTGGAAACAGCAACAAAAGCTGGAAGCCATGCCTTGGAACAGCGAAAAGATTTGGAAAAGGTCTTTAAAGCATAGCCTTTTCTTTCTTCTTTCCTTTCTCATAGCCAATACCTTCCTCGCCTATATTATTGGGGTAGATGATTTGGGCTTGATGATCAAAGAAGGTCCTCTGGCACATATCGGAACTTTGGTTTCGCTCTTGATATTTACGGGTGTCTTCTATTTCGTTTTTGCCTTTTTTCGGGAACTGGTTTGCATCATTGTATGCCCTTACGGTCGTTTACAAGGAGTGATGCTCGATAAAAAATCGCTGGTTGTTACCTATGATCATGTGCGCGGTGAGCCAAGAGGAAAAATGAGCAAGAAGGAAGATACTTCGCATTTGGGCGATTGTATCGACTGCAACCTCTGTGTAAATGTCTGTCCTACGGGTATCGATATCCGAAATGGAATCCAACTCGAATGCATCAACTGCACCGCCTGTATCGATGCATGCGATGATGTGATGGAGAAAATTAACCGTCCGAAAAGCCTTATTCGCTATGATACAGTGGAGGGAGTAGAGAAAGGTGAAAAGTGGAAACTCTCAGGAAGGGCGATGGCCTACAGTTCAGTATTAATTCTATTGGTGAGTGTATTGACCTTCTTTATCGCCTCCCGAGAAGATATTGAGGCCGTTTTGATCCGAACCACAGGCTCTACCTACCAATACCAAGGAAGTGATAAGATAAGTAACTTGTATAATGTAGAGTTTATCAATAAGACCTTCTCTGAAAAGCAAGTAACCATGAAAATGGAGGATGACCGTGCTGAGCTGGTTATTATTGGCGATAAAAACTTCATGGCTCCTCCGGGCGAGCAGAGCAAGGGGACCATCATGGTGGTTTTTCCAACGGCTCAAGTAAAAAGTAACCGATTTACGGTGCCCATTGGGGTGTATGTAGATGGGGAAAAAATTAAAACCTTCGAGGCGGGATTTGTCGCCCCGGTAACGAACTAATCATGAAATTACATTTCGGTCACGGCGTTTTCCTCTTTGCAGGCTTGTTTGTGGTTTTTATCGTTTATCTCGTATCTCAGATGCTCGGACAAAAGATAGACCTTGTTGAGCGTGATTATTATGAAAAAGGCTTAGAATATCAGGAGGTTATCAATCAGCAAACGAATGAAAAAATCAGCTTCGATGTGAGTCAGAAGGGAGCAGACTTCTTGATTCATGCAAAATCGGAGCTGACAACTTCCTCCTGTTTTATTGAGTTTTACCGTCCATCGAATTCGGAGTTAGATACGAGCCTCATGGTACCATTAACAGCGGGAAATGCCAGCGCTACGAACCTCAATATGCAACACGGAATGTACCATTATACCCTTCGGTATAAGGAAGGAGAAACCTGGTACCACCAAGAAGGCGAATTGCTATGGCGCTAATCTGGGCAGCCTTTCTAACTGGGTTATTTGGAAGTCTTCATTGCTTGGGCATGTGCGGGCCTTTGGTGATGGCGCTACCCCAAAGTAGTGGCGCACGAGCAATTCTTTATCATTTCTCTCGCATCATTGCTTATGCCATTATGGGCCTCTTAATCGGACTCTTTGGTAAAGGACTCAATCTTGCAGGGTTTCAGCAAAGTATCAGCATTTTTAGTGGAGTCCTCGTATTGCTCTTTGCTTTCGGTTTACTCCGTAAGAAGAGTGCATGGCCTCCCTTTTTTATGAGACTTTACCAACGTTGGATGCAAAGTACCGATCTGGGATCTGTGGCCTTACTCGGTTTGCTAAACGGCTTCCTTCCATGCGGTATGGTCTATGTGGCCATGGCTGGGGCCTTGGTGGAACAAGATGCTTTGATGGGTGCCGTATATATGTTGGTATTCGGCTTAGGCACGCTGCCAATGATGCTTGGAATTAGCTGGAGTAAAAAGCTCTGGAGTGTTTCCCTGCGCCAAAAACTCAATAAAGCTATTCCCATATTCACTATCCTAATCGGTATTCTCTTTATCCTACGAGGTCTCAATCTCGGTATTCCTTATATCAGTCCAAAAGTGGCAAATCAAGCAGTGGAAGACTGTTGTCGCTAAATCCTGCTTCCCAAGAGGAAGAACATACACGGCTAATTTGAACTAGCGAATATATAAATAGTGATTCTCGAGTATTTCAAAAATACAAGTAGAATTTTCTCCATTTATAAAGCTTCTTGCGCGCCAATGGGATACCTAGTTATTGTGTTCCTATTCTAAACTAAATTATAATATGAACGTCAAACGGCTAATCCTACCATTTCTCCTTAGCTTTTTATTTACCAATCTCTATTCTCAAACGACGCTTTATGCAGGTGATGTTGCCTTCATATCCATGCACCAGGCTCCTACAGGTGCAGATACATTTGCCATAGTATTACTCACGGATATTGCCCAAGGTACACAGATTGGTTTTACAGATGGATGCTGGAAGGATGCCAATGGCTATCATATATTCACTTCTAATATGCTCGAGTGGTATTTCGTGTGGGAAGCTCCAACTGGTGGATTAAAAAAAGGCACAATTATCAAGTATTATTCATCAGCCACAGGAAATACAACCCATGGAACCACTGGCTTGGCATCGATAGGAAGCGTTATTCGTGGTAAAGGGTTGAGCTCTAATGCGAATGGGGATCAAATATTCGCCTTTCAAGGCATCAATTCAATCGATACAACGACGAATTACCGTTTAGAAGTAACCCGACATTTGGCTGGGATTCACATGAATTTTATTTCAATAACCGGTGACGCGAACTGGGATGGTGCTTCTTCAGCGCCTGGACTGATTCAGTCTGAATTGCCCGATTCACTCGTCAATGGGGTGAGCGCTATTCGATTGGATTCGAGCAATGTAAAAAGACATAATGCTACCATGACGAGCAATATCCTCAGTCTGGATAAAACCGTAATCAATAATAAGGCGAACTGGACGGTGAGCAACACTCCTGAAATACCTGCCGTTCCCTTGCGGGCAACCTGGAACGGGACGGCTTGGGATGGCACAACCTCATCGAGCATGGATGCCATCATAAATTCAAATACAACGCCTGGAAGCTTTAGTGCTAAAAGTGTCAGGATAGATGCGGGTTTTGAACTCGCTTTAGGAAGCGGAACAGTTACTATTTATGGTGATCTTTTGAATGCTGGAAATGGCGTAACGGGAAGCGGAAACTTGGTGTTTAGCAAAAACGGGACTTCCTCTCTTTTAACCAATTCTATTGAATTAAGTGGGGTTTTAGAAGTGACAAGTGGTTGTACTTTAACTACGAATGGTTTTCTGACTTTGGCAGCAAGCTCAAGTACAAGTTATGGACAGGTTTCCCCAAACACGGCGGGTTCCATCTCGGGAAATGTCACTGTTCAAAAAGAAATGGGCAGTGTTTCAGCAGGCTGGAGACAGTATTCTTTTCCGGTTTCATCGCCAAGTGCTATTTCAAATGCACCTGTTTTTTTTATCAGCCATAGCCCAACAGCGCAAAGAAATGTCTTTTATTGGGATGCGACGGATGCAGGTTCTGGTGATGCCATCGGTTGGACATCTCCAGCAGACTTTTCTTCATCGGTATCAAAAGGTTATTCTATCTATCATGATAACAGCAATTCCGTACATACGCTAGCAAGTTCCATTTCAGTTACCGGAATAGTAAATCTTGGCACACAGTCATCGATTAGCATTCCAAATACGTATGACCCGGCCAATACGGGTAATTCAAGTTACCAAGGATGGTCTCTTGTAGGGAATCCATATCCATTTAACCTCGACATCGCAGAACTGGTTGCAAGTGGAGGGTTTGGTTCTGGAAATAAAAGTGTTCAAATATGGAATGGAACAAACTTTACCGGATTAAATACCGGAATCATTTCTCCCTTTCAGGCATTTTGGGTGAAAGCAGATGGCAGTTCACAAACCATTCAGTTGACCAATGCATCTGGTACGAATTCAACGGCAACTGCTTATATGAAAAATGAAAGAAACATTTTCCGATTGCGCATTGAAGATAGCGCGAATAGATTTGATGAGATGAGCATTCATTTTGAGTCTGAGGCGACCAATGACTATGAAGGCAGCTGGGATATCCCCAAGTTCAAATCCACCCGCATGGATGTTCCAAACCTCTATTCGAATGCAAACGGGGTTGCAGTAAGTCAGAATGCCTTGCCGCTGCAAATGGAATACAGCATACCCGTATTTCTAGAATCTCAAGTAGATGGAATTGGTTATGTTTTTAGTGCAATAACTGACGACTACTCCTTGCAATTACCTGTGTCACTTGAAGATAAAAAAACAGGAGTGATTCATAATCTAGGACTTTCAGCTTATTCATTTATTCATGACCGCAGCTTTTCAACAGACCGCTTTACCCTGCATTTTGGAAATTCAACTCCTTCAAGCGTCCAAGTTCTGACCCTTACTCAACCAAATGTATATGTGGATGGAGCAAGTTTCATGGTTGATCTACAGGAGCTATCCGGAACGGCGAGTATTGAGGTTGTTGATCTTTTGGGCAGGATTTGGTATTCATCCATCTTGCAACAAGGCAAACAAGAAATTCCGCTCTCAGAAAATGCAAAAGGACTGTTAATTGTGAAGATTCTTAACGGAAGCCAAATCAATAGTTTTCGGGTATTCAAATAAATTCTGGCTAATGGAAAAGCACCACCTTTTGTGTGCTTTTCATACTTGCCGAACGCAACACGACAAGCACCATAGTATTTCCATGAAGTATGGCTGATTCGATGCGGTGGCTTTCTGCTCCTGGACTGAGGTTTGTCAATGTGTGAGCATAAAGTAATTTTCCTTGCATGTCGAATACTTCCACAACAATTGGCTCTGCAGTTAATGCATTGAAATGTAAGTCAAGCTTATTTTTTGCTGGATTAGGAAGAACCTGCAATCCAAAACTTTTATAGCTTTCATTGTTCAGCTGTTCCATCCCAGTTTTTACCCCTTTAATGAGGCTGATTTTATAGATCGTTGGACTGGCGCTACTTTCATTTCCTGTATTGATGAAAAAGATATTCTTCGCTGTACTCTGAATGCCACCGACCATATAGCCAATCAACGTAGTGTCGGCAGTCAAATCATCATACTTAAGTACGCCATTACCGAATTCGGGTAAATTATCTGCTGGAATAAATTCAGCACTTGCACCTAGATAATCGGGTAGCTCAATGCCCATATTATATTCCTTGAGCAGGCCATTTTGGTCCATGGTAACGCGAGATATACTTTTTACAAAGGGAACATTATCATCCTTTACTAGGGTTCCTGCACTGTCGTAATATTGGCTTATCCCTCCCAAGAAGAGGGTATGCATGGCCTTGTTATTTTCAGAATACAAGGGGATATGGGCACAATGGTATTGTTGGTAATATTGAGAAAAGGAATTCTCTAAACGGTACGACTGGCTGTCGATCACTACAGCAGTAAGAAATGGCAAGTCGGCTTGGACCTGAAAAACACCAGAGAACGCAATAAGTCCTTCTCCTCCATTCGGGAAGATTTGGGGCACCACATTATAGTCGCGGCGATGAAACACCGCTGGGTCAAAATCTTCAGCCAAGAAGTTTACACTTAGATTAGTTCCATCATCTGATAGCGTAAATTTTCGATCAGCATTGGTATAGGTTTGGGTATAGCTGGCATGGCCCATTGGATTATAGCGTCCATCAAAACGCTGTCCTCCCGTTAAATGATAGACACCGTTAAGCTCATTTAGATATCCTCCAGTTACAGCGAAATTGGTATCGCTAATCTGACGGAAATCGTTCTGGATAGATTGGCCATTTACCACATGATTCAGCAAAGAAGGCAGATGAATGGCACTCATAACCGCATGAGTGATATGAGTACCTTTGGTCATGCTATAACCATAGCCTCCGACCACATACAGAAAACTATCCGCTTGAATAAATTCCATATTGGTAGAGAGTAACTGCTCTTGAATAGAGATGGCAAGGGTGCTGATGGAAGCGGTCCAAACTTGTGCTGTTATTGGGTCGACCACGGTAATGAAATCATTTTGTCCAGCCTGGTCAAAGGATGCATTGGCTTGGCGCTTATGTAGGCCGTCCGTCCGTCCGCCAAGCAGAATCCATTTGCCCTCGTATTTAGCCCAAGCGTAGGATTGAATTCCAGGCATATTAGAAATGCTCATTGGTTCAACGGTCAACGTAAAATCCTGAGCCAATAGTCCGGTTGGAAGAAGGAAAAGAAGGGAGATAAAAATGAAGGGTAGTTGTTTCATTACTTGCGAGTTATAGGTGCAAGGTCCCTCCTTTTGGGTATTAATTTAGTGACCCAAGTCACTTAAGTTAGTTTATTCTGATGCTCTCAGGATTCTGGATAAACACCAATAAGAGAATAGCCGAAACAAAGGCGCAAAAGGCCAAGAATTGAAAAAGCGTGTTCCGAGCGATTCGTAGTCGAGTTGGATTTGGGGTAAATACCCGGGCATCACCAATAAAAACAAGTAGTAGAAAAAGAAAAGCTGGATAAATATCAGTATCAAAGCCAGTAATAAGATAGAGAAAATCATTGAGAATGGTTAGGCTTATGAGAGTAGACGAACACAAATAAATGGAACTTATCATATGTTCTGGAAACCCAATCTTTAGGCGCGGCATGCCTAGTAAAGAGCATAGAGACAAGGCCGGTATAAAAAATAGCAGAAAGGAAACTTGGGCACTTATATTATCCGTGTCGAAGGTAAGTCCAACTAATGTTTTGTCAACAAAGGTTATATGCAATCCAGCTACAGTCACGGCATAAAAAAGAATCTTTCCTGGACTAGGATAATAATGCCTAAAGCCGTCGAAGTAGTTCTTTACTATCTTCTTCGGATCTATAATTAAACGTATGCAGGTAGCAAATACGGATTTTTCTAAAGAAAAGAGGTTCACCAAAAGATCGCTAAGTAGCCCGATGCTTGTCAGTTTTTTCGCGTCGTATTTTTGTCCGCAATTCGGACAATAATGTCGCTCTATTTCTGTTCCACAAATTGTACATGCTTGGTCATTAAGGTTCGACATAAGAGTGAGTAGATTTAGTTTTCATTACCAAGACATCATCAATAATAGCATGCAAGGTTTGCTAGATGATTTCCATTGATATTAATTGAAAGCAAAATACATGAAACTTCGGATTATTAATTCACAGCGACTTTGCTTCTTCGATAAATCTGAATCCTTTCTATATTCGCCCCATGACCATGCAGCTTACTTCATCCATCAGTGCGCAACTCCATATATCCGAACGTCAAGTAGCGGCAACCTTGAAGCTGCTCGAAGAAGGAGCGACCATTCCATTTATCTCGCGCTATAGAAAGGAAGCGACGGGCAGTTTGGATGAGGTGGAAGTGGGTGCTATCGAAGAGGCTTGGAAGAAATTGATTGAGCTGGAAAAACGTAAAGCGACCATTCTCAAAGCGATTGAAGAGCAGGGTAAATTGACTCCCGAACTGAAAGAGAAGATTGAAGGCTGTATGGATATGATCACCCTCGAAGACCTCTATCTTCCCTATAAGCAAAAACGAAAAACCCGGGCAACAGCTGCTCGTGAAAGAGGACTTGAGCCCCTTGCAAAAATCCTTATGGCGCAAAAGGAACAGACTCCCGAATATGCCGCCAAACGTT
>Ga0100393_10003727_pt1 | contig 14227 bp, 14 predicted proteins | sample CryGeymeta201517_FD_81546 | JGI IMG/M metagenome (GOLD analysis project Ga0100393, IMG submission 81546) | Groundwater microbial communities from Crystal Geyser aquifers in Utah, USA - Crystal Geyser metaG 2015-17 | ecosystem: Environmental > Aquatic > Deep subsurface > Groundwater | place... | reverse complement strand
TAGTCAGAATTTGCTAAATTACAGATGAACGCGGCGCGCCAGTTTCACTGGCACGAAATTCGGCGGCGGCGGAAAAATCAGTCGGAGTTTCGTTCAAAATAGGTTCGAGCTTCGTTCAGTAATTGCGACCAATTCGAATTTTTGGTGGTGCCCGCCTCCGCCGCCAAAAAATTATACGGCTCCTGCCAGCTAAAATGCACTTTTTTATCGTCTATTTTTTATTTTTCTTTTCTTTCCTCTGTTTTTTCCTTTATCATCATAGGCAAAAGTGAAAATATCGCCCCAAAAATAAAAACCCACCAAAATGGAAACCCCATACTCAATATTAGTAGGAAACTTGCCAAACCCAAAATATTTCCAACTCTATATCCAGTTTCCCGAAAAACAACATACTTTGTCTTATTCCCGGTTTTATTCCCGTCAATCGCATGAGTGTAAGCAAGGGCATTAAGCGGTAAATAGAAAAAGTTAGAAACAATTTTGTAAAGCGAATCAATAATATAAAAAAAGATTGGCGTTCGTAAAAAGATTCTAGCTATAAATGTAATGGCTACGCTAACTGATCCTATTTTCTCCATTTTGTCTTTTTCAATACAATCACTTAGTTTTCCTGCAATTAATGCCACTAATCCGGAAGTCAAAACTACAACGGACGCGACTATTCCTACCTCAATATAGTTTTTGAAAATTGTAAACAAAAGTAGCGGCCAGGCAACTGAATAGACAATCTCTTCACCACCGGCACCAATAAAAGAAATAAAATCCCGCTTTTTTTCCAGGATTTCGTTTTTAACATCAAGAAAATTTACCGACTCAAGCTTTTCGATATCGTTAACAAAAATCAAAAAGATCATCGACAGAAGGATAAGAATAAGGGAAATGATAAAAAGCGTAGTGAATCCAAAAATAGTTATTATTATTCCCGCTGAAATTGGGGCAATTAATCCTGTGGAAGTCCCAAGCATTTCCAAAAAACCTACTTCTTCACCAAATTTTTTTGGGTTACCAACCTCCAGAAAAAATGTATGGTACGAAATCCAGTAAAATGAGGCAGCAACTCCCCATAGGACAAAATTCAGGAATACAAGCTGTGTGTTTTGTGAATAAAACAATATAAAAAGAAATATTGCCAGGAAAAATTGACCAATGAGAAATCCCGCCTTTATCCCAAACTGCGCATTTATTTTTGATGCCAATGTAACTAGCAACCCATGAATTATTTGAAGGCAAAGGAAAGCAAAAACTACTAACAGTAATGCACTTTTTTCGCTAAATCCTTCACTCAAAAAGATTTTAAAGATATAAATGGGTAAAAAAAGCCCCAAGAAAAGAAAAACAAAGGTTCTTATCACGGCAACAATATAAAGGAGTGATAGATATTCGCTTTTGTGATGTGGCAAGTGAAACAGACTAGCGTATGACCGCATAAATGCTTTCCTGAAATAAACTAAAGTCTATGTTAAAATTATAGCCGTTTACAAAAAATGTCGAACTTCATTTTATTAGCTCGCCCCGCCAAGCGGGGCTCGCTGCTCCGGCGCTGCGCCCCCCGCCTGCTATCGCTTTGCGAAGCATTGCGGGCAGGCCACCCGCCGCGCCTCCGCTATTTTTTGCGCGCGCGATTTTGCGATTGCTTTCGCAATCGCTTATTTAAATAACTTCCCAAGGGGCACCTGGATCCAGGTGTAAAACTTTAATGTCCGTTAACTTATTTTGCAAAACTTCTGCTAATCTTTTTGCTCCAGGATTTTCAGTAAAATAATCTCCAGCGTCAATCATGGCCAAATCTAATTCACTTGCAAAACGTGCCCTTGAATCTTGAACATCGCCAGAGACCAAAACATCGGCACCTTTTTGTTTTGATAGTTCAATAATCTCTGTCAGTGAATTTCCCGAACCCGCAACAATTGCAACCACACCTATGGTTTTGTTTTTATCCCCAACGACCAAAACATTTTTACATTCGAGAGATTTCTTTACGGATTCAGCAAATTGTTCCAAACTTGTGGATTTTATTTTTCCTATTCTTCCATATGGTAATTTATCGGTGACTTCTATCTCTAATAATTTTGCTAACGTGTCATTATTTCCGTCTTTCGCCTCATCCCACTCCGAGTGGAGGCGATAAATACAAAAACCACCCTGTTTTACAAGTTTTTCTCTTTTTTGGTTTGGCGGGTATTTCAGTAAAGCTGCATCGACTAAAAAAGATTTCTTTGACTGGTATAAGGGCTCGTGAATTATGAGCATATCAACTTTATTTTCAACTGCTTCTCGAAGAACTTTAACAGTTGGTCTTTCTGTTACCCCAATAACTGAAATCTCTTTATTTTCATCGCCAACAATAAAGCCCATTTCCTCGCCTTCATAAGCCAGTTCGGGTGGGGCTATTTTTTGAATCACTTTTACTATATCTTGGACTTTCATAATCTCTAGTTCTAATTATACATATTTTTATCTCTTTTGGAATATCATGACTATTGTTTTTATTTTGAGAAATTTGTATAGCAGATGTATTGCGTAATTAGCACGTTAACAGTCCAATAACACCCAAAAGGTTAACATTCAGATTCTTAGGTTGTAAATGCCAGTCGGAAGTCAGTCAGAGCGGCAATATTTCTGAAATCTTTCCGGTAAGAGGTAATTCTGTTTCTAAAGACATCGGCAAGCAGGCGGTATTTCTTAAGCCTGGAAATGACATGCTCCACGATAACCCTCTTTTTGGCCAGTTTGGTATTGAAAATCTTCTCAGAACGGGTAAGTTCCTTCTTCCAACGGTTCCGTTTAATCGGAATAGCACTCACAAGATTGGGAAAATCCTTTTTGAGGCCTTGATACCCTCGATCAAGATGTAGTCGGCTGTATTTGGGGATATGTTCGACCGCGTGTTCCTCCTTGAACATCTCATAATCATGGACTTTCCCCGGATAAGTTCCAGATAGTGAAAGAATGGTGCCTGCTTTGGAAACAGTAAGCTGTGTTTTGACGGTATGACGCTTCTTTTTACCCGAATAATACTTCTTTTGCAGTTGTTTCTTGGGGTGCAGTCTCTGTTGTTCGGTTGAGTCAATGAAAATCTCGGCAATTTCGGGGAACTCGCGCTGCAGATCTTTAAAAGAGGAGATTTTCTTTCTCCCTGTTTGGATACTCCGCACGATACGCTTCAAAGACAGGCGTAATTTTGGATCAGCCGCCGACTCAACAAGAGGACGCAAACGTTTAATCAGTTTGCAGGCATTTCCTCCGTCAAACATCAACAGCAATCCGAGAAACCAAAACGCAGGATAGATCTTATACCAGATTAAGATACAAAGAAGTTTTTCCTCCATGGTTTGCAAGTGATACGGATGCCCGGCACCGATTGGTCGTTGGCGACTGGTATGCGATAGTCTTTTTACTTCAGCATGTTGCCATAGGGGAGCAATCCGTTGCGTCAGTTCATGGAATTGGGACTGGGTTAAACCAGTGCACCTTTTGAGTGATATTGGGTTGTTAAAGAACTTGTGTGATATCATGGTAGGGAAACCTCCTACCTAGACAATATCATAAATTCTAATTACGCAACAGTTCTATTATTTGATTGTTCTGTAGGCTTGTTTTCAGTAGACATATTCTGCCTGATCATATACTTGGTCGCGTTGATATTCAAGGGTCACAAGATTTAAGATTTTACTGTCAAATTTACTCGTATCCCAGTGTTTGAAAATTGATTCAGTTAATGGTATAAAGAGTTCAAGACTTGTCGCTGCTGGTCGATTAGACCTCATACCGCTTGAGATTTAATCCTTTTCTGTCTCTTAAACATTCAATAAGTTGCTTTTATGCAATCCAAACACCTGCGATACAAACAAAGCCTGACTCTTTTCCCCACCCCGCCTTTTCATTTTGACGGAACATTCCACAAACCTTCCCATTTTCCCGACCATCTAAGTTTATGGGAAAAAGGAATATATTGGCAATCGTTTCGAGTCGATAGGCAGCTATACGGATTGAAAATCTACAATCAGGGCACAATCGAAAAACCCGAGCTCGAGGCTTTACTTTTTGCAGACCACATTATTGGCAAACAAGAGTTAGAATTGCTAAAAAATGAAATAACCTGGCGATTTAATCTGAAAGCCGATCTAAAGGAATTTTTTGAGATTGCGGGGAAGGACAAAAAGTTTTCTCCGATTTTTAAGAAATGGCGGGGAATTGGTAAAATTATATGGTGTTGGGCCCGAGACTGTCCGGATTTTGCTTTTTGAAGCCCTGCACCATTGCGATACTTTCGATCACATTGCGCCCTGGCAACAGAAGATTTGTACACGTCTTTTTTATCACCAGACAGATATTTCGGCTGATAAAATTCGGGCGGATATTCAAAAACAATATGGCAAATATTCGATGTTGGCGGTGCATTATATCTGGGAAGATATTTTTTGGAAAAGAAAACATAAGCACATTGCTTGGTTGGAAAAAGAAATCAGATTATAATTTAAAAAGGAATGACGGATGGTTAAAAAAATCCCCTTTGTCACCAATCATCCTGATAACATGCACTGCGTGAATGCGGTTTTTAGGATGGTGCATCGATACTTTTTTGGAAAAGATTTAAGTTGGCAGATGATTGATAAACTAACTCATGCTATTTCTGGAAAAGCTACCTGGACTTTTATCGGTGAAATGGAATTCGTCAAAAAAGGATTAGATGTAATTAATATTGAACCGGTTGATTATCAAAAGCTATATGAAAAAGGTCCGGAATACTTAAAAGAAGCAGCAGGAAAGCAGACCGCCCAATATTATCTTGAAAAAAGCAATATTGCTTCAGTGCTGTCGTGTATCCCCGAATATCTAAAGACTGTCAAACACGAAACCAGAAGAGCTTCTCTAGAAGAAATTATCGGATTTCTAAAACGGGGAGCCCTAGTTGGCGCGGAGGTAAATTCCAGAATTTTAAACCAAAAAGAAGGATTTGACCTGCATTTCGTTTTGCTTTACGATTTTGACGGAAAGAATTTTATTGTGCATGATCCAGGTTTTCCTCCAATAAAATCAAGAAAAGTGGATATTAAAGAATTTAATCAATGTTTTAATTTTGAGGGTGCCAACGGAGGAGTGGTAGTTTTCAAAACAAATCTATGAAAAAGCATGTGATTTTAGACACCGACATCGGAGGAGATCCAGACGACACCCTGGCTCTGCTTTTAGGTTTGGTTAGCCCCGAGATTCAGATTGACCTTATTGTTACTTCGGATGAATATGGCGGTGTGCGGGCCTCTTTTGCCAAAAAAATTGTCAAGAGCCTTAATTTTGATATTCCGGTGGCGCGCGGATGCGATGCTTTAGGCGATAAATTTTGCGTGGTTGACGATTTGTCTTTTCTTAAAGAATGCAAAACTGATTATCTGTAGGCGATAAAAGAGGCTGTTAAAAGAAATTCTAAAACCCACTATGTCTGTATTGAGCCGCAATCTAACCTGGCCGCTTTTTTGGAATCCAATCAATTTTCATTTCCGAAATTAGAAGTGGTGATCATGGGCGGAGCCATCAATTACCGGATTAAGGGTGTCGCCGAACATAATGTAAGATTTGATTGCAAGGCCGCTTTAAAAGTCTTTCATTCTAAAGTTTGTAAACGTTATGTTTTAAGTGATACAACCTATAATCCGGCACTGGAAATTGATGCCAGCCACAGGATATACCACGGACTGAAGGAGTCGAAGATTATTGTCATGGGTGATATTTTGCAAAGCTTTGAAAATTATTTTAAGGCTTATTTTAACAGCACTATGATGCACGATCCATTGACTTTTTCTGACGTCATCGAACCTCAATTTATCAATCTTGAAGAGAGAAAAATTACCATGGCAGAAAGTGGTATCATGAATTATTCAGATAAAGGGCTTTTGCAACGAGTGAGCGTTGGTGCCGACTACCCGGGTTTTATGGAATTTCTTGAGCACAGACAGTCTTTCATCTAAAATATCTCTTATGTCCAATCCGCAATTAGTTGAATTTCAAACATCAGACAAACTTAATCTTCCGGGACTGTTCTACGAGCCTTTTAGAAAAACGGATAAAGCTGCGCTCTATCTGCATGGCAATGGAAGCTCATCCGTTTTTTATGACGTTACAATCATGAACTTTTTAGGATCCGAACTCAATTTACATCAAATTGCTTTTTTGCCGTTTAACAACCGCGGAGCAAATTATATTACCAAACTTCGAGTTGATGATGAGCATAAAAAATGGATAAAGATTGGCACGACCTATGAACTTATTCGTGACTGTATTTATGATATTGACGCGGCGGTTTCATTTCTCAAAAGTCGGAATTATCGGGAATTTTATCTCATCGGCCACTCGACCGGAGCCAACAAAATTTGTGTTTACAACTATTACAAACCGCAAAACAGTATATCAAAGTATATCTTGTTAGGCGGTGGAGACGACACCGGAATTTATTACAAACAACTAGGACCCCGAAAATTTAGGTTAGCACTCCAAAAGGCGAAACAAGAGATTCAAAAAGGAAACGGTGGAAAACTCGTGCCAAAATATCTGGTTGATTATCTTTTTTCCTACCAGTCCTTATATGACACACTTAATCCCGATGGAGACTATAACATTTTCCCATTTTTAGAATCCCTAGAAAAGATAAAGTTATCAAAAAAACCGCTTTTTCGTGAATATAAATCAATCACTAAACCAACATTGGTTATTTATGGCAGTGATGACGAATATTGTTACGGGAAAGTCTCGGAAATAATAGAGACATTAGGCAAGATGTCAAGCGCTCCTGGGAAATTCAAACTTCAAATAATAAACGATTGCGATCACGGATTTGACGGGAAAGAGGGAGAGCTGGTGGATATCATAACCCGATGGTTGAGCGCGTGATTGGGTTTGAGGATTCTCAAAGCATATCCAGAGCTTGAGCCAGATCGACTCCGCGATAATTGGTTGCCCGCATCCGCGACAGATAAAATAAGTTTTTATTTGACTGAGAAGTATTACTGATAGTTGAAACTCCGGCCAAATACCCAGCCTCTTTTAGAAGTTTAATGGATTGTTCATCAAAGGCTCCATAAGGGTAAGCAAAGCTTAGGATTTGAACGTTAAATTTTTTTTCGAGGTTGGTTTTGCTTTCGAAAATTTGCTTTTTAGCAGTTTCTGAACCAGTGTTTTTCAGATAGGCGTGATTTAAAGTGTGGAATCCGATCTCAATCAGAGCACTGTCAATCATATCTTTAATCTGATCCGAGGTCAGGTAGTCATTCCGGTCAATAAAATCCGAGATGATAAAAACGGTAGCCTTAAGCTGATATTTTTTTAGAAGCGGAAACGCGAATTCATAAAAATCGCGGTAGCCGTCGTCGAAGGTTAGGACCACACTTTTCTCTGGCAGTTGAATGCGTTGGTTGGTAAGGTTCGGTATTTCCTTCACCCAAAAAGATTGATAGTCTTCTTTTTTCAACGTTTCGAGCTGAGCTTCAAATTCTGACGGAGTCACATTCAATTTTAGGCGCACCGAATCATTTGTATCAACAACATTTTCGACATAGTGATACATGAGGATAGGGAGCTTTATAGTTTTGTTTTCATTGTGGTCGGTAATCTCTTGGGAGGCATCTTGCTTGGTAGAATAGTTTTCCTGAGGTTTCCATGAACCGAGATCAAATAGAGAGTGATGGGTGGAATTAAAGTCTGATGGCGGATTATGTACAGAGTAGTACGTGTATACATCTTTACGGTTGAGTTGCAGAATGACCCCAATGATTAAAGTTGATAACAGGAAGGATGGACGGGCAAAAAAGAAGATTTGCCCTGTGACGCGTCAAGCAGCCTTTTTTTAACATTCTAATTTTACCGTGGATTGTTGGATACATATGGACTCGATACTTCAAAAATGAACTAAGGCAGGTTTGGTGAGGTGTCACAATTTTAATTTGAGAGTCCAATTTTAGGATGTGACACCTGTGGGCTACCCCGATAAATTTTCTAGGATGATTTTAGCAAAATTTTTTGGATTTTCAGCCAACGCAACATGTGAAAGATCCTTCATCTCTATATATTTAGCTTTGGGTAGAATTTCAAAAGCCAAAGTTTTCATCAAGGAGGCAGGAACAATATCGTCTTTTCCGCAACCGATAACAACCGTTTCATGGATAATTTTTTTAAAATACTGAGTAAAATCGGATTTTAAATATTCTATTCCGAATTGAGCTGAATGGAGATCTAGATTTTGAAAGCTGATCTTCACTTCTTTTTCAATTTGATTAAGGGCTATTCTGTTAATAATGCCATGCAACTGTACATATAAAATATATTTGTATAGTCTTTTAATTAGAAAAGCGGAGATTGGATAATTATTGGCGATCTTGGCCATATAGTAAAGTTTTTTGAATCTATTTTCCACAGTTCTTCCACAATAAGGAGAGGATTGAACGATAATTTTATCTATTTTTTCCGGATAAGAGTAGGCTAGTAAAAGAGCTAACGTTCCTCCAGCAGAAACCCCGCAGAGATTGATTTTTTGATCAGGATAGATTTTGTCTAAAAGCTCTTTCAGGATGTTGACGTAATCAGAAACCCCCTTTTTGTCCGGTGTTTTGAATTTTGACTTTCCCATCCAACCCGGAAGATCAAGAGCCGTCACCGCAAAGTTGGGTGCAAGATAAGGCTCGAGAAGCAAAAAAATGCTGGCTGGAAAAGGGAAACCAGGCAGAAGAACCAAAGGCTTTCCTCTTCCGAAAGAAATGGTATGTATCTCGGCCAACTCAAGATCGATTTTTGCATCCGTCATAATAATGAGTATAACCTTTGGGGTCTACCTTTTTCAATGGTATATGGTATGATCAAAGTTAAAAGTAAAAAGTTAAAAGTAAAAACGTAGATGGCTACTGGCTTTTGGCAACTAGCAACTGGTATCCACCGAAAACAAGAGGTTTCTCCTCTTTAAAGAGGAGAAACCTCTAACTTCTCTACAGCTGGCGGATCGAGGGATCTCTTCATTTCACCTCATTTTCCCAAGGGATCCTCACGTCGCCCCCCGCCGATTCGGCGGGGACTCCTCAGGATGACATAAAAAAGGGTAGGAATGATACCTCTAGTTGGCGAAGTCATGAAATAAAGAATACAATTAAAATATTTTTAGGTGATTAATCCTAAAATACCTATGAAAAATGATTTTTCGCTTTTTTCTGTCAAAAATGAGAGTGAAGTTTTAGAGGAACTGAACGTTGATTTTGAGAAGGGTTTATCGCATGAGGAAGCCGAAAAAAGAAGGCAAAAATTTGGATTAAACGAAATCACCTCCCATGAAATCACTTGGCGCGACATTTTTTTGCGCCAGTTTAAGTCTCCCTTCATCTATCTTTTAATTGTCGCCTCATTCCTGTCTTTTATCTTTAGTCAGACGATTGAAGGGGTGATGATTATCATCTTCGTGGCCATAAACAGCGGCCTGGGATTTTTCCAGGAGTATCATTCTCAGAGAGCCATTAAACTTTTAAAAAAATTTATTATTTCCCATGTCAAGGTAATACGCAATGGGATTGAATCCGTGCTGGATAGCCGACAGTTGGTTCCCGGAGATGTGGTAGTGGTTAAGCCGGGTGATATTCTGCCAGCCGATCTGCGGTTTTTGGAAACGGAAAACTTATTTGTTGATGAATCGATTTTAACCGGCGAATCGAACTCGGTCGAAAAAAATAGTAAACCTTTAAAAGAGCCGGCTCGGGAGGTTTATCAGGCTTCAAATATCGGCTTTTCCGGTACAGCGGTTGTTAGCGGTTGCGGAAAGGGAGTGATTGTAAATAGCGGGTACAATACTAATATCGGCGATATCGTCAAGCTTACCGCTGAGACGGTGCATATCAGCAGTTTTGAAAAAAGGATTGCCAGATTCAGCAAGTTCATTCTCAGGCTTATTTTTCTAACTTTAATCTTTGTGTTTTTGGCCAATATTGTAATTCGGGGCGGAAGGGTGGATTTTGTTGAGTTAGTTGTTTTTTCCATTGCTTTGGCGGTGAGTGTGATTCCCGAGGCTTTGCCGGTTGTTACCACCTTTTCCTTATCTCAGGGGGCTTTAGAGTTAGCCAGAAATAAGGTGGTAGTTAAAAGACTTTCCGCCATCGAAGATTTAGGCAGTATCGAGATTCTCTGTACGGATAAAACCGGGACTTTAACTAAAAACGATCTTACTCTTGAAGAAATTTTTTCAAACAATCCACCTAAAACTTTTTTCTGGTCGAAACTCGCCAGTTTTTACCTAGGCGAAGAAAGAGCAAAAGCCAAAAGCGCCTTTGATCTGGCTCTCATCAAAAATCTAACTTCTTCGGAAATCAGGAAATTTGATGAGTATCAAAAAGTCGATGAGATTCCTTTTGAATCTGAACGCCGCCGAGATAGTGTTTTGGTGAAAAACCAAGATAGTTATTTCTTAATCGTCAAGGGAGCGCCCGAGGAAATTTTGAAAAATTGCACCAATGTTGATCATTTAAGTCAAAAAGAGATTGAAAAGTGGATGAGCAATGAGGGGGTAAACGGAAGAAGAGTGATCGCAGTGGCCTTAAAAGAGATGAAGGGAAAAATCAAGAAAGAGAAGGCTTTGCAGGAGAAAGATTTGTATTATTTAGGCAGCCTGTCTTTTTCCGACCCGTTGAAAAAATCGACTATTGAAGCGATCCAAAGAGCAGAGCAGCTTGGAGTCGGCATAAAAATTTTGACTGGTGACAGAGGGGAAGTGGCGGGGTCAGTGGCCTATCAGATTGGACTGACTAAATCATTGGCGGAAAGAATCACCGGCGACGAATTCGAAAGATTAACCGATCGTGAAAAACATGAGGCAGTAGAGAAATTTGCGGTTTTCGCCAGGATTACCCCCCAGCAAAAATATCGAATCATCGAGTTGCTGCAGGAAAATCATGAGCTTGGATTTTTGGGAGAAGGGATCAATGACGCGCCGGCTTTAAAGATCGCGGACGTGGCCATAGTCGTTCCCGAGGCGGTGGATATTGCCAGAGAAGCGGCGGACATCGTGCTTTTAAACCGCAGTCTCGAAGTGATTATCGGCGGAATTAAAGATGGACGCAAGGTTTTTGCCAACACCTTAAAGTATATAAAATCAACCCTTTCATCCAATTTTGGAAATTTTTACGCCATCGCCTTGATTTCCTTGATGATTAATTTTTTGCCGATGACCTCTCTCCAAATCCTTCTTATCAACCTTCTCTCGGATTTTCCGATGATTGCGGTTGCCACAGATAAAGTGGACGAGGCGGAACTGAAAAAACCCAAGGGCTATAATTTCAAAGACATCGTGCTTTTGGCTATGATTTTAGGGCTTATCAGTACCGTTTTTGATTTCATCTTTTTTGGGATTTTTAATTCCGGCAGCCCATCTTCGCTCCAAACCTACTGGTTTATCGGCAGCATTTTAACGGAGTTGATCTTGATCTATTCGATTCGGACCAGACTTCCTTTTTACAAAGCCCCAAAACCTTCCAAGATTTTACTTTATCTTACAGGATTGGCGGGCATCGTCACCATCGTTATACCCTTTACCGCTGCAGGCCAGAAAGTTTTTGATTTTGTGAAGCCCAACTTCGGCAACCTCTTTTTAATCTTAGGCCTGGTCGGGATTTATTTTGTCTTAACCGAGAGCGTAAAAATCCTTTATTATAAACATACGATTGACCATAAAGAAAATGGAAGAGGTTCCTCGATCCGCCAGCTGGTGGACTCGGGATGACACGGCGCTTCTCCCCTCTCTCTTTAGGAGAGGAATAGGGTGAGGTTTTTTTGACTTGTCCGTCATGCCATACGGGATCTCCGCCAGCTGGCGGACAGGCTCACGTCGTCTCGCCATGGCGGGACTCCTCAGGATGACGGTTCGTCAAATACCCCCTTGACTTTTTCTGAAAATGAGTTACCTTGTAATATTCAGATTGGTAATATTTATGCAGGAAGAATTTAACGAAAAACCTCCGAGTTCTTACCCCAACCATCTTGGTTCTGGAAAGATGGTTTCTTTAATTGGTCAAAAAAATTTCCTTCCCGCAAGCCTATTTAACCAGTATAGTTTCGGGTTTGGTAAAATTGCAGAAAAAAAGCCATCTACGCATTGTCAGATTTGGAACGAGATTGCCAGTTCATAATCCTTTGGCTTTACAGGAATGGCACTATTCTCTTCTGGCCCAAGTTAACAATCCTTATCTCATGGTACATATTAATCACCCGGCAGAATTATCAGAGCAGACCTTGCAAGTGCTAACCAATTTCCGCAAAAAGGCTAATGCTACCGTTTTAAGTCAAACGGTTCTTTTGAAAGACATGAATGATAACACCGAGATTTTGTATCAGCTGTTTGTCAAAATGGCCGAAGAGGGAATCCAGCCGTACTATGTTTTCCAAAATGATCCTGTCTTTTGGGCGAGGCACTTCACGGTTCCAATCAAAAAAGCCATCCGGATCTGGCAGAGATTGCGGCCGCGCCTTTCGGGCTTGGCGGCTTGCGCCAGGTTGGTTATTGACACTTCCTTCGGGGCCGGCAAAATTCCCATTCCGGAAGGCGAAGCCTGGGAAGTTGATTATTCCCACTTTTTTGATTTCAACAAGCAAAAACACCCCCTTAAATAACTCAAAAGTCAAAAGTCAAAAGTCAAAGGTCAAGAGCTTCTGGCTACTGGCCAACTGGCCAAAGACAAGTCAAAAGTTAAAAGTAAAAAGACCTCGTCCATGGGGAACGTGGTAGAACGGACGGGATTCCCTTGTCAGGCGGGAATGACACAAAGACCTCACCCAGCCTCTTCCCTCATCAAGCCCGCCTGCCGGCGAGGCAGGTACGGGACAGGCTCTGCAAGGAGAGGGAAGCAATGTCAGTGCCATCCCTCCGTCAAAATACACAATGAATATCCAAATCCCGCTTGACCTAATCTCTGAATATATCTACAATAATAATTAAGAGTTATTTTGCGAGCGTAAGCGAGCAAAAGAAGATCCCATGAGTATCAAGCTCATGGAGATTCATTTCAAACCTTTATGCTTAAAAAGCTTGCCAAACATCTAGCCCTATTGCTTGGTATTTTGCTTGGAGCGACCCTTCTGGTATTTCTTTCCCGTACCCATTTTTGGATCAACTTTAATATCTATCAGGGCATTCCGGGTTTAAGCCCCATCGAGTTCACCATTGATACCTCCGGCAATGTCGGCGTCGGGACGACGGGACCTTTAAGAAAGCTCGATGTAATTGGGCAAATTAGTGCTCGCAATTCAGTAGCTAATGATATTGAGATAACTTTAGGAGCTGATGCCAATAGTACCAATATCTATTCCAGTTATGGCACGACCGGAAGTTTTAAACCCATGTATTTCTGGGTTAACAACGGTATAAAAATGGTTCTTGATACAAGCGGCAACGTTGGCATCGGGACGACGAGTCCTAGTCAAAAATTAGAAGTGAACGGTCGGATTCGCATGGACATCTGGACAGCCGACGGCGATGTTGTGGTTTACAAGAATCCCTCAGGCGATATTGGGCTAAATTCTTCGGATCTTCGCTTAAAAAAGAACCTGGAACCCATCTCAAGCGCCCTGGATAAAGTGCTGGGACTGACCGGTTACCTTTACAACCCCGTGGGAGAGCCGGATGGAGCCAAGAAACGTCTGGGTGTCGTGGCTCAAGACTTAATTGCGGTCGGCCTGCCGGAAGTCACCTATACCTTTACCAATGAGGCAGGACAAGAATATTTTGGCGTGCATTACGAGAAATTAACCGCTCTCCTTGTCGAAGCAGTTAAAGAGTAGCAACTTGAGATTGAGCAGTTGAAACTAGCTTCTGCCAGCGCTGGAAATTTTGATGCCGAAACCATTCTTTCCAAAACCCGCGAGCTTGAAGCTACTCTGAATCAAGAGATGGCCGACCGTCAGATTCTTTCCTCGCGGGTTGATCAATTGGTAGGCAACCTCAACTTGTTCACACAAGAACTTGACGGGTTGAAAAAAGAAGCCTCTCAGGCCACATTACTGGCTAAGTTAGACCTTTCCTTAACAGCTGAGGGAGATCTTGCACCCGACAAAAACCTAGTGTTGTATAAAGACCTGGACGTATTAGGCAAGATCACCACACAGGATTTAACTGTTGGCGGAAAACTGTCTGTTGGGCTTTTGACAATAGAGAGTTTTGAGGACGGCGTTTCTATAAAAACGCTTTCCGGCAATCTTAAACTGCAAGATAAGG
>Ga0100393_10003712_pt1 | contig 14265 bp, 11 predicted proteins | sample CryGeymeta201517_FD_81546 | JGI IMG/M metagenome (GOLD analysis project Ga0100393, IMG submission 81546) | Groundwater microbial communities from Crystal Geyser aquifers in Utah, USA - Crystal Geyser metaG 2015-17 | ecosystem: Environmental > Aquatic > Deep subsurface > Groundwater | place... | reverse complement strand
GCCTCGGAACGGAGAAAAGGTCGGCCCTAGTAAATTGCCGAGTTTCTCCAAACCACCCTACCTAGCCGAACGTAGCCCTAGAGAGCTGGCATAGTCGAGAGAACGCGGTAGCGTTCGCTCGCATTGTTCAGTAGTTTATCCTCTTCCTTAACATTGAGGAAGAAATTATACTTTAAGTGTGCGTCTTTGTCAAGAATCTTTTTCGAAAAAGTATCTTTCATCATCAAGAATCTAGCGCCAAAAATCCGTGATTCCAGTTAACCACTACTAGTAGTACTGCCTACTAGCTACTAGAGCTAGGCTACTACAGTATGTATCATAATATTATTATTACTCTAGTAGACTAGCTACTAGACTAATAGTAGCATTTTATTACGATGAGTTGGCTTCTCAAAAACGACCAAGATATCTTCTTAAAAAGAAAAACTGTGTGCATTTTTTGCAGTCTCTTCTCAATTTACGGCGTAGTAGTAGGCTACTAGTATTTAAGTAGTCAAAAGGTAGCCACGAAAGATCGGATAGGCTTCATTTTGTTGTCTTTCATTTTCCATATTATTATTAGTAATATCTTCATTCAATAACCCGCCCACCCAACCAACCAACCAACCAAGCATATCCACTATGACACCCGTTTCTTACCAGCACTCATTCCCTGGTGATTTGGCCCCCGAGAACAACAGCAACAACAACGATGATAATGATGTTGTTGTTCTTGATGACAGTTTCTCGTACTATCAGCGTCAGTCGCCTGTCCGTCGTCAAGGTTTGTTGCTAGCTTTGGGACTTGTCTTGTTGGTAGCCTTTGGATTTTCTGCCTTTGGTGGTAACAACAACGCCAATACCACCAAGAGTTACTTGAGAATGGATACCAACAATGACCACGAAATGAGTCTTTTGGTTGCCATGGATGGTGATGAAGGTGAACGAGTTGACGGGATTTGGAATGGCATTCGCAACTTCTTTTCTGGAAACAAAAAGAATGACAATGATAAAGCTCAAACGAAACAACAGGAAGAAGAAGTTGAAACACCCACGAAAGATGATACGGAAACGAATAACAAAGGCAAGACCAAGGCTAAAAAAGCTACCATGAAAGATTCTGCGGCGACGGATGTTAAAGAGAAGCCCAAAAATGATTTGACGAAAGATCAAGAAGAACGGGTCGACAACGATAGTTCGGCGGCAGCAGGTGACGAAGAAAAGCCAAACGATAGTAGTGCAGCAGCACCAGCAGCAGGAGCAGCGGATGACGCAGAAACGCCAAAGAGTGATAGTGCGGCTGCTGCAGATGATGAAGAAGAAAAGAACTCAGATACTTCGGTGACAGATGGAGAAGAAAAGACCGCAGATACTCCAGCACCTGTTGAAACAGGAGAGACCAAAGGTGCTTCGGGGGCTGAATCGGACTCGGATGGACATGGCAAACGTACAAAGTCTTCCGCAGAAACAAGTGATACGGGTAAAACGAAGAGGAAAGGAAAGAGAAACTCGGACGAGAACTAGACAACTGTACTACTTGTTCTCTTTTTTTTTTCATGTAAAAGTGTAGTATGCGCCTAGATAGCCAGCCGGGTAAAAAAGGATTGTTTTAGATAGATTTCTTACACTAAAATAGTAAAATGTAACGCTAGCTTACGCCATAATCAATCGCCTCTAGTACACCTCTCCAGCCCTGGTAACTGCCAATCCATTCGCGCTGTTCTCAGGTCAACTCTATCAATGATTTGAAAACATCATGAAAATCTCGATGCCTAAGACTTGTAATCAAATATGCATGTCGCAGGGGATAGGATAGTTGACGTCCCATCGCTTTTGCACAATCAGATACTATCTTCGCGCTTTTCAATGTAGCCAGGCCACAGCCTCTTGGCGGCTCTTACTGCGGATCAATAATAAACGAACCCAAATAATGTATAAAGTAAACTGTACCTACTCTCGGAAGCTCAACAATCGTTATCATCGTAGTCTTTGAAGGATGATTCTAAATCACCATCGAGAGTTGATCCGGAATCTTGGTTGACGTGGAGCGCCGTATTGGGATTTTTTTTGGTAGCAAAAGATATTAATTTATGTAATAATTGAGCTATAAAGCAGAAAGCTTGGCACATTTCCTTTCTCTCTGTGTGTATTTACTTAACATATTTTTTAGTTGAAGGGAGCCGATCGAGCCCAGCTCTGGAATCGGTTAAGCTTGCCTTGAGTTTGCTGAAGCTCTGCGGTGACTTGACGAAGGTTGCTGGTGGCCATTTCCAGTTCGTACTTGAGGTTGTCAATTTCCGCCTGGTATTCTGCACGGGGGCGCTTAGACTCAAATCCGAACAGATTCTTGAGGCTGCTTGTACCAGCGGAAGCATTCGATGTAGAATCGCTTTCATCGACATCAACGGGCTTGTTTTCCTTGGCCTCGCGTTTCTTTTGCTCCTTCTCCTTTTGCTTTTGTTCCTTCTTGGCTTGCTTTCGTGCCAGTTTTTCTTCCTTTGATTCGTTTTTCTTGATAGAAGAAGCATCAGAAGACGCATCGCCCTCCTCCTTGTTCTTGCCTCCAAATTTGGGTGCCTTAAAGCTGAACCTGGACTTCTTATTTTCTGGCTGTTGTTGCTCGACGAGGACAGTCATGTTAAAATTGTTTGTTTTGTATAAATGGGATGTAAAAAGAATTGACGAAAGTCAAATTATGAGCTGTCCATTGAAGATGAAACTTGCTCGAAGGTTTGTGCAATTGTTCCAAACGCTCAAGCTCGGAACCACTTTTTGCTTTCCGGGACCCGAGGGTGCATCCGGTGTTCCTCCAAAATTTACTGTATACGATTTGTTGCTGTAGTTCCATCGCACACAATTTTTGTTCTGTTTTGCACATGCACGCAATTAGATGTCTTGCGGAAGTATGATGGATTGACTCTTGCGGGCATCATGAAAGGTGAGTGGAGAAATTTTGCTTCCAACGGACCCTTCTACGAAAACATTTCGACGCATATCTGCTCCTTTTCAAGGTCAGTGACACCTCACGTATCGTTTTCTTGTCCGCTCTCATTCTTACTGAGTACTAGAGGAGTAGTACTCGAGTACTACAGAAGATTACCTACTAGTAGCTGGCTACTCCAGTTGGCAGCATGTACCTGGTATGTTAAGAGGGATCTCATAGCTGAAGTGGCTAGACAGTCGCTCCTTTCTGGTCGGTCCCACGTCAAGGAGGTCAGCGATCGCCAAATAGGCATCTCTGACACTATGTGCCTTTCCAACATGTCTTCGCTGAAGTAGCTCTCACACTCCGAGCAATGTACGAACTCTTCGGTCAAAAGTAAAAAAAAACAAAGAACTTTCCCAGCTGCGTGAAAGCCACAACTCAATTTCCATGATGGTAACCCTGTTGCATCATGGAAATCGCAAGGAAGACTTCACATATTTCACTGTACATATATGGAGGGTGTGGTCCGGTTGTGATCAACTCTGTCACCCTTCGGGATGGTGCCAATAGTCGCCCTGGGGTAGCCTAGGGGCCCTGCGGGCGCCACAGTTGTGATCCCCGTAAATTAGACATTCTAATTTACCAAAAAAATAGCATGACGGAGGTGGTGGCTCGTGATCGACTGTTGTATCAAGTCAATCGATCGAAAGGTTGTCCGTACGAGTACAGCGCAATAAGTCCAATACTATTACTATTGTCTTCCAGAATACTGCAACAATAGTGTATTCGTTGGCCACGGTTTTTAGGGCGACTTTTTGACCACTTTTATGTTTCCAGATAGTCTTAACCTTACTGTGCATTCAGGTACAGTAGCTTCTTTCAAATTAGTAGCTATTTCAAATCCGTTCCAAATTAAACCAAGCTTCTCGAAACATCCTTTTAAAATTAACAGATCAAATCAGTCAAATCTTATTTTGCGTTACAACAGCTTCACCGCGAGCGAAGCGAACCAAAGAAATTAATAGCACCGTAATAAGAGCACCACAACAAACTATTATTCTTTTGAACAAAATATATTGAACCGAAAAGTAGACGAAACCATGGCAGCCAACGAGAATACACACTTGAACTCTACGGAACCTGGCGGCGACGGAGATAATCCCCTCCCTTCTGGATCGATCATGTTCTTGGTGGAGACAGAGCAGCACCTGAAAGAGAGTTGGAAAAGCATTCTTATTCTGGGAATCGTGAATACAATCAGCGGACTGTTCTGCTTGTTGTTTCCCGTCTTTGCCACCCAATTGGCCGAACTATTCTTGATTTCGCTCGTCTTTGCAACGGGTCTCCTGAACATGGGCATGGTTTGCTTTTCTTCCAACGCCACTACTACCGAAAGTTACCAGCGACAGGGTGTCCTCTTTTGGATGGGATTCTTTCAAGTCGTCGCGGCACTCTTTATGTATTTGATCCCTGTATTTACCTTGACGGTATTGACCTTTATTATTGCCGTGGCATTTATGATGTTGGGAAGCTTCCAAATTGCCTTGGCCCGACAGTACCGCACTACGATGGCTGCAGCAACCTTTCAAATGCTTTCAGGAGCCATGTCGGTATTTTTGAGCATTGTAATTGTTCTGAGCATTGACACTGCCAAATGGTACAGTCTAGGAATTTTGTTGGGCGCCAATATTTTGACGACAGGATGCAATCGAATTGTTTTGGGCTTGTACGGTCGAAAACTTGCCAATACTGACCCCGATGCAGATAGCTGGCGATATGTACTGGACCACGACGGGTTTGTATAGGCAAAACTTTAGAAAGCTCGATTATAGGTTGATGTAGATCTTATAAATTACTCTAGTCATTGTTATGTCGGAACTCAGACAAAGATTGTAGTAACACTTTATGTTAGTGTGCGCATCTAAACAAACAGACCACACACTTCCTACGCTTTCATGGACGTTAAGCTCGGTACACATTCTGCACTTGACCCTCGGCTGTGAGGAGTTGGAGAATTGGATGCCTTTCGTCCCAACAGTTTATTACTGTGTCTTTTGGACGCTTGGCTTACAGGCGACGGACCGTCGAAAGGTGCTGCATATTTGCTCGTCTTTTTGAGACACGATTTCGCAGGAGGAGGTGGTGGCAATGATCTGGTACTACGTCGGCTGTGAACCGAACTGGACATGTCAAGTGTGTTAGCCGTCTTTCCCGAAACATCGAGCTTTCCTCCTGTCGTTGGAGATCCATAGGCTTGAGCAGAATCAGACGACGCTTGATCTTCTAATGAAGACCGCTTGCTTTTTAATGACGAAGGCGTGAGCAAAGAAAATATTCCTTTCTTCTCTTTCTTCCTAGACGAAGTTTTGACGCGAGGCTGTCTCGGTGGTCCCGGTTCTGCCTTGTAGTGCTGTTGTGGTGGCGGCTCGTGTGCTTTGACCACAGGATTAAATCGCACAATGGATGCGGTAGATGCGGTGGATGCGTCTATAAGAGATGCAAAAGATGCATCCATTTTGTATTGCTGATAATTCGGTGACTGGAGAGATGAAGTGTTCAACGACGACGCACTTGCGTTGGGAGAAAAGTCATCCAAGGTAATAAGAGAATCGTTCCCGGGTGCGTGTTGGCTTCCGTCGAGTCGAACAACGACATCACCTGCACTGTTCCATGAGCAGGGAGGCGACAAGGACCTCTCTCTGGAGTGGCCGCAATGACTTAAGTGTTTATTCTCGTCCGATTCAAAGCTCCGTTCGGCAGGCACTCTACACTGGAGAGACCGCTGTTGCGCCATGCTTTTGATTTTCCATTTGAGATCAAGATTGCTTTTGGCCATAAGAGCCACCAATTTCTTCCCACAAACCGGACAGGTCTTCGCCCTTTCTTGATTGGGCTGGTCGATCCACGCTCGAAACACAGACTTGTTTACAGTGTGACCGCAAGGTCCGCACACTGTCACAGGGTCGGTCATCAAAGTCTTTGTCAAGGAACAGAGTGCCCAACTTGGAACATCGGCTTCTGTAGATTCTACGTGGATCCGGTACGAGTTGCCGGTCTGCAAGGAAGACTCATCGAAAGATTTCGCTGCTAGGCCGCTGTGGTGGCTGCTGCCATGAAAAGTGCTGTGTCTGTTTTCTCTTATCTCTTTCAGCAAGTTGTCTACAAAATCCAGCTCTTCCTGTGACTTTTCTCTTGACTTATGGTCCATAGCATTATCTTGTAGTTGCTTCTCGCAATAATTTCTCTGCTTTTCCAATAACTGAATTAGCTTGTGTCTATCAGCATCACTGGTGATACCGAGAAGCACACACAACCGCGCGGTATTGGAAGGATTACCAAAAGAAGAATCATGTTTTGTTACCATGAGATCCTTCTGCTCTTCCGCCAAGTCGACAAGCTTCTTAAGTTGAGCATCTCGTGCCTCCCAGCCTTCCCAAAAAGCTTGAAATTCTTTCGATTCAGCGCTTATGCTCAATACATCTCTTATTTTGCTTAATCCCGCACGTATCTTGCTTAACCATATGGGCCCTTTGAGTATCGGCCGCAAAAATCCAGTTGTTAAGAGCTTCTTTACCAAAGTTTGCAATTTCTTTACTTGCTTCTCGATAAACGTTATCTCTAGAACAATTTCTTCTGTGCTGCTTTTGTCGTTGTTACTGCTACTTGGGGCATTATTGTGCAACTCGGATTGTTTCAAAACTTGTTCCAAAGATTCCATGGCATGTTGGATTGGTAGCAAGGAATCCCGCACCAGAGGAAAAGCAACCTCCTCGGCGTTTTCGGGCCCCATTATGCAAAGTTGGTGTAGACTCGCAATCGCTGACAGCAGACGTGTCAGGGAAGCAGCCTCGTCTCCAGAGGCATGTGCGCTAGCATCAGCCGTTATTTCTGTCGTCGTCATGAAGAGAGTTGCTCCCGGGGCAGCGGAAAGGAAGACCTCTGGCTGTACTTTAGTTAGAGCTATAGGGCTTCAATAGCAGACAAAAAGTGTATTGCATCACAGTATTCTTGGCGTTTTTGCAAGTATTTGAGATGCTTGTTATCGATTCTGCTGTGCCTTTTACTAGTAGTACCTGGTAGTCAGTTACTCCAAATCTCCATAGTACCAGTACCGTCACACGTACTACTGTTTCCAAGAATTGCTACAAATATTTAACTACACTGATGAATAGTATTCAAACACATAGACTACTACTAGATTTCTTAGCTCTCCAGAAAAGCGAAGAACAGCTTGGATACCTGGTAAAACAAGAAATGAGCCAGCCAGTAAAGGTCTTCGTTGAAATTTTCGTGCCGCGATTCGTGATTTGAAGGACTCATTTTCTTTAGTACTAAGAGATGTGGCTGGTGGTGGTGGTACGTAGTAGTACTAACAGTAGTACCGGCCGGTGGTACTGCCTACTACTAGTAGTACTACTAGCTGGTAGTAGCTACTACTAGTAATAGTACTCCAATCATACATAGGAGAGGCTCTCCGGGGGGCCATATTCTTTTATTGGTCAAATGTAGAGGAGCAACCTGTACTAGTAGTAGTAGTACCATAGTACTACGAAGAATCAAGTGCCAATTTTCCTTCTCTCCCGGCTCATCCTGATGCATCCGCTACCTAGCTAGCTAGTGACCACGCAAAGATTTGCCTGTTTAAAGCGTCCAGAGACCTGGCTTGGGGTGTTACCCCGACTGACCCGTACCTGTCATAGCGCCTGCTGCAGCTGCTGTCTCCAGGATGGCAAAGCCACAGCACACCAAGCCACCGGCCACCAGCACAGACGCCCATCCCCTACAACTGTTGTGCTCTAGTGCAGAATTCAAGCCAAATACTGAAGCTAGCTTCCCGGTCCCACCAGCATTTCTGATCGATGCTCCCTTTTCTGGGCAGAAGCGCGGGTGCTCTAATCCCTCACAAGAGTAGCATCAAGAGCTTGAACAGCAGCTAGCAGTGCCATGTTCAAATGGAAAGTAGGAGGAACTCACTGTTAGCGTTGGCCGTGCAACAGCAACAAACGATCGTCACGAAAAAATTCCAAGGTAGTTTGAATCAAGCTAATCCGGATTGTTTACGATCGCTTAAAGTTACATATTAGATTTTTTCATTGGACATCATTGAGTCCAATAGAACGTAACGTATTCTTTCGATGAATTGTGACATTTCGGGTAGACGCAGCCAGAAGGACCCCGGGAAGGAAGTGGATCGGACCGGAATGTCAAGTCAAGGACTCTAGTTTATATTGGGCTGATTCTTTTAGCATCAGTTGTCATAGCATCTGAATTAAAGCTTCGCTCGATAGCATCAATGGCACTAAGCATACTGTCGCTATATTCTCGGAGGGGCAAAATATCAAACGGTTCTTCGAGTTGAATGCTTATATCTTCCACTCCCAGGACAGCGTAGGCCGATAAAATAGCCGTGGGTAACGTCCCCAGAGGTCCCAGCAATGGATACAGAGCAAAGGGCAAAGAATTAGACCACATGAACAAGAGTCTGGAAGAATGCCTGGTAAAGCCAGTGGGCAATGGTGTCGTCAAGAGGCGTTCACTGGATCCGAGAGCCAAGCCGAGGCGCTGGATTTGACTGTCGATTTCGCGCATATAAATGGGATCGACTGCTGTTGACTTGCTAGCGGCTTTACAAGCTTGAGCAGTGATCTCTGACATTATTGTCAAAACTTCGAGAGGTATGTTGCCCTTTTGTTCCTTGACGCTACAAATGCGCCCCATGTCTTGTGTCAATAACTCCTGAACGTTAGGATTGTTTGGTTTGAACGATGAATGAAAGATATCGCACAGCTCTGCTCGGAACTCTGCCATGACTCGTTCCTCAAAGGGTGCTTCTCCACGTTTGGATTTGCGCTTCATATTGTGATGGCAGCCCTTGTCATTGGAGTAAAACATCAAGGTTACTGGAAACGCCTGACATAGTCGTAGCATACGTGTTTGAGCTACAGATGGGAACTGCTTATTGTCATTTTTGTTGCCGTCAATATCTGTGTTCATCCACATGAGAACTTGACGTGCAATGTTTCGTGTGGCGGTATTCATTTCGCTCCAAGCTTTGCGTCCTTCCCTTACGCGGGCATAACTATAATTCAACCGGAAGCCGACTAATAATCCAATGGCAGTTGTAGCTCCCGCAAATGCAGCTGGGGAGATGCTGAGAGTTACCAGCCCTGCGCTCGAGCCAACCAAAATTTCATTGTAATAGGTCAATCCAGCTGCAATTGTACCAATGCAGGCTAAGTCAGGGAAAATCAAGCGTTGCAAGGGAGCACTGTAGAATATATTGGCCATATGCCGAAATCGGCGGTAAGGAGACTTGTGATATCCCCACTGCGTGTGATAAAAGTTGAGTTCTCGTGTAGGGCAGGTTCGGCTGTTACGGGTCAGACGAGTTTCTCCGACCATATGATCAATGTCATATGCTGAACGGCCAGGACCTCTCTCTGATTTTGGAACATAGTAATTGGCTTTCGTATTCGTCGGGCATTTTGTTTCATTGTTGTCGCTTGAGGGTAAAGAAGAGGAAACGCTTCGTACAATAATCCCGAGCAATGTAGATTGTTGGGAATGGTACCTGGAGGTAGAAGAAGAGCAGCTGAAATTGGAAGAGGCGACCGACGATCTAGTAGAAGAAAAAGGCCAAGCTTGTGATGCCAGGGTCGTGAAAGGACTTCTTCGCCATGGATTTTGTCTCAATATCAATGACTTGAAAATAGAAATCATGCTTTGTCTGCTCTTTGTTCTCGTCTGCAGATCTTTTTTCTTATCGTCCAAGGACAGAAGGTAAAAAAGTAAAAAACGTTTCCAACACACAAAAAGTATCAACAAAAAGGGTAGGCAGCTCTGAGGGTTCAGGTCCAAAAAATGAGGCGTACGTCATGATGACAACCATAAAGGTCAACGTTACTGCTCCGAGGAGACAAGACTAGTAGTCTACTAGACTATTAGTAGTAGTAGTCTATGGTACTACTTTATTCATTGTCTCCACAGATACGGATGACAAGGATGGAAAACTAGTAGTAGAAGCATCTTACAGTAGGTAGTAAATAGGAAAATAAATATATATTAGTACTAATGTCTGCGTATGTTGTACAGTATTACCATAGTCCCCATCATTCCACTTATCCGACTTTAAAGACCACTCCAGCTGTAGAGTAGGTCTACTCGTGTCTCGCCCCTATTTCGCCACATCTACATCATTTCACTTTTCACTGCTGCCTCGCCACGCTTCTATTCCACTCGCACCTGCAGAAACTTCTAGCAAGAACCTACCAGAGCAGTGTTGCTGTCATCAAGACTGCAGATGACATTGCCATTCCCAACAACGCCGGATTCTCACCAACACCACCAGTGCTACTTGTAGTAGGGAGGGAATCCATTTGGATTTCCGTCTTCCATGTTTTGTACCAGGGCAAATGAGGAATCTTCCCACTGATGCGATCACCCGTGTCCGAAGTATGGAATTGTTCGACAGAGAAGGCGGGAACATCACCCCAGTGACTCTTGGCGTTGGTAGTGCCTCCCCGATCCTTCACGGGTGTCAAAAACGCTGCATCGACACTTTCACGGGTGACTTTGAAGCGAACATTATCGCCTGCGTTCTCGAGCACTTCGATCGTTATTCCTGTCGGTTCAATGTATCCCTGCTGGTAAGAATCAGTATTGGGAAAGGTTTCTCCGTCTTCGTTGGGTCCCAAAATCATCCCCGGCTTCCAAACGTCGCCATCGTCCCCCGTATTCACGCCTTGTTCCAGATCGTAATTTCCGTCCGCTTGAATCACGGCAATGCGGTAGTGATCTCCCGTTTCGGGCCAGGCTGCGTCCAAGCCAGGATACCCCGGATAGTTTTGATCGTCTGCTGCATCATCGACGTGATACATCATGAGACCGGGTGCAGATATTTCGTGTACGTCCCAATTGAGAGATTGTCGATTCTCCATATAGATTGCCTCCTCCCACGTAGTATAGTCCTGCAAGATGATCTTGTAACAAGCGTCGTTAGTGGCCGCGGGTGGCAATGTATACTCCCCTTCCTCAGCCTCGATGATGGTACACGTTTGCCATTCAATCTCGTTTTTGGCCCACACCGAAAGGCTTGCTGGAATATATCCAGTATTGTCAGCACCGTAGGGATAGCTCATGATATCATATCTGCCGAGACCTTCGCCGATGAAACGTGTATCGTACAAATCAATAAGCCAGAATGTGTGCATATACTCGTGCTATGTTACACAAAAAGAGGAGGTGAACCGTCAGACGAATGTTCCAAATTGGTTTGGTATTTCGCAACAAGCACTAAACAGCTCACAACAAGAAGAAGAACAGAAACGTACCGTCATGACACCCATCTTTGCAGGATTGGAGTCGCACAACAAATCCAACGCCGACGAAACCATGTAACCCCGCAAAGAATACTGTCCACTGGGACTGACCCAAAATCCAGCATCGGCAAAGGCATGACTCCAAATCCGATCAGGACTGGCTCGGTTGTTGGTACAGTCATTGCCAGATTCTTCGGCAGCGTATCCACTGTGCAAGGCGATGACATTGTCCAAAACACCATCATCGTTGGCATCGTACAGGCTCCAATCGCCATTGAGGCGTTCGTCCATGCGATTCAATAAGGGTATAAAGGCATTTTGAAAACTAGCAACGCGTCCCGATTCACCAGCGGCATAAAATGCTTCCGATTTCTCTGTGGTGTCCCAGTCTTGGACGTCGAACCAAGCCTCGTATCGACCGTAGCTGTCTGCGAGTTCAAAGAAGTTTTTAGCGAATGCGTGATTGACGTGAGTTTTTAAATTTGTTATTAGGTTTTGGTAGCATACATCATTGGTAAGAAACAGAGCAAAAAAACAACAACAACAAATTGCAAAACAGGTGTATACGTACTTTCTTGAATCCATTTACGGATACGTAAATTCCACAATATTTGATACTCCGATTGATCCGGTAGGGGACGATCGACGTGATCACTGAATCGGAGTAAGAACAACGGTACGACAAAGATTCCCACAGATGGATTGTGCGTTTGAGACTCTCGATTGGCACCCTGCAATTGACGACGAAGACGATGTTGTTGTTGTTGATCATAAAATTCGGTTCGTGTCGTGTTGAATTCTTGTAGCAATTGGTATAATTCAGCCAATTCTTCTTCCTTGGTAGGAGGCGTTTTACCGACACCATATGTATTGGTAAAGGCACCAAGTTGCTCTTGAAAGTCTTGCAAGTTCTCTTCGTTTTGCTGTTGCTGTTGTTGTAGACGTCGTTGTCTTCGTTGTTCGTAATGTTTCTTTTGAATGGCTCGATGGTCTGATGCGTGTTGTTGCATCAACACATCGTGTCGTTCACATTCTGCTTCAGTCAAATGACGACACATTTCTGGACTGATAAGTTTCGGTGTATAGTTGTACGGAATGTTGAGTCGTTGACGATAGGCGTGTACATCCTCGTAGGTTTCGGCCCACCGTGTGCCGGCCTTGGGTGGAACTGTAGCAGCAACCATAGCAGTTGTGCACAGACAGATCAAGACAATGATGATCACCGTGGTCGTGGTGGCGGCTGTTGCTATTGTTCTTGTGAACGGCATGTGAGTTCGTGGGCGCTTTCTCATGAGAGCGGTCGTGTGTTGGAATGGTTGCTTCATACTTTCTTCTTTGGATTAGGATCGAATTGTCTTTTGGTTGCCTTTCGTTGCTGGTATTGCTGTTTGTATGCTACCCTGGTAGTTGAGAAGAGATAGTGGCACAGATGATTTGCTCAACTGTTTTTGTTTTGAGTGGTTAAACAGAAACACGATTATCAATTGAAAGGTCGGGTCCCCCGAGATGCAATAATCATCAAATGAGGTGTCATCACTAGACACGGTAGCTAGTAGACTACTAGACTAGTACCATAGTACTAGTAGAAGGCGCCACTGGTTAGCTTCCGAGAAGCATGCAAACACACACTTGTCAACAGGACTGCAAACAGTCATTACTATTAAGCAGTAAATGCCAAATATGACCATCTCAAAAATTTGAAATATCAATATTGAAGGACTGGTCATCCAATTCCATAATGAATCAGGCGTCAAAAGCTCCTTCCATGTTCATTCTCTTGAAAGCACAGGGGATTCTTGCCACCACCACCGGTGGCATACCGTAAAACAAAGCGATCATGAAAAGAAAGCTACTCCTACTACTAGTAGTTGTACTAGACTAGTACTTCTTGACTAGATTGTACCTAGCAGAACCACTACTACTACTAGTAGTAGCCTAATAGAGAGTAAACTGTAGCACTGGTGTACCTAGTACCACGTAGCTAGACTAGGTTTTCTTTCGGTTGGAAACAACGCGAATCCTTTTCGAGTGAAATAATACTGGTACCAGTGCTACGATCAAACCGAAGAAGGTTCGCGAAAACTCCACTACTACGAGTAGTAACATTAGCCACTACTAGTAGTACCAGGTACCATTTGCATTTTACTTTGTGACTCTACTAGCAACTCAACAAATCATAATAATCAGTAATAATAGCTCTACTAACTGGACTAGCTAAGGTAGAAAACAACTTTTGGAGCTAGCAAGAGGTGAAGAGGAGGAGGTGCAGGTTGCGCCCGGCGGTGGAGGGGACAGTGCGCGCTTTTGGTAGGGGAAAAGAAAGCATGGTTATTCACACTATCGAATGCTACAGTAGCTAATGAATAAATTTTACTTACCACAGGGAAGCGAATGCGAGCCAAAGGTGCTCTGGCCCATTGCTGAATTTTCACTATCTTTTGTGCTCTTTCATGCAGGCAGTATCTTGAAACTTTATCAATGTGTGGGCAAAATGGATTATTCAAACGAGTGTCTAAGGCATGCGAATTCTATTCAGATACGTCACAATTTATTATTAAAGCTAAAATCTTCTCCTACAAATTCTATTGTTGCTAAGCCACTAATATTTTCCTCAGCAGACGGTTTCTTTAAGCGATCAAGTGAGGATTCTTTCTAACAAAGTTGTCGACCCTTGGCTTGGCGTACTCGTAACCCAATGACACAATTTCATCAAACTTGTCGTATTCGAGAGTGCCAAAGTTGCCAACGGGCGGCTGCAAAAAAAGGTCAATATACTCCCTCACTTTCTTTCTGTGGCGCTCGCCGCTCACCCATGCCAATCTTTCGCTGATGTCACCCATTGAAGGTATATTCACAGTCTTGGTAAACGGATTCCACGAATTCCACAAAAGCCACCACCCATTCAAATGGGTTCCGTATTCAAAATTGTCCAACCTGACTTCTGGTGATACGTCGACAGCAATCACAGTGCGAGCGCGCATCTGTAACTTCATTACATCCGCCGGAAGCACATTCATGTAGCCTCCGTCAACTAAGAGAGTG
>Ga0100393_10003703_pt1 | contig 14289 bp, 10 predicted proteins | sample CryGeymeta201517_FD_81546 | JGI IMG/M metagenome (GOLD analysis project Ga0100393, IMG submission 81546) | Groundwater microbial communities from Crystal Geyser aquifers in Utah, USA - Crystal Geyser metaG 2015-17 | ecosystem: Environmental > Aquatic > Deep subsurface > Groundwater | place... | reverse complement strand
TGCATGCGATTGGTCCGCAGGACCATGCGATTATTCAAACACATGCGAGCCATAAGGCTCGCGGACCCACCGCAAGCGAGCCATAGGGCTCGCGGACCAATCACAAAAACCACCTCTTGTTCGACCCTTATGCGACAGCCTCATAGGGCCTGCGGACCAATCGCAAAGTGGAGCCCGGCGGACCGCTCACAGAATCGCAGGCGGGCAGGCTGCCTGTGGACCAGTTGCAGAATCGCAATGCCGGGCTGGAGCCCGGCGGACCAATCACCGCGCCCTTCGCGCCTGAAACCTGATTACCTGAAACCCGACAACCTGCCCCTACGGCTTACGCCCCACCAGCCCCAGCACAGCGACGACCAGCAGCAAGGCAAGGCCATGGGCGGCGTAGATGGGCAGGCCGAAGGCGACACCCACATACCCGACCAGGCCAGCAATCATCATCACGACCAAGGCGTAGGGCATTTGGGTGCGCACGTGGTCCAGATGGTCTGACGCTGAGGCGATGCTGCTCATCACGGTGGTGTCAGAAATCGGCGAACAATGGTCGCCAAAAATGGCACCGTCCAAGACAGCTCCAAAACACAACATCACAAGCAGATGGCCGTTGGGTTCGCCGGCGCTGGCAAGGACCGCTAGGGGAATGATGGCGGGCAACAAGATGCCCATCGTGCCCCAGGACGTGCCGGTCGCAAACGCGACGACGCTGGCGAGCAAAAAGGTAATCAGCGGCAACGCCAGGGGCGTGATTAAGTCTTGGACGGCGCCCATCAAATAAATGCTGGTACCGAGGTCGTCACAGACGGCACGGAGCGACCAAGCCAAGACCAGAATCGCAATCGCAAGCCACATCGCTGGCACAGCACCAGCCCAGCTTTTCAGCGCATCCTTGAGCGTCAAAATTCGTTGCGAAACGGCGAGCCCGATGGCCACAAACGAACCCAAAACACTGGACCAAAAAAGCGCCTTGGCGTTGTCGGCATTGCTGAACGCGTCTCGCCACGCGTGGGCGCTGCCCATGTCCGAAATTGATGTCAGGAAGGTCGCAAACACGTCGCCTGGGGCATCAAGCAAATTAGGGATCGACACGTCGCCGTTGGACCAGCCCGACCACCACATCGTTAAAAAGACAGAGGTCAAAACGGTGAAGATGGGGAAAAACGCGTTTTGCCAACGATGAGGTTTATCCTCGATGGCCTCGGTGACTTGATGGCCAGCCGACACCAAGGGTTTGGCCCCCGCTCTGAGGAATTCTCCGCCCATAGCACGGCGTTCAGCAGTCAACATGGGGCCAAAATCTCGGCCCCAAAGGGCATTGATGAACACAAACATCAGCGCCGTGATGCAGTAAAAACGCAGGGGCATGATTTCGAAGAAGATGTCGTAACCGCTGACGCCCAACGAAAGTTGGCGCGAGAGCTCGTCGAAAATCCCGACTTCGTAACCGATCCAGGTCGAAATCACGGCCAGTCCGGCAATCGGGGCGCTCGTGGAGTCCACGATATAGGCCAGTTTCTCGCGGCTGATGCCCTGAGCGTCGGTGACGGGCCGCATCGTGGTGCCCACCACAATCGTGTTTGCGTAGTCGTCAAAAAAGATCGCCAACCCCATCAAAACTGTGGCCACACGGGTGGTTCGGGCGTTTTTGGCGAAACGGGTGACGATGCTGAGCAACGCCTTGATGCCGCCAGCGCGGGTCACAACTTGAACCATTCCGACAAGCGCGACGGTAAAACCGATGATGTACAAATTGAACGCGCCAGAGACGCTCGTGAAGACGTACTCGCCGCCCTTCAGGGTTCCGGCGGTCAGGGAATCCATCGCCAGCACGCCTCCTATCCAGACTGCGGCAAGCAGCGCTGGCACCAGGCTTCGAAAGAAGATCGCCAATAATACGGCCAGCAAGGCGGGCAACACCGAGGTCCAAGACCCGCGGCGTTTTGACACTTCGACCGGTTTTTCGAGTTTAGGCGCGTTGACACTGAGACTGACCGAGGTCAACGACGTGGTGCCGACGACTTTGATGACGGCATCTGCGGTTTCGGAAACTCTTCGGCCTCGGGCGAACTCCTCGAGGATCGCGGCACGAATGGACGGGTCGCCGCGATAAGCGATGGCGAGCTGACTATCATAAGCTTTTGCGACCTCACCGATGGCCTCGCGGGCGGCCACTCGAGCGGTGATTTCGGCGTCCACGGCGTCGTCGGCCTGGAATCTTGGCAAAACCAAAGCAAACAAAATCAGCGCGATAAAAAAGCCGACGATGCGGCCGACGTTGTCTTTTAGGAGTTTCATTTTGGGGCCTCGATGGGACGACATGTAACTCAGCTACCTAACAAGCAGCAAATCAGGCGGAGTTTTCGACAAGAGTCCAAGCCGCGGTTAGCCTTTCCGATATGGGTGATCAGTTGGGCCTACAGTACGAAATCAAGTGTCAAGCATGCGGAGCGCGGTTTCGGATAACATCCAAGTCCGGAGCACCGCCTGCTGGCGCTCTGCCTTGCCCAAAATGCCGTAAGACCATTTTGTTGGACACCGATCAGGAGTCGTCCTGGCAGAATGTGGGCTACGAAAAAGTCTTTGGTCGAAGCGACGTGCCTCAGGCCGCGCCCGCCAAGCCACAGCGGGTCTTCACGGACATCACGGCGATGAGTTTGGACGAAGCCACCAAGCCCGCCGAACCCGTAAGAGAAGAGCCCAAAGTCCCCGCGAAGCCCGCCGCACGCGTGTTTTCTGCGCCCGCTCAGATGGATCCGTCCGCGCCGATTTCGTTGGATATTCTGGAACCCACGGACGTTCGTGCGTTTTTGAACGAAGGATCGTGGGGGGCCGAAGAGCCCATGGCAGAGCTCGCCATCGACCCCGAACCGGTCATCGGCCCCGAACCCATCGCCGAACCCGAACCCATCGCCGAACCCGAACCCATCGCCGAACCCGAACCCATCGCCGAAGCACCACAAAAAATTTCGCGTTCAGCTCTGCGCGAAAGGCTCAAAAAACTGCCTCGGCCGGTGGCACGAGGGGCTCAACCGCCAGCAAAAGAAGAGGTTATTGCGGTCGAAGAGCCTGAGTTCCCCGCTCCACCAGTGGTTGAGCCACCTGCCGCGGCGCCGATCGCCCCACCTCCTAAACCACGTGCGACGATGTTCGACGAGGCTGCGCTCGCCAAAGGAATCGAAGTCCGGGCCGAGGGTGTGTCGTTTCCGAAAATGCAGGTCTCAGACATTGCCCGCGTGATTCAACGCGGTGCGTGGGCTGGGGCTATCGAGGTTCATGACCCAAGTGGGGAGTGGGTTTCGCTGGTGCTGCACCCTGTTTTTGCACACGTGGAAGCCCAGCTGTCCGCCCACACAAGGGCTGCTTTGGATGTGGTTACGGCGGAAGTCGAACGTGCGCCGCGACGGATAACTAAAAACGGAATGACACCGGGTCTGCGCCGGATTGCGCCGCCGATGCCGGGTCTGATTGAGCCTGGTGCATGGCTGGAAGACGACCCGGAGGACAAGGATCGCAGGGCGGGCAGGATGCCCGCGGACCAGGGAAAAACCACCGACCAGGATCAGGATCGCGGGGCGGGCAGGATGCCCGTGGAGCAGGAAAAACCTTCGAGTCAGGAAAAACCTTCGGGCCAGGAAAAACCTTCGAGTCAGGAAAAACCTTCGAGCCAGGAAAAACCTTCGAGCCAGGAAAAACCTTCGGGCCAGGAAAAACCTTCGGGCCAGGAAAAACCTTCGAGTCAGGAAAAACCTTCGGGCCAGGAAAAACCTTCGGGCCAGGAAAAACCTTCGGGCCAGGAAAAACCTTCGGACCAGGAAAAACCTTCGAGTCAGGAAAAACCTTCGGGCCAGGAAAAACCTTCGGGCCAGGAAAAACCTTCGGGCCAGGAAAAACCTTCGGGTCAGAAAAAACCTTCGAGCCAGGACAGGGTGGCCCACACAAAGCCTGGCTACCCCGGACAGCGGCGGATGTCGTCCACCACGATGATGTTGATCATCCTCGTGGTCGTGACCCTAACGACGCTCGCCTATGTCCTGACACACCAAAACGAAGTCCCCACACTCCCGCCCGCCGTTCAGGTCGCACCACGCGAATCGATCCAGTTGGCGACGCTCGTGGAACGACGCGCAACGATGATGACCCAGGGCGTCGCGGCGCTTCGGGCGAAGACCACCGAGGAGCTTTCCGAAGAAGTCGGCGCTCTGCTTCAACGTAAGAACTACGGTGACGCCTGGGATCTGATTTCGGAGCTGCGCACCCGAGAACCAAACAGCAAAGAATGGGTCATTCGTGAAATCGAGATTTCATTAGGCTCGCAGGAGTGGTCCGAAGCCCGCCATCAGGCGATTCGAGCGCTCACACGCTTTGATGAGTCTGGCATTGTTGAACTCTATCAACGCGCGGTGCAAAACGACGCGCGCTTATTCGAAAAGCCCATGACCCTGACTCAAACCGGAGACTTCGATCGTATTCGGGCGCTCGGTGGCGGGCGCTCAGTGTCGTTGAAAATGAAAAGTGGCGACCAGACGGTCTACGCGTTCAAACCCGCGCAAGCCGAGTGGGGAGACGGATGGAAGAGCGAAGTCGCGGCCTGGCGGCTTTGCGAACTGATATCCTGCGGCTTCGACGTGCCGTGGAGCCGGCCAGCAAGAATCTCTCGCGAGGACTTGATGGCCCTCTACCCGATGGACACGGACAAACAACGAACGTATTTCGAGCGATTCGCAGAACTCACGTGGGTGCTTGAACCGGGGCCTGACGGCATCGAACACGAATACCTCTATGGCGTACTAAAAACCTGGGTTCCGCATTTTGCCGACTGGCCGATCGAATACACACATGTCTGGAACGATTGGCTCGACGCAGAGGCCGACCCTACACTGCTAGACCAGCCTTTTCAGAAGTCGATTCGCCCACTGATGATCTACAAAGACGGCGAGTATTTTCGAAACCTGGTCAGCGAGGAAGGTGATGCGACGACGATGCGCGTTGCCAAAGGTCTTTCGGACGTCGTCACCTTCGACTACCTGACCAATAATTGGGACCGATTCAGCATCCTCGAACAATATTATGGGGTAAATAATCAGTTTGCGGACGGTCGATTTGTGTCGATCGACAATGGCGCTTCATTCCACGTTCAGCCCAGCATACGTGTGGATGCGCGATTTGAACCCGTCGAGCGATTCTCGCGTTCGTTGATCCGTGGGCTGAAACTATTGCAACCGAATTGGGCTGACGCCATCTTATTCGATAGTCCCGGTGATCTGGACAAGCAGCGATTGGATGTGTTTTGGCAACGGCGTGATGCTGTGTTGGGACGCGTGACCGAACTCGTGGAGCAATATGGCGAGCAGAAAGTTCTATTTTTTGATTAGTGTTTTGATGGTCTCTGCTTGCGCCGCGAACAACGACGAACTCGTCGGAGTCGCCCCGCCCGCTGAATCGGTAGGAGGCCCCACGCGCGCCGACCGCATCTCGCTTGAATCCCCTAAACCGGTTCGTCCCACCAATAATCCAGAACCCATCATATCTATCGATGGCTGGCCATTTCAGGACGAATCTCGTCGATTCACGCTGACGTGGAATTCGGGAGACGAACCCGTCGTGTTGGTCGACCTGCCCTCGCTCAACGGGATTCCGGTCGCCGAGGCTGTCTTCAAACCCCGCGAAGTGATTCGGTGGTCTCAAACCAGCGTGGGCGTGTTTCGCCCGAGTGTGTACCGCGCGATTTCGCCCGTCGAAATCGAGGGCTACAAATACGGCTCCACCTACCGAACCGACGACGATCAATTCCGCGCGGAATTGAAAAAAGGCGAGCAGGTTTTCATGTATCACTACATGGGGGAAGGCACATGTTTGCTGCAGGTGCACAGCCAGATGTTTGAATCGATGTGCCCCACCGCCGACGCTTTTGCCGGCCCATTCAAGGGCTCCGACGCGGCGATGGTTTACCAACCTGCGGAACGAATTTGGTGGGTCTTTTTGGGCAGCACCGGGTCGGGCGGCTGGATGATCGTCGACGACCGAGTGGCCGTAGATATCGAATAAAAAAAAAGCGGCATGACCCGAAGATCATGCCGCGTTGATTGGTTCTTGGCTGCAGGCTATGCAGCCTATCCTGCTCGCTGCTGCTCACCGTTAAGCGCTGATTTGCTTGCCGCACTCGAAGCCTGGTGTCATCGGGATCGTGGGCTCATCCTCGAGCGCCGCGGCCAACACCTGAGTCATATCCTCGGCAGGAATGATTTCAAGCTCAGCGAGTGTGGCTTCAGGCACCTCATCAAGATCGGCCATATTATGCGCCGGCAAGATGATTCGTTTGATGCCTGCGCGATGAGCCGCAAGCACCTTGGCCTTGATGCCGCCCACCGGAAGTACGCGGCCCCTAAGGGTGCATTCTCCCGTCATCGCGGCATCCGCCCGCACTTTCCTGTCGGTCAACAATGACGCGAGCGCCGTGAAGATCGTCACACCTGCAGACGGTCCGTCCTTGGGTACCGCGCCTGCTGGTACATGGATATGCACGTCATGAGTCTTGAAGAAGGCCGGGTCAATCCCAAGCTCCTCCGCATGACTCCTCACATACGTCAACGCGGCTCGCGCTGACTCCTGCATCACCTCGCCCAATTGTCCGGTGATCTGAAGCTGACCGGTTCCAGGCATTTTTGAGGTCTCGATGAAGAGGATATCCCCACCGACTGGCGTCCATGCCAAGCCTGTTGCCACACCTGGCGAGGAAGTCCGAGCCGCGCTCTCGTTATGATAACGCACCTTACCGAAGTATTTTTCGACGTTATCGACATCGACGTTCACCACCACTTTCTCGTCGGTTCGAGCGACCTCAAGTGCGACCGCACGACAGAGTTTCGTGATGTTTCGGTTCAGCTGACGAACGCCCGCTTCGCGGGTGTACCCGGCGATCATCAATTCCAACGCCTTGTCCGTGATGGTCAAAGCCCCGGGCGCAATCGCGTGGTCCTTCAGCTGACGTGGCACCAAATGATGCCGCGCGATTTCCTGTTTTTCAGCACGTGTATAACCGGCCACCTCGATGATCTCGAGACGGTCACGAAGCGGCCCAGAAATATTCTCGAGCTGATTCGCAGTACAGATGAAGAGCACGTTTGAGAGGTCAAACGGGACTTCAAGGTAATGGTCCTGGAACGTCGAATTCTGTTCCGGATCGAGCACTTCAAGCAGAGCCGCTTCGGGGTCTCCCTGCACACCATGACCAAGCTTATCGACCTCATCCAGCAACACCACGGGATTGTTGGCGCCCGCCTTTTTCAAGGCATTGATGATTCGGCCAGGACGCGACCCGATATAGGTGCGGCGATGGCCTCGAATCTCGGCTTCGTCCCGCACACCACCGAGGGCGATGCGCACAAATGGACGGCCGGTCGCGTCGGCGATCGACTGGCCAAGTGACGTCTTACCGACTCCAGGAGGGCCTGCAAGGCACAGGATTGTGCCTTTTGGATTCCCAGAAAGTTTCAACACGGCCATATGCTCAAGGATGCGTTCCTTGACATCTTCCAGACCGAAATGGTCTGCGGCGAGCTGAGCCTCTATGGCGTTCAGGTCGGCCTTGGTTGGGGCACTTCTGTCCCAAGGCAGGTCGGCCATCCATTCGAGGTACGTTCGAACCACGTTGTATTCAGACTGATTCGATTCAAGCGAATCCATCCGATCCAGCTCTTTGGCCACGACCTTGCGCGTGTCTTCGGGAAACTCGATGGCCTCTAAACGAAGTCGCAAATCATCGCCTTCGTCCTCGGGTTTTCCGAGCTCATTCCGAATCGCTTTGAGTTGCTGGCGAAGGATGGCCTCCTTGTGGTTCTTGTTCAATTCGCCACGCACTTCGGCTTCGATCGTTTGCCGAACCTCGGCTTGGGCCCGAACCTGCGCGACCAATCGTGCGACAAGTCGAAGTCGCTCGGCCGCGTTCAAGGTCATCAAGACCGTGATGCGTTGGTCCATTTCCAGCGGCAAAACTGCAGCCACTTTGTCGGCAAAGCGACCTGGCGACTCGTCGGCCGGAAGTTGCCCAGCAAGTGCCCCACCGTCGCTTTGGAGCATCTCCTCGAGCTCCTCTTGGATGACCGCAGCGAGCGTAATCGCTTCGACGGTGTCGTCGCCTTCGTCCTTAAGCGCTTCGCCTTCGACCGAAAAAAACGGTTGGGTCATCAGGTTCTTGTCGATTCGAAAACGGTCCACGCCTTCCAGTACAAGAACCCATGACTCCGCGGGTTGTTTAATAATTTTGACGACACGAGCTAGGGTTCCCATCGGGTGAAGATCACCAAACTCAGGTTTCTGAGTCGCTGAATCACGCTGAACACCGGCAACAATGAAGTCGCCCTCTTTGATGGCTTCAATCAGACGGACCGACTTCGAACGGCCCACATTGACACTGGCTACGGTGCCGGGTTGCAGCACCATGTTGCGTAGAGGAATTAAGGGGTATTCGTTCGATTTCATGAGGTCTCCCTGGTCTTGGCTTCTAAAAGCCATTTCGCCATGTATGCATGACGGATGAATGAAAACTAAATCCGTTCACCGCTCAGTCAACCAATAGATGTCATTATTGTCGGGAAAGATTCACGATGACGTTGCGATCAATCAACAACCACCGTAAATTGAACACTTGAGGCTTTTATTCAGGCGCGTGCAGGCTTATGAAAAATGACCGACGTAAGAAGATTCTCGGCGCAGCAGAAAGACTCGTCGCTCACTACGGAATCGCCAAAACGACGATTTCGGACATCGCCCGCGAGGCTCGATGTGGCGTCGGCACGGTTTATCTGGAATTCACTTCCAAAGACGACATTGTCGGAAGACTGGCCCGCGGTAGGCACACGGCAATCTTGGACGCGATGCGCAACGCCACCGCAGAACACGACCACTTTGATGCACAGTTCCGGGCAATGATGGACGCACGCGTCCGTGCATTCATCGAAATCGCCGGCGACGGGGCGCACGCCGCTGACCTCGTGCATTGTGGCGGATGCGAAGCCGTGAAGCTTGAATTTGTTGGGTTTGATCAAGCACAACGACAAATTCTTGCCGAGTTTCTTCAAGAGGCCACAGGAGCTGGCGTATTTTGCCTCGAGGACTCGGTGGCCATGGCAAACACGATCCTGAGAGCCTACGCCACCTTCACGCCGCCGATTCTCTACACTCAGACGTTCTCGAATCTATTTGGCGAACTGGACCTTATCCACGATCTAATTCTTCAGGGCCTCAAAGCCCGCTGAACCTTCATCCCGTTGGGCCTCATGAAAGTGAAATCTGAAGCGCGTTCCAATATCGCGCTCGTAAAATACTGGGGAAAGCGCGACCCGCTCTTGAACCTGCCCGCTGCTGGGTCGGTTTCGATGACGCTGTCTGGCCTCACAACCCAAACCGAACTTGAGTTCGCGGACGTGCCACACGACCTCATCGTTCTGAATGGAACGACCTTGGAAGGCAAAGGCGCGACCAAGTTGTCCACGTTTGTGGACCGCATTCGGGATGCCTCTGGGGAATACCGACGTGTTCGAATGACGTCGAATAATAATTTCCCGACGGCCGCAGGGCTTGCTTCTTCGGCATCGGGATTTGCGGCACTGACTGTGGCGGCTGCGGCAGCCGCGGGCCTTGAATTGAGCCCACGCGAATTGTCTGTGCTGGCACGGCAAGGATCAGGTAGCGCGTCACGATCGATTCCAGGTGGCTTTGTTCACTGGCATCGCGGCGAACTTGCCGATGGAACCGATTCGTTCGCCGAGTCGGTGGCTCCTCCAGATTATTGGGATTTGGCCTGCCTGGTTCTGGTCACCGTCCGTGGAGAAAAAGACATCCCATCCACGGCCGGGATGAACCAAACCATGGCCACCTCGCCCTATTACCAAGCCTGGGTCGACAGTGTTGCGGGCGACATCACAGAAGCTCTGGCCGCCATCGCCACCAAGGATTTCGAAAAGCTCGCCGACGTAGCCGAACGCAGCTGCCTTGCCATGCACGCAAGTGCCCTCGCCGCCAAACCCGGCGTGCTCTATTGGAATGCAAAAACAGTGGATTTGATCCACAGCGTTCGGTCGCTTCGCTCACAAGGGATACCTTGTTTTTTCACGATCGACGCTGGCCCACACGTGAAGGTTTTCTGCGAAGCGGCCCATGCCGACCGGCTCAAACTGGTCTTCGAACAAGACCCGAATGTCATCCAAATCATCATGGCAAGCCCCGGCGCGGGAGCCCGGGTGGTGCCATCATGAGTCGAGCCCCGGGGAAACTGTTTTTATTGGGTGAATACGCTGTGCTGCATGGCGGCCTTGCCTTGGTGGCTGCCGTGGACCGGTACGTCGAAGCCGAATTGCGTGAAGACCGGGAAGGCTACAAAACCCTTGGGGCTGACTTGGATTCCAGGCTTCCGATTCAGGTGCTCGACGTCGCAGAATGCGCGGAGCTACTGCATGGATTGACCGTCGATGTTTCTGCTGTGTTCGAAGGAGATTCAAAGCTTGGTTTTGGGTCCTCAGCAGCTTCTTGTGTCGCGATCCTTCGCGCCGCACGCCCAGACCTCGCCGATGGCGCCGTGTTCGCGATTGCCGACCACGCCCACCGTGCACACCAGAATGGACGAGGAAGTGGCGCAGACGTCGCAGCAGCCACCTTTGGAGGCCTTTTATCGTACCGCTTGGCTGCCGAATGGGCGGAATACCCATGGATTGGCGAACCACCACGTTTTTCGGAGGCCAATCCAGTCGAACTTCCCTACGACATTCGCATCGAGGCGTTCTGGCTCGGCCACCCCGCAAGTTCTAGCGAGCTCTCGGGCCAAGTCGCAAAACACCTAGAGCGACCCGATGTCCGAGCCACCTTGGCTTCGATCGCCGCTGCCGCGTCATTGGGCATCAACGCCTGCACCGACGGCGATGCCGGCCTCTTTTTGACCGCTTTGGATTCAGGCGACGCGTTGATGGAAAGATTGGGTGACCAGACTGGCGCGCCAATCATCATCGAAGGCCACCGAACCCTACGAAAGCTTGCCAAAGAATTTGGTCTTGTCGCCAAAGCTTCCGGCGCTGGTGGCGGAGATTTTTCGATCGTTGCAGGGCGAAAATCTGCCCGCTGGTTGCGCTTCACAACCGAAGCGACAGCCGCCGGGCTAGTGCATTACCCCGTGCATATCGCCGCGCCACGCTAAGATTCTGATGTTTGGTTGGCTCAAAAATCTGTTCGATCTTTTCTGGGATGATCCTCCCACTTGGCAAGATCCTCACCACTGGGTTGAGGCCGAGTAAAACAGACTGTCGGAGCTTATTACACCGAGATCAATTTGTCTTATTATTGAACCAAGAAAGAGATGTCGGTACGATCAAAAGAGGCTCGTCAGTGAACTGCCTCCACATCGTCAGCGGGTGTTATGAAATCATTGAATTTGGTTTTATGTGTTCTAGTGTTTGGCCTCAGCGCATGCTCAGCTTCGGATGAAGGAGCTCAGGAAGTGTCGACCGAAATTGGGGAAATTTCAGAAGATCCGATCTTGAGATGTTTTTCATTGAAAAATCAGGAGAGTTGCGAAGCCGACGAAAGTTGTAGTTGGGGGTATCAAGCTGAGACTTGGAGTATCGGGGAGGGTTGTCCAGCGGCGGTGACCCTTTGTATTCCGACAGATTTGAATTGCGCGCAAACTCTGACTGCGGGGGCTGATGCTGATGGGAATTGTTGGCTCGCTGGAAGTTTTTGTGGGCTTCCAATTCATGCCGGTACAACAGGGGCGAGTTGCATAGAAGAGGTTGAGTGGACACGTCTGTCTGATGATTGTGGTCGTCCACAACAGAATTATGGCATTGAACAGCCTTCAATGGACTGACACTACTGTGTTGCCATGGAGCTTCGGTCATTGAGATAGCCGCGATCGCCTTACGATTCATCTCCCACCATGTGGGCTGTAAGAGCAGCAGGTCTTTTCCTCGGACATCCGCATTCCAGATCTATCAATTACAGTCGACATTTACACGGGCGAGCTCAGCTTCGGCGATGGCTCTTCGACTAGCCTCGGGCAGGACATGTCGACCCTGTCGCCCTTGGGGCCTCCCGACGAAAACCCAAATGCGACTTTCGTCTATCAGGCACTTGGGATCTGCATCAACATTGAGGATGAAGGAACCGAGGAGCACTATCGAGTCGGCGAGTTTGAGATCAATTTTCGGGATCCAATCGTCGTGCCTTGTTTGATTAATGGACGCCCCGCACACCTCTCGACCACCACGACGATTGACGAGGTCATCGCGCTTCTCAATGGTCTCCCAGATGAAGTCGATCCCTACATTGTAGAAGACGACGCAAGCATGCTTACCTGTGGATGGAATGACTCTTTTTTTAGTCTGTGGCACTTTGAGGCTGGCAAGCTGGAATGCCTGACTCTGTCTCTTATCTACGGATAAGACGTCTACGACGATGAACGCCGCCCATACCATAATGAGGCTCTGATGTTTGAATGGTTAAAAAGCCTGTTCGCCACAACCCCACCCCATCCACGCGACGGCTGGGTGGCTGCACCCGGCCTGCAGATCACGATCGACCTAGGCACCGGCGAGCTGAGCTTTGGAAATGGCCAATCCACGAATTTGGGGCTGAACGCCTCGTCCTTGGCCCCGCTGGGCGCACCAGACAAAAGCCTCTCCACAGATTTTTATAATTACACCCGACATGCGTTGTTCATAAACGTAGATGACGACCTCATCGAATCCATGTCGATCGACTTAGAGGAATCCACGCCACCGTCATTTCTGTTGAATGGACGCCGGGTCGAGTTAACCCAAAGCACCGACACATCTGAAGTTATCGCGCTTATGGGGCCACCCATGGCGCAGCATGACGATGAACTTGATGGCGAAACATCAACGGAGCTCGAATACCGCATGCGCGCTGGTGTTTATAGCGAATGGCACTTCGAGAACGGGAAGCTCTCGGGCGTCGATCTGGCCGATTACGGCGAGGATATGATCGACGAAGAAGTCTTGGACGACGAAGAGGCCGACGACAACGAAGAGGCCGTCTGGTGAAACCAACACAGGGAGCGTGGTCCTAAAACCACGCTCCCTGTGTCACGCTCCCCCGAGCTCTAAAAACTAGTTGGCGTGGTAAATAAAGCCTTTTTTACCGCCGCCTGCGACGTAGATGTCGCCGTTGGCAAAATACCAAGCATTCGACAGCTCGCCTGGCTTATCAGGGCCAGGTGTCATGTCGGTCCAGGTGGTACCGGCGTCAACCGAATGCAGGACAAAGCCGCCCTGGCTGGACGGAAACTTGGTGCCAACGACGACTGTCTTGTCACCGTTCACAGCCAATGCGTACGCGCCGCCTTCAAATTCGATTCCCTGCGCGCGCAGGTTTACTTCCTTCCAGTTGGCGGCCACGGTCGAATCGGTGCCGTCCAGGCGGAACATCAACGGGCTGCGGTTGGCGTTGGTTGTTTGATTCCAACCGACGAGCAACATCTTCTGTGCGCCCCAACTCCAGAAATCCAGCAACTCGCCGCTCTCGAAGCTCTCTTGAAGCTCGACTGGGTGCATGTGGAAGGTCGCGCCCGCCAGTGCCGAGGGCGCCATGAACTGCGCGGGCTGATTGATCGTGCTTCCCACGCCCATGAAGCCGGTGGCGGCAGGACGAACGCGTCGAACCTGGAACGAAGAAGTAGTGTCCGGATCGGCAATCGCATCTTCATGGAGCGTAGAGGTCTCCGTAACGTCGCCATTGGCCGCAACAAGGGTGGCCGACGCGCCTGTCAGCGAGTCGACAAGTACACTTCCGTCAGCTTGAACGGCGATATTCTCTGCCTGGCTCACGCTGTTGAAGGCGTTATTCGAAGGGGTGAACATGACCGTGTAAGAAAGTGTGCCGTTATCGTCGGCTACTTTGAAAGCGCTTCCGCCGCCGGGATTACGAATCCCTGCGAGGTAAAGGGTTCCGTCTACGCGGATAATGTCGTTGATTCGCAGGCTCTCGAAATCAAAGACCTCGGTCCAGGTCATGCCGCCGTCGACAGTTTTGAAGAATCCGTAACCGTCAGCGCCTTCACCGCAACCGGCGAACCCGTTATTTCGATCGTCAAACCAAAGGGCGTTGGTCTTTGAACCCGCACATGCCGAGGATGCTGGAACCCAACCGCCAACAGCGTTATTGGTGTTGTTCGTCCCGTTATTTGCCGAGCCGTCCGCCGCGTTATTCGTCGTGCCATGCGTCGCGTTATTCGTCGTGCCATTCGTCGCGTTATTCGTCGTGCCGTTCGTCGCGTTATTCGTCGTG
>Ga0100393_10003694_pt1 | contig 14313 bp, 12 predicted proteins | sample CryGeymeta201517_FD_81546 | JGI IMG/M metagenome (GOLD analysis project Ga0100393, IMG submission 81546) | Groundwater microbial communities from Crystal Geyser aquifers in Utah, USA - Crystal Geyser metaG 2015-17 | ecosystem: Environmental > Aquatic > Deep subsurface > Groundwater | place... | reverse complement strand
TACCATAGCCAGATATATCTTGGAATCTACTAAGGCATCGGCTATTTCAGGAGCAGTCTTTTCATCAAACTCATAATCATAATGCATTTCAATTCCTAACTCTATATTACCCGGTAATCTAGGTGCAACTCTATTTCTTACCAGCTTAATCATATCAACAGTATTTAAATTTTTAGAATTCCATTTTGGTCTCATATCATCTGGGACAAAACCACCCTTCCCCGCATTAAAAGTCCATCGACAGATACTATGCAATGATTTATCTTCTTTCATTTTCCACTCCTTAAATAGTAAGATAATTATATTAATTAATTTACAAAAAAGGACCTTTTATGATTTGACCTTCTTCCTCTCTGAAACCTAGATTAAATAAATTTAATTCTTTCATTAATAATTAAATCAGCCATCCCATAAACTGCAGCTAAACCAGCTAATTCACTAAATTTAATTTCTACCTTCTTATACGAAATAGATAAGGCACTTTCCTCAAGTTTTTTAATAATTTCATCATAAATATAATCTTTTATCTCTACAATCCCTCCGCCAATTACTAACAATTCAGGGCTAAGCCCATTAATAATATTGACTAACCCTATCCCAATATTCCTTCCTACTTCATTAAATATCTCAATTATCTTTTTATCGCCATTTTTACCTATTTGATATATCTCTTTCTTAGTCAATTCTTTATTACTATTAGATAATTTTAAATACCTATTAACAATATAGCTTTCCGAAGCAAGTGTTTCCCAGCACCCTTTATTACCACAGTGACATACTAAACCATTATTATCAATAATTATATGACCGAATTCCCCTGCATTTCCACTAGCTCCTCTATATAGTTCACCATTCAAAATAACCCCGCAACCTATTCCTTCATTAATTGAGATAAATACCATATTATCCATTTTTGGATAGATAAATTCTCTTTCCCCAATAGCTGCTGCTTTCGCCTCATTATCTAAGATTACCGGAAGGTTAAATTTATCTTTAAAAATCTTTAAAATATAAACATTTTTCCATCCTAAATTAGGCGCAAATTCTAATATACCCTTCTCTTTATCAATTAAACCAGGTACTGCTACTCCTATTCCCAGGAGATTATCTAATTTTAAATTCTTTTCTTCCCTCATCTTATCCATCTCAAAAAATACTTGTTCAAGGTTCTTCTGGTAATCATCTTTATAGGTTATGGGAATAACACTCTTGGTTATCACTTTTATTTCTAAATCAAACATCACTATCTTTATCTGGTTAACCTCAATCTCAATACTAAAAATATAAGCTTTGTGGGGATTAATCATTAATTGTATTGGTTTTCTGCCGCCAGAAGAAATACCTTTTTTGGTTTCAATCACGAAACCTTTTTTAATCAGAGTTCTAACATGGTTTGACACTGTACCGGCACTACATCCTGTAATTTCAGTTAGTTCTATCCGAGAAATAGAACCTTGCTTGCGAATTGCTTTAAAAATATTACTTAAATTCCATTTTCTGATTACGATTGAGTTTCCTAACCTAGCTTTACTTCTCTTCATTATATAAAATTTTCTCCTTCTTTTTCTAATTTATTTCTAAATATTATACACTCTCTTATAAAGACTTGTTTTTCCTTGATGTTACATCTACATAAACTGCTAAAATCAGGATTAAGCCTTTAACTATATACTGCCAGAACACACTCATATTCATAACGCTCATTCCATTTTCGAGACTGGTCATAAGCAAGGTACCCATTAGAGCTCCAAAAACTGTTCCAATGCCTCCCATTAAACTTGTACCACCCATAACACAACCACCTATAGCTGAAAGTTCATAATTCATGCCACCACTAGTGGTACCTGCGGCAACATAACCAGTAAGAACAATTCCAGCAACTCCACCTAGAAGACCTATCAGTGCATAAGTTTTTAAAACAACAGATTGAACATTTATACCTGAAAGTCTGGCTGCCTCTCTGTTTCCTCCAACAGCATATATGTACCGACCAAACCGAGTGTTATTAGTTAAGTAGGTAAACAAAATTGCTATTATGGTCATAATTAATACTGGAATCTGTAACCCCTTATAACTATTCATAATCAGAACGAAACCTAAAACAAGGGCTGAATACACCGATGCTACCACTAAATCGTAAGGAAGAGGTTTAATTTCAAGACCATATTGTTTCTTTTTTGTTCGACTTTGCAAAGTAATCAGAAAAATAATTATTATAGCAATAACTGCTATAAGTATACCTGGATTTTTAGACAGATATCCTTGGGCTATTAACCGGAGAGAATCTTCAATAGGAACTATTGTTTTCCCTCGAGTAACACCAAGAACTCCTCCCCGAAGAACAAGCATTCCTCCCAAGGTTACAATAAAGGCCGGTACCCCTCCATAAGCAACAATATAGCCTTGACATATTCCAATTAATAAGCCTAGTAAAAGACAGATAATGATAGTTATAATTGTACTCAGTATACCTAACAGTTCGACAGATAGAGTTGGAAATAGTCCGGGGAGAAATGTAGGGAACATAACCGCCTGTAGATAAGCAGCTATTACACTTATAAAACCAATCATCGATCCCACAGAAAGATCAATATTACCAGTTATAATAACTAAAGTCATTCCTATGCTAAGGAAAGAAACGATAGTCATTTGCCTTAAAAGGTTGGAAAAATTTCTTGAGGAAAGGAAGACCCCGCCAGTTAAAGAACCAAAAAGTAACCAGATAACAAGAAGAGCAAATATCAGTGTATAAGCTCTAATATCAATCTTAATTTTCTTAATTTTATGAATAAAATTTAATGGTTTCATTAACTATAACTATGGCTTCTTTTAGTAGTTGAAGCCAAAGCCATTATCCTCTCTTGTGTTGCATCTTTTCGGTCTAAGATTCCAGTGCATTCTCCTTCGCACATAACCGTGATTCGGTCACTCATTCCAAGTATTTCTTCTAACTCAGAAGAAATCATAATTATACCTACACCATTTTCTGCAAGTCTGTTTATGAGGTTATATATCTCATATTTAGTCCCTACATCAATCCCTCTGGTCGGATCATCGAGAATGAGAATTTTTGGATTTGACATTAACCACTTTGCTATTACTACCTTCTGTTGATTACCTCCACTTAAAGATTCTGTAATTGTAAAAAGAGATGGCGTCTTTATAGTAAGATAATCAGCATATTTTTTACATTCTTTTAATTCTTTATACTTATCAATACTCAATGCATTAGAAAATTTTCTAAGGTTTGACAATGAGATATTTTTAAAGACTTCTTGTATTAACACCAGCCCCATCTTTTTTCTATCTTCTGGAACAAGACTTATTCCATACTTCATAGCATCTCTTGCTGAATTAATTTTTACTGGTTTCCCTTCCAAAAATATTTCTCCGGTAACATGCTTTCCATACTCTCCAAATATAGCGGTAACCAGCTCGGTTCTTCCGGAACCCATAAGGCCAGCTATCCCCAATATTTCGCCTTTTCTTAAATCAAATGAAACGTTTTTGATTACCATTTTACGCTGAGCTAATACCGATAAGTCCTTAACTTCCAAAATCTTTTCCCCAGGCTTAGAATTTCTAACGGGAAATCTTTTCTTCATTTCGCGTCCTACCATCATAGCAATGACCTTCTCTTCACTGGTATCTACTGTTCTTACTGTATCGACCACCCGTCCATCCCTAAGAACTGTAATATTATCTGTGATTCTAAAAAATTCCTCCAGTCTATGAGAAATGTATATACAGGTCACTCCATTATCTTTCAAGTTCTTGAGTATTTCCATTAAGTAATTAACTTCAGCCTCATTAAGAGCAGAAGTAGGTTCATCCAAAATTAGAAGCTTAATCTCCTGTACGAGGGCTTTAGCAATCTCAACCATCTGTTGTTGACCAACACTCAGCGTCGATACCTTAGCAAAAAAGGGAATGTTTAATTCATATTTCTTAAGAATTTTTTTAGTATCTGAAAATAGTTTACTCCAATTAATAATACCTTTATCTTCCGGTTCTCTTCCCAGAAAAATATTTTCCCCTACTGTCATTTGAGGAACAAGAACAGGTTCCTGATAAACGGTAGCAATTCCTTCTTTGATTGCCTCTTCAATAGAAGAACTGGTAAATTTTAGCTCTTTATCATTAAAGTAAATTTTCCCTTCGTAAGTATGGTGAGGATAAACTCCTGCAAGAATTTTCACTAAAGTAGATTTCCCAGCACCATTTTCCCCGCACAAACCATGAATGTCTCCTTTTTTTATTTTAAAGGAAACATTTGATAATGCTCTAATGCCTGGAAAGTCTTTTGTTACACTCTCTATTCTTAAAATGCATTCATCTTTCAAAATATTATTACCCCCCATAAAGGGTTGACTTTTTATAGTTTTCACTTATAAAAATTGAGTGCACCGCAGATATTAGATATTAATAATAATCTGTGGTGCACTTTTTTAGTAATTAGATTTTTGGTGGTCTATCTTTTTCAGGAATATCTTTATACACTTCATCGTATTTCTGATAACCACTCTTAACAACTACATCATAGAGATTGTCCTTGGTTACCCCTACAACTTTTAAAAAATTACAAGGTACAGATCCTGGTAAGTTTTTATCTCCAGTAAGTACGGCAAATGTGAAATTTTTTAGTCCTTCTGGCGTTTCATCTTTAGCTAACTTCATAGCTATGTCAATTGCCAATGGAACAAGAAGTCTTATATCTTTGTATACGCTCACAGTAAGCTCTCCCTTAGCTACAGCATTACAACCAGCTGCTGTGGCATCTTGCGCGGAAATTGGGACCTTTCCAGTAAGACCTTGAGCTCTCAGGGCTTCGATTGCACCAAGTGCTGTTGAATCATTTGAAGCAACTACCGCATCAATCTGATTATTTGTGGCAGTAAGCATATTCTCCATAATCTTAAGTGCTTCAGTCGTATCCCAATTAGGTACCCACTGATCAGCAACTATCTTGATCTTACCACTATCAATGTAAGACTTAAGAACTTCCATCTGTCCTTGTCTAACGAGTACAGCATTATTGTCTGTTGGGCTTCCACCAAGAAGTGCAAATCTTCCACTATCCTTCACCGCTAATACTCCTCTTGCCTCAGCTCGTCCTACCTCAACATTATCAAACGAAATATAAACTGACACATTAGGCGATTTGATTAATCTATCATATGCTATGCATTTAACTCCTGCTTTTGCTGCTGCGTCTACTGCTGTCGCTGCAGCTGCACCGTCCTCTGCAACAATAATAATAACATTTGCCCCTTGAAGAACCATGTTCTCAATCTGGTCATTCTGTATCTTTGGATCATGATTAGCCTCTTGGACTATAACCTGAGCACCAGCTTTACGCGCTAACTCAGTCATGTCAGCTGCTTCTCTTACCCACCTTTCAAGAGTAAAATCAGAAAATGATAAACCAATCTTTATAGGTGTATCTGCAGCAAAAACCGAGAGGCCTAATACCACGAACAATACAATCGTTAATAAAGTGATACTAAATTTTTTCATAATAAAAATCTCCTTTAAACATAAAATTAAAATTTGTAATACTTGTACCCAAAGCAAGAACTAAATTTTCTGCATCGCAATTCGTGTTAGCCAAATTTACGTTTTTAGAAAGATACATCCCCCCTTTCGTTGTTTGATAGTAACTTGCAGGTAACTTTAGTATAATAATTCATTGAATTTTTGGAGATTACTTTTTTCATTACTTATTTTAAGTATTATATTATTATCTTTTAGTATAATACACTACTTTTAAAATTTAGTCAAGGGACCCTAATTGTTTTCACATTTTTTGTATTCTTTTTTCAGTGCCCTCATAGAAAAAGGGGACGGTTCTATTTTTTATAATCAACCCCTCTTTCTAATTATTGATAAAACTTTTAAATCCTATCTAAAATAGTAATTTCTCTCTTTTACCAGGGCTAGAAAAACCCTTCTCTTGCTGATAATTATAAATCAAGCAATATTTTATAAAATTATTTTGATAGAAGATCTTTAATTTGTTTTTCCGGATACCGGGTCATAATTATAAGCCCTAAGAAAGCTACTATACTTCCCAATACCGGAGCTAATCTTACTCCCAGGGGATTACTGATATCTTTCCCGAAAATAGAATATAAAAGAGCAAGACTTGCAGTCGAAAGTCCTAAATTGAGTTTCATAAAGAAACCCTGAACCCCAAAATACATAGCTTCTCTTCTCTCTCCAGTTTTTTTATAATCAACATCGCAAAGTTCAGAAAGAATCACATTGGGAATAATTATTAGAACTGCGGTAGGAAAGCCCATAAGTCCTACAAAAATTAGTCCCCATGTCTTAGGATTTACCGGGGTCAGACCGGTGAGGGATAGAAAAATAGAAAATATTGAAAATAAAACAAGACTTATAATCATAATCGTTTTCTTCCCTCGAATCCTCGTTAAAAATCCCACAAGCGGGAAACAGATAGCAGCAATAACAAAGAGGATAGTAAATATATTACTGGCAAAGGCCTCATCAGCACCCATCAGAGTAATTACAATAGGTATAGCAGATGAACGGACAATATTAAAAAGAAACCATAAAGACATATTAGCAAGAAGATAGATAATAAAAGCCTTATTCGTCACTGTTTTTCTAAAGGAATCAATCAGGGAAACTTGGCTGGGCCTGGCATTGGAGAATCTTTTCTCATCTACCGCAAATACAGCGGTATATAATAATAGTGCTCCGAGAGTAGCCAGACAAATAACCATTTTCCGGTAAGACCCTACATAATCAGTGTTCTGCATAAATAAAGTCAAAAGAAGAGGTCCGCCAATCATCACTATTGCTGAACCAATTAGAGAGAAGTATCCTTGAGCTGTGGCAATACCAATCCGAGCTTTTTCATTATGACCGAGTTCAGGAATTAAGGCAAGATAGGGAACGACATATACAGTAAAGAAAAAAAAGTAGAAACCAAAAACAATAGCCAGATAGATACCATTAATGAATGAAGTATGGACTACAGGTGGGAAGAATATCAGAACTGTAGATACTGCCAGAGGAAGTCCGCCTATAATAAGGAAAAATCTCCTTCTGCCAAATCTTGAGGTGGAGCGGTCAGACCAGGAAGCCACTAATGGATCAGTAATAGCATCTACTATCCTTCCAAAGAACATCATTGCTCCCAACACAGTAATAATTCCGAAAAACCTCTCATTAGAAACAAAGAGGATCATACCTTCTGCTACCTTCTCTTTGGGGGGAAGTAGAAAGGCTATAGAAAAAGTCAACCAGATCGAATCTAACAATACCCATCCTGTTGTGGACAGGTTGTACAGAAAAAATCTTTTACCCTTAAATTCTTCCATCTCTTTCTCCTTTCTTAGAAATCCTACTATTAATTCACACCATAGGTTTTTTCGATATATTTCTCTTCAAACTCAACATTTTTATCTTCATGATACTCTGCTTTTTCTCTTGCCTCATACAATCTTTTTAGGTTTAAATTAGCCGATATCAGTTGATTTCCCTCATAAGAGGAAGATAAAGATAAAATTCCATCTTTTTTTTTAGTCATTAATAAAGGAGCAAATACGCCGGCCTTTCCGGTAAAATGCATCCCGGCAATCCATCCATTTAAGGAGGACTTTAAACCATACAGATATGATTCTTGCACCCTGGGCCAAATTCCTCTTAGGGCCTTCCATATAGTATATTCTTCTAAATTAGCAATAGGCAAAATAACCATATCTGCTCCTATCTCTCTGGCGATACGGAAAGTCTCAAAGTAAGTAGCATCCATACAAATAGGGCATACTACTTTACCAAAAGGTAAAGAATAAACCTCCATTTTATTGCCTCTTTTCATTCCTAATTTAACCTCGAAATCAGTAAGGTGTATTTTCTTTTGAGTTCCTATTAAATTTCCATTAGAGCCAAAGAGAGAACCAGCATTATAAATTGCTTCTTTCTCCTTTAAAATATAACTTCCGGTATAAATATATATTCCATATCCCTTTGCTAACAGAGCAATAATTCTTTTAATTCCCGCCTCTATCGGTTTTGCAGCTCCTTTTAAAATTGTAGTCAGAAAATGATTACTTCCTTTTAAATGAGACTCTTTCTCTTTGTCTTTGTCTTTGTCTTTGTCTTTGTCTTTGTCTTTGTCTTTGTCTTTGACCTTTATTGCTTTTTTATTTAGAATTTGATTTAAGAAGTTAAACTCGGGAATTAAACCGAACAAATCAAAAAAGTTATATTCGGGGAAGATAACCAGGTGACTACCCTCTTTTACAGCTTGATCTATAAAACCACAAAGCATATCTATATATTCTTCTATGTTCCCTACCGGCTGAATCTGCCTTTGAACACAGGAAACTCGAATGTTTTCCAGATCAATATCTTCTAAAAATCTTCTTTTTTCTATCCTTAATTGTTTGTAATATTTCTCTATTCTTTCTAAAGAGATCTTTCTCTCAAACCATTTTTCTATTAAAACTTCTATATTCACAGCATCTACCTTTCTCTAAACATTTTCATCTGCTGATAAAATTCTCGATTTAATTGGGATAGTACATCAAATTTGGAAATAGCCTTTCTTCTCTTATTATTATCCAGCTCAGCAATTATTAAGCTTTGCTGTCCTTTGCTTCTTGCCAGGAATCCATTTTCCCTCCTGGTCATTGCCAGTGGGGCGTGAATCATTGATTCTCCCCAAAAATTTTGCTCCCCTAAGAATCCATTAAATCCACTCTCTACCGCAAAAAATTGATTCTGTTGGACTTCTTGCCATATGCCACTGATTTGTAAAGCCGGATTGTTTTCTCCTCTAAAGCCTACCGGAGATAGAACAATATCTGCACCCCTTAAAGCTATCTTCCGAGAAACCTGGGGATAGAAAACATCAGTTGAAATTATTAAGGCAAGTTTCCAATCCTTTATTTCTCTTAACTCAATCTTTGCTCCCCGGGAAAATCCTAATTCTCTTTCCCAGCGGGCTAAATAAATTTGCCGCTGATTAAGTTGGATTTCTCCATTTATTATCAAACTGGATTCATGATAGATATTACCTTTTTCTTTTTGCCAGTAACTTCCCGGGCAGATTGCTATCTGATAGCCTTGAGATAATCCTTTTACTTGTTCAATATATTCCCGAGAATCTGCTTCGTTTATTAAACTCCATATACTTCTATCCGGGTAGCTCAGGTGTTGGAAAAAACATCCCGTAAATCCGGGGAATACTATTATATCAAACTGTTCTTTGATCGCTTTTTCCAGATATTCTTCTATTTTATGCACTAAAGTCTTCGGTTTATCTATCCTCTTCCATTCACTTTTTGGCCATTCTACTGAGGCTACCTTCATTCCCTCCCCTCCTTAATCATGACCTAATAAAAGAATATATGAAAAATTCCTTCTTCTAAATATATTCTTTTTATTCTAGGCATAAATATCTCCTAATAAATTTTTAATTCCTTTTAAAAAATAGAACCGTCCCCATTATTTGTCTTATTTTTTAATATTATTTCTTCATCTAAATAAATCGACCTTTCTAACCACCAGACCCATTTACTCCATTTTTCATAAAAACCTTTATTTTCTGCCTTGATATTGATAAAACCACTTACCTTAGCCTCCATCTCATCTGCATAATGAAGAGCAATAGCAGTTAATATACTGGGTAGCTTGGGGGAACCAAATTCAAAATGTCCATGGTGACTTAAGAGAGTATGTTTTATCATTAATTCTAAATCCGGAGGAAAATTGTCTAAGCTCTTTATTTTTTGGTCAATCATCTCTAAACCTATGGCAATGTGACCCAAAAGTTTACCTTCGTCAGTAAGTTCAATAACTTTATCATAGGCATATTCCCTTATTTTACCTATATCATGAAGAATAGCCATAGTAATTAGAAAATCACGGTTTATTTCTTTATATATATTACATATAGCCTCACAAATAGCCACTACATTTATAGTATGCTCAGTTAAACCACCAATATAAGGTTGATGAACTTTTGTTGCTGCGGGAGCTTTTTTGAATTTTTCTATAAATTCTTGGTTCTTAAAAAAACTTTCTAAAAGATTTTTTAAGTGGGGATTTTCTATGGAATCAATTTTAGAAAAGATCTTTTTAATTAATTCATCTAAATTTTTATCTGATTGGAGTAAATAGTCTGAATAATCCAAGGGAATAGTTTTAGTAAGAGAAGAGATTGTTGCCTGAAGGGTTCCATCACTTTTCTTTTTAGTAACATACCCTTGAACTCGGGCAAATTCAATCTTGCCTAATTCTTCTACTTTATCATTAGAAACATCCCAATTTACGGCTTCAATTTCCCCGGTCTTATCAGCAATTTTAAAGAACATATCTAAGGTTTTTTTATCTCTCCTTACTTTAAACTCTATATCTTTTAAGAAAAATACGTCATCAATTTTAGTACTCAAATTTAAATCGTTCACCATCTGTTTTTTAATCAAAACACATCACTACTCCTTTTTTAATAATTCTGAGGTATTTATCATTGAACATAAATATGCATTATATTTTTAGTTAAAATTTAATTTGTTTTATTATACGATTACAACCCAAAAATTACCTAAAGTAACTATATTTCAAAAATAGTACAAATAACATCACATAGTACTAATCAACATACCTAGCTAATCCCCAAACCCTTGGCAATTTTCACTACTCTTCATCTTCCCTATTTTGATCATCTTCCTCCTACTATTATTTTAAAGTTGCAGTAGTGAGAATTGAATCTGCATTTCATCTGATAATTTTTCGTTTGTTGTAACCGTTTTCATCGAAGGGTTGAAGTTTTTCTATCCACATTTCCTCAAGCATTTTTAGATCATCAGTGTAGCCCATTTTCGTATCTTCTTTTTGTCTTAGTTGTTCTCTGTCCTTCTCGCCGCCGCCTACCTACCAATTATTCGTTTCGGATTATTTCGCCTAACGTCCCAAGCGTATCTGAAGTCCAGCCGTTCCCCATAAGGCAAAAAAAGATATCCAGGTCCCCAATGCTATAGTTAACAGGGAAGTAACAAAATATATTTTAACATTTTCAAAGATAATCCTGTATCCCCAGCCAGACAAATTTAACATTTTACCTATTATAAAACCTATAATCAAATCGGAAATTACCAAACCCAGGCACCAGATAATATAAATAAGATATTTCGCTATTAATATCTTAGTACGAGAAATCGGTAACGAAAGTAAATCTCGGTAAGTATGATTTGAATATTCTCTGCCAAATAAGTAACTGGCGATAAATCCAAATACTATTATTCCCGCAACATCGGCTCCCTGTGATAAATAAAGTGAAAGATAAGAGACCAAATTTACAGGAGTTGATATAGCTTGGGCTGGTGCATTAATACCTTTGCCAGTCCTAAACGCTGTAAGTTTCCTAACGATAAATGCTTAGCCTTGATATTTTGATCATTCAAAAGCCCTACTCTTTCAATAACATTGTCAATTAGTTTTTTATCTTTCAATCTTCGTAAATGCCAATATACTTCAAGGTTTTCCTTCACGGTTAAGTTAGGATAGGAATAGGTGGCCTCACACTATTATATAATATACAAAACAGGCTACTCTTTAAATAGTTTGAATATATTTTCTTTTATTTATTATATAATTTAATCAAGATACATATAAATTAGGCATCCTATCAATACCAAAAAGGTTGATAAAACCAGCAACCCCATCTTTCTACTGATGGTGCGAGCAACGCCTATCATACTAAAAGTCGCAGCATAAAAGACAATAATATAAGGCACATGAAGTGCTAAAATTTCTCGAAACGGGATTTTTAGGACGTAATCTAACATTACTTCCAGAAAGAGATAGCAGAGGATAATAATATGCGAGATTATTATCTTTTTTTTCGCTTTTATTTTTATGTATCCAACAAGGGAAATTGTAAATGGAATTATTAATAAAACGACAGTTATGCCAAAAATTTTTAAGAAAACCGGGGAACCAATTTTTGAGGCAATATATACACCGCTCACCGCTAAATTAAAAATAATTGAACTTCCTACAAAAAGAAGGTCGTGGAGTTTATATAAATAATTTGGTTTAGATTTAACTTCTTTTTCTTTGTCCATTTTATTCCTTTATTTTTTAACCTGCCTCTCTAAATATTTTTCGCCGCGATTCATCGAGAATCTTCCCTTGTCCTATTCTATCTTTTCCATATTCTTTGTTTTTAAAAACAGGGCTAAAATTGCTAATAAAAATAATGGTAGATGTAAAACTCCCAACCACCAAAATTCTCTACTTAGAATAAACCAGTTAATCATATTCATGCCGCCAAATAACAACCCCACAAAACGAGTAATTCTGAAAGTAACTACATTCACCCTTGGATAAGCTGCGATTAATAAAAAAAGCAATATTGGAGTTACCATACAATAAGTCAACATGGCCCCATTAGTGAATAATGAAATAATTGAAAAATCCGGATTGGCAGCATTATCCATTGGAAACCAATAGGACAAAAAAACTACAGGGACTAAAATCCATTTCCATTGAAAATCTCTTGGTTTTGGGTAAACATTCTCGGGTGATAAAACTTCCCATAACCATGAAATTACCACTACCAATTGAAGGATACAGTTACCTGTTAATAAAACAAATCCATAATCATTGGTAAATGCACTATTTTGAAATAAAGAGACCGCTAACAGGAGAACAGATGTGAAAAAAGCAAATATTCGATTAATCCAAATATGGCTAAGAAATATTCCCAATACCATTATCAACATTAATATTTTAAGCGCTGGAAAGATTATCGGATATGAATAAATAATCGGATTTTTCAAAACTTCTACGATTACTTTGGGAATTTCTGTGGTTGGATATTTTATAGCAGAATATGAAGGTAAGAAAAATAAAAATCCCAAGATTAAATAAAGCCACCATTTACTAGTCAAGGATTCAAGCTTGGTTTTAAAATCAATTAAGTTAATCATTATTCCACCTAATATTCATTTATAAATACTCCTTAATTTATTATACTATTTATTTTATTTAATTCGCTCGGTTAGGCGGCAAATTATTATGTAAAAAAGATGAAGATTAAGGCTTAAGAAGTCTCACCGTGGAGGACCCACCCCAACTCCTGGTGCAAAGTCTATTGCCTGGACGGTGCGCATCCAAGCGAGCCCGCCCCAAGTCTCGATGCCACCACCCAGTCGGCACAAGGTCACTTTTTACATGTTTTACATATTTTACATATTGACCAAGACACCATAAGGCATTGTTATCATACCGGTCATTACTTACTTCATTGGTTGTTTCGAGGTGGATAATAAATTTGGTAATAAAATCTTCAAGTGTTTTTCCTGTTTCTCCTTGATAAGCTTGCGTCTGTAGTGTTCGTAAGTAATCACGAGGAGAAGAGCCTATTTCTAATTGTCTTCTGCCTCCTAATGTCTTTCCTCGGCCTTGTTGAGGCATCATGGGTAAACTTTCCACTAATCCCACAGACCAGCCTGGAACGGCACAAATACGTCCATCATTGACTACTTCTAATTTGGTCTGTCCCCGATGATTGCTGGAATATTCTTGAGGAAAATACACCAGCTCGTCTGTATCTAGTGCCTGTCTTAAGGTATCCCATATCCAGACCTGTTTTTCGGTATTGACACGAACAGGTATTAAAGGATCAGAAGGAGAAGGTCTGGTTTGATAAATTTTACCTTCTGCTGCGTGTTTAAGAATAGCTGCTTTCATTCGGTCAATAAAAAGGGGTGTTGGCATTGCCATGGGTGTTAATTCTAAACGATCAAACCCTTGTGGAACTTTTCTGCCTACCAACTTTCTATTATGAGCAAATAGTTCTACAACCTGTTCTTGGGTTGGTACAGGATATTCTCTTCCATCTATTCCAATCACCCCTAGCTTACCTGATTTCGGAAGAAGCGTGAGAATGCCGGTGCGGTTTAAGGCGGTAACGAAACGGACATATTCCCTTTCCACAGGAAATAACTGTTCTGATTGAGTTTTTTTCTTTGGCATAATTTATTTCATTAATTCCTCAAGGTTAATTCCCAAACCTTTAGTAATCTTCATAACCGTTTGGATGTTGGGTTTAGTATTGTTTTAAAACCCTTTATAAATATACTAACAAATTTTATGAAATCAATCAAATTAAAAAATGAGGGAAGCCTGCTTTTAGCCCAAAATGAAGTTCAAGCCGATATTTTTTTCAGGTTCTTTGGCAGCAAATTCTTAAATTCTAGAAAAAATTAATAAATTTCACTTAACGTTTGCCGATATCTGACATTTGGCGTGCGGCGTATAGCCGCTTGGCGC
>Ga0100393_10003683_pt1 | contig 14330 bp, 7 predicted proteins | sample CryGeymeta201517_FD_81546 | JGI IMG/M metagenome (GOLD analysis project Ga0100393, IMG submission 81546) | Groundwater microbial communities from Crystal Geyser aquifers in Utah, USA - Crystal Geyser metaG 2015-17 | ecosystem: Environmental > Aquatic > Deep subsurface > Groundwater | place: USA... | reverse complement strand
CTGTGTATACATAACCCGTCCACGATGTGCCGGACCACTGTCGTTTCCAACATGCCCATTCCGGTCTCTCAGCTAAAGAAGCTGACATCGAATCGCCACTCAAGGGGAGAGTTAGGGTTTCCTGGTTTTCACCATCAGACATCAGCTCCTGTACATCAACATACAGCGGCTATTACTAGAAGCATTGCGCCTGATTTTTCCAATCTCTTTGCCGCATCACCATCTGCGGGACGAAGATCCTCCAATACGGGCGGCATCGGCATCGCTGGTGATGGTGGTGGTATTTACCCAACCGTCGAGCCTTCGCCGCACAACTTCACTGCTCCGGATAAAGCACAAGTAGAGGCCGCACTGATGCAGTTGCAAAAAGACTCGTTGTATTACTTTGAAGTTACGACGCAAGAGCTGCCCAAGGGCTGCGATGCTTGTGTTGGTGTTGTGCTGGATAAAATTGGATCGTCAGCTGGACAATTTGTTCCCGGTGAGACTCAAAATTCCATTGGTTTGGACTCACTTGGTATACTACGAGTGAACGGGAAGGTCGTTCACCCTAGCAGTCTGCAACAATCATCGGAAAGTTTCAGTGGTAATCGTAGATTTGAAGCCTTTGACGAGGGAGATGTGATTGGTTGCGCGGTGGAAATATCTGGGTCAAGACGTGTTTTCTTTACCAAAAATGGAAAAATCATTGTACCACCCACAAAATTTGCCGATTTGGAGATTAAAAAAGCACTGCTTTGTCCAGCCTTTGGGGTTAAAGTGACGCAAGGTCATTCAGTTCAAGCTTCGGCAAATTTTGGGCTCGATTGTCGGAGACCTTTTATTTGGGAGTTTTCAGCATACCTGGCGTATCAATGTAGTAATGGCCACTCGCCGGCGAGTCAAGAAGCTAGCAATAGCAGCGGTACTCCTCCACCACCCTTTCGGTCGCGGCATAAGAAGAAAGGAATTAGCCGTCAACAGTCTGCACCAGAATCCGGCCCCGCGTTATCCAGAAAGATAGGGTCGTCCCCTGGAGAGACGACGAGACAAAATCATGGCTCCGCATCACCATCTGCGAATCGCCAAATTCGGGGGAATCAGCCACGACCAAATGCTGACAGAGATGCTTTGTCGCTATCGCCTGCGACAGGCCTTTTTCAAAGGAATCGAAGGATGGGTAAAAGGCGGGGCGCTCCAGCGATTGCTATGTCACGGCGTGATAGTGAGCCCGACGATATTAGTATCAGTGAGTTTGGTGATGTAGCAACTTCTACACATGATTTAATGTCCGCTTCCACATCCCGCCTTGACTCCGAATGGCAAACAAACGGTAGTAGTTCTGGTTTCATACCGAGCTCATCGGGAGTACTATCTCTGGATTTTGGGGCAATCAGTGAGCATGAGAGAAGTTATGATCCGTTTGCGGCGCCCCCCGAAGAAGGATACAGTTTAAGTGGCGGAACAGAAGAAGAGAAAAATGCTATGGAAGACGTTTCGGATGCATACATTGCTCCTGCTGGTGTACTTACACCAAAGGATTTCGAAACTATGAGAGAGAATGCAAGCAATCTGAGGTCGATTAGTGGAGACGGTGTGGATGCGGACGACTCGTTCATTCAAACGTTTTTGGATTGCTGTAAGGCAGATAAGCAGTCTGTTGCTGTGGCAGTCGACAAGGCGATGCTGGACGAAAGCCCGAATCTAATGGCACTTTTTGAGCTGAATGAGATTATTTTGGAAGCAATCGAATTGGGAACCAAAGCGATCGAAGTTTCCAAGAAGAAGTCATTCGTTGAGGTGGAACCGACGCGACAACAACGTCGAAATAGCAACTTGGATCTGGATATAAATGGTTTGATACGAAAAAAAGATATTTTCAGCCTAATATGCATTCTGCGCGCACAGAGCGATCAACGGCTTGATGCGGCACTCGCTCTAATGGAGTTTGCGCAGGATGGTGAACGATCACGTGAAGACGATTGCAGCCTTCGAGACGAGATCAGATCTTCGGGAGGAATTCACTCTCTTCTTCAGGTTTTTCGGGCACAGGGAACCCCATACGAGCTGAGAGTTGTGTCCGGTATGGCAGTCGCATATGTGATACCATCGCTAGTCAAGGCTTCACCAGGGGTAGGACTGAAAATAATGGAGTGCCTGCGCTTTCTCAGTGTTTCGAGGTCCGTCACCCCAAATGGGGTATCAATTTCTCAAGAAACAATGTTCAAAGCATCTGCCATGGGAGTTTTTTCATTTTGGATGAACGTCCTTGAGCCGCTCCTGGCTTCGCAGCCTTTCGACGATGAGAGTGCAGCAGAGAATACAAATCTGCAAATAACAACTTCGCCAAGATTTGCTGCCGCTGGTGGTATCTTTGATCAGGGGCATGAAAGACTTGAGTTGCAAGAGTTGTTAGAGATGACTGTTTCTCTCATCGTTCAAATCCAAAAGCATTGCGACTCTGAATGTGCTACTGCTAGCTTGCCTTGTGATGAAGATCTTTCAATGTGGCGATACACAAACGTTGAGCAAGTTTGCACTGTTGATGTTGCTCGCCCAATTGCTGTTCGGGAAGGTTTGCTACCTATTCTTGTGGATTGGATCAAATCAGATGATAAGGACAAAAAACGGCCAGCAGTTTCAGCGCTGAGGTACCTTACTTCTATCAAGGATAAATACATGGCTGGCTGGATTCACTCTCAAATGGTCAATGAAGGTGCTTTATCAGAAGTCGTGAAGCTTGCCGACGACTATAATGTCGGCAGTGACGTGCGTCTAGCCGTTGCCCAGATCCTTTCATCTCTATGCGTCGCTCCACACACACGTGCAGCCGTTGTGGAAGCACGATGTATGTTCTACCTCATTGGCTTTTTGTATGATCATACCAATCCTGCCTCTGAGGAGGTTGCACTTTTTGCCGGCCATGCAATTACACAGCTTGCGGCTGGAGCAATAACACGAGCCAGTGTATTTGGCGGCGGAGACACAGAAATCCTAGACTTTGTCTCACCAGATAAAAGAGATTCTTTGATCGAGTAAGTTAAACTACTGTGCAAATTGAGTATGAGTATTTGATGCATTCGGCCGCCTTTTCTCTGACCCTCAATATATCCATCCTTTGTCCAATAGTGATATCGTAAACAACGGGGCAGGTGGTTCTTTCATTGCTATCGCTTTGGAAAGTGATGGTCAGTTGCGGGCCATGGCCATTGAGGCAATAAGGGTCCTCAGTGAAGACAGAAGTCCCAACAGGCGAACGCGGTTGCAGTTTATTGAAGATGGAGCAGCGAAAGCACTAGGCAGGGCACTGGAGATCGATGTTGCTAAGCTTAACGAAGCCCTTCAGGGGACAAGCAACGTCAGTCAAAATGCGGGTGACAACGGCTTTTTCTTTAAGGTGCTCGAAAGTGTCTTCTCGGAAACTCACGATGCTCTCTGCGGGTTGGCAAATTTACTGGAGCCAGTCAGCGAACAAAAAAATTCAGATAATGATATTGTATGCAGCTCGTCAACTGCTGCGTCTACGCAAGTAGTACTGCACAAGGGATGCATGGACACAGCAGAAAGCGGCGGACTTGCAAGTCTACTAAGAATATCTACCATGTCCCTAGCATTTCCTGGCATAAGCCCAGACTTTGATGTGTTGACACGATCAAAGATATTGCTGCGAGAGGCCTGCCGATCATTGTCGTCCCTCGCTCCTCTGTTACTGACGGATAGAGCTGCTGAAGAGGGATGTGCTAAATGGACAGTTGCAGTCCTCAGCACATTCAATAAAATTTTGGCTGCTGCTGTGGTTGGCGACGAGATTGCTCAGACACAGGAGTTATTCAGCGTGCTGTGTGGCTTGGAAGCGCTCGCGACCTGCGCGCCCCTACGGATAAGAATCATTGACGAGGCTTTATCATCAGTATTGCGACTAAAGAATATCCAAGGGGACCATAGCGATGTTGCCAACATTGCCGGCCAAGTCTTTTATACTCTTGGTTTTTCAGAGGAAGAAATTGCAGTTCAAGTTGCGGGAAGCAATCCAAGCCTTTTGACCGACTGGTTTTGTCTGCAACGCTCGCTTATCATTCAAGCAATGGTACGTGCCGAGATAAAGAAGAAGTTGTCTGCCATCTGGTGTCATCCGTTTGCCGCCATCACCAACGGGCTGAGCCATGAACAACCCGTCCCATCCTTTGACGGCGGAGACAGGCATGACACTTGCGTTGAAATTGATATATTCGAAAATTTTGCCGACGACGAAGATACTTTTGCTGTACGAGAAAGCATGCTTCACCAGTACCGGAATGTGTACGCAAGTACAGGCTCGGGGACAACGGTAGAGATCTTGGATGATGAATTCAGCGCCGCGCAAGAAACTATGCACCACTTGGCAAACCAGAGTTATCCATTTAACGACGAGCATGCGGAAATCGATTGGATCTTGTGCCATGAAAAATCAACTTTTGGGATTCAAGAGCAGAATATTGGCATGGACATTTCACTTAATTTGCCCGAACATCTCGATACGCTCTTGGACTGCTGCATGCCGTCAAAATTACTGCGAAACCATATTTTGCCTATATTTTCCTTCCAACCTGATGCATCTTTCAACTTTCGAGCAATCATGATGCCACAACGACAATATTATTCCTTCCGAAGGGAAGCACAGATGGTGAGTCGCCTATGCGATATTCAGCCGGAAGGATTGGAATTCGATGAAGTTCACTGGACTCTTGGATTTTCAAACAGTACATTTGCGGGAGAGTTTTCTGAATCGCTTGTGCAAGCCCTCTACCTTTGTCCCACTATTCGTGGTATCTCATTTGCTCGAGATTCTGGCTTTAAACCGCTGGATGCTGTAGATGACATGGAGGGAGAAGGAGGGAGCGTTCTTCTTGCCAAGCTTGTTGGATCGGTACCTCCTTGGATCGATTATTTGACATTCAAGAATATTTTCAGTGATCGAGAAATAAGATCTCTGGTTGCTATTCTCGAAAGAATGGGCAAGTTGTCTGCTGCACAGGACTCTGACGATGAGCTGGACGCTGCTCGAGGGAGAGGACGATTCCGGAGTTTTGCTATCACACATTCTCCGCTAATTGCAGGGCAGGTTTGGCAGACATTTTTAGGCCTTTTGGGTCAGACTCAGCACCTTTCGAATCAATTGAAGCTGGCGCCTTTGTCTTCTTTGGTGGACCTTGATCTCAGTTTCAATGAGCTCGGAGATGAAGCATGTGCGCTAGTTTTGGAGCTCGCCCATAACGAGAAGTCAGGTTGCAAACTTGAACAGGTAGACTTGTCTGGGAATTGTATTGGAAAGGGGCAACATGTTATCAAGATCCTACGTGCCTATATTGACGAACATCGCTACATTCCTACCATTGAACGAAGGGGATGGGGATCTCAGCTGCATACTTTGAATCTTGCCTCTAATAGTCTTGGTGTGAGTAATGCAGGCGCCGAAATTATTTCCTGTTTGAAATTCAATGCTTTGGGACTCAAAGTATTGGACCTCGCTGACAATGGCATATACCATGGTGAAGATGATTATTATTTTAGCCAGGTTTTGAGCTCGGCGCTTGGGGAAAATACTAGACTGGTCCATCTGAATCTTTCCGGGAACAGGCTGAGCTCTAACATCATCGACGATACCCTAAAGAGACTCCTAAGTAACCCAGGATCGTCTCGACTCTGTTTCCTTGGGATCGAACGAAATTCTCCTCCCATTTCCCAATCCCAGATACAGTGTATTGAAAGCTTTTTGATGTCAACGCGAGTAGCTGTTTTAAAGCAGAACACGTCAAAAGCGCATTTGACTCAACAAGAAGACGACGACGACGATTGGATCTACGAGCTCAAGGTCGACAACAATGAGCCTCAATTGGTTAGGAAGTCCTCGCGAAAGAGCGTTGCCGTGCAACCCGCTACTCATGTTGCCGATACTACGAGCAGGGGATCTCGGGGTGAAAATATGATTACCGTCCTTTTCTCTGCCCCCTTGGTCTTTACCGATGACCAACGACAGTTGCGTCCATTCAAGAAACTTGACTTTGATATGGAACGAGAACTTATGTGGCAGTGTATGAAGGAGGCTGCTCGTGACATTGAGTTGTCATTCGACAATGCAACTCACGACCGTCTTCTTGCAGCTATGACAAAGCGATGTAGCTGTCTTCATTACTCAGGTCACGGGCATCAAATGTATCTGCCTTTTGAAGACGGTACAGGGGGGCCTAACTGGTTCAAAGTGGATGACATACGAAGTCTCATTTCCAGGGAAGGGGCAGCTCCTTTCAAGTTTGTTTTTGTTTCTGCATGCCACTCTGGGCTTGCGGGAGCAACGTTTGCCTCAGCCGGTGTGCCGCACGTCGTGTGCTGTCAGCAGGAATTCGAACTGAAAGATACAGCTGCTCTTGCCTTCACGCGCCAGTTTTATCTTTCATTGGCTGTTGGTCATACGGTAAGGGAGTCCTTTGAACAGGGCTGTCGTGCAGTCAGAGCTACTCCCAACCTCAAGGATGCCGAGAGTGAAATGAAAAAGTTTTTGCTTCTCCCCAAAGATGCCAACCATGACGTTCCTATTTTCAATGCTTCTTCTGTGCCGGAGTGGCCCATGGACAAGGGGTCCGCGCGCCACAATAGCACTCGCCGATCTCTACGTAAGAGCAAACACCGGACTCGGAGCATGTTTGGAATCGGTGCCAAGCAATCTGAGCTCAGTGTTCGCAACATGATGCAAGAAGACCCGTCACCTACTCCACCTCAATTCTTCTTGGGTCGCGAAGTTGACATGTATTTTGTTCTCAAATTAATCTTGACGAAACGATTGGTGAGTGTTGTTGGTGAATCTGGCATAGGACGATCTTCGATGGTCTGTGCAGTTTGTCATTATATAAATGAGAGAGCCAGCACCATTCTAGCCATTGAAAAGATGTACTTTGTCAAGGCTAAAAAGGGTCGCCAAGGCGGAAGCTGCCGTAGTCTGCTCGAGCAGCTCCAACGCAAGATCGTGGAGTCCGAGGCCGGCAAAGGCGAAGTCCCTGAACGTGGCGCCGACATGGAGGACATGTACGACTTTATTTGCACTTCGCTCAAAAACGAAAAGGCGTTACTCGTATTTGACCGCATGGAATTGCTTGGAGAAATTTCTGACGACGAAGCCAAAGGCAATGAGATGAAAGACTTTCTGATGTTTCTTGACACCATCTTCCGCGGCACGAAGAACGTTAGAGTCCTGTTGACTGGAAGGCGTCAACTGGGACGACCATCTCTGGGAGGCCAAGTCGAGTCTACCTACACTTTGGGACCTCTAAATTACGAGAATACTGTTCGCTTGTTTGCCAATTTGTGCCCCCACCTGCACACGGAAGGGGAGCGCTACAAACTCTACCAGCATTTAGTCGAGGACTACGGGCAAGCTTTGCTGCGACCTGTTGATGTTGGCTTGGACAGAAAGACCAAGGCGGTTTTTGCACTACTCGGCGATGGCGTTCCCTCCATGATTGAAAAGGCAGCTTATGAAATTACCGCCGAGCGACTTCAAGAGCTGGTCGCTGCCAATTAGAAACCCATAGCAATACGAGTCTGTTAAATAAATGATCTAGCTAATAGAGCCAACACTTCCATCGTCATGTCAAGTAATTATTTGTTTGACAAGTTCTTCCTGTTGTGAACCGTACCAAAATAATTTACTGAAGGATGAGGACGCACATTAACACTGAGTGAAAACTTTACGTAAAATGTGGCCGTTAAAGCATATCCGAACGAATCGTAAATCATTGGAATCCCTGCAACAGTTACTTTAGTAGGGGGCGGGTCTACTAGATTACTAGCTAGTAGTCGTCTACTACCAGCAGTACGGTACTAACAAACAATCACAAGAATCACACACTTCGCAGTGCGAATTCTTGAACTGAATTCATTTCTTTCAATAATTATTACTAGTACTAGTCTAGTAGTAGTAGTTCTCTTCACCTCGCTCCCAACTGACTTCAAGTTGCTGCACCATTCGAGGAGTACTACTCTAGCTAGTAGGGTCTAGCCGGAAACTCGAAATACAAGCTAGTCAATTCGAAAGACAAGTCAAAATCGAAATACAAGTCAAATTGACATCAGCATATATATCCTAGTATTAGTTAGGAGTAGTAAACAGTTCTCCGTTCTCCCCTACCCCTACCTACCGAAATAATAGCATCCGACCATGATTTCTGTCAACTCCGGCCACATGAAATTCTTGTTATTTTGTTCCTGTACGCTGACTCTGGGTTGTCTTTTGATGATCTACTGGTACCTCATTCAAATTGAAGTGAACAATACTTTGAATTTGCCAGCCGCGGAATCCGCGGGATCACACGAAAAGAAAACCAACAACAACAGCACCGACGGCAGCCTCGAAGCGGACAACGAGCCGAAGGACGTGGATGCCGGAGAAGAAGAGCGGCCCCGCCGTTACCGAATTACCAAACTCCGCAATATAACGCTTTTGATCATCGCCTGCTCGCTCAGTCTCTTGACGTATCTGTTGCTGGTTGTTAGCAATGCCAGTTTTTGGTTGAGTTTGCTGGGTGTGGCTTGTGTTCTGGGACTTGGATTGTGGCAGCAGATTACCGAAGAATTACGCCGACAACGTTTGGATCGCATTGCGGCAATCATTACCTTGATGTTCATGGCCGCTTCCTTCATGTCTCTCGCTACCTATGCTCGTCAAACCCTGGACGAGGGAGAAGTTTACCAAGGGCAAGCCCGAATCATTGGCTTTGATCTCCAAAATTACGACAACAATCAAGGTGATGTTACGCGTACTGATCTGGAAGTAGCTTGGGGAGGTGAATGGGGTTGTCCCATGGACAATGGAAAGCAGTGTACAGCTTTTGTTCAAGGCGCCATGTGTGAAGCGGAAAAGAAGAACGACGATGATGAAAAGAACAACAACAACAACAATAATGACAATCGCAAGAGATTGTTGAACGACAACAACAATGATGAAAACAACAATAATGATAATGGCAATGAAAATGACAATGAAAACGACAATGAAAATGATAACAACGGAGAGAATGGAGAAAACAATGATCAGGAAAACGAGGAGGAAGAAGAGAACGAAGAACTTGAGGAAGAAAATGAAGGTACGTACTTCAAAGTATAAGATTGTGAATTAACGTTTTGGCTACTGCTAACCATGAGCAATTCTTTTTATCCTCTTCTCGCAGAGTTGGAAGAAGAAGTTGAAGAAGAAGCAGAGGAGATAGAAGAGTACGAAGACTACACTGAGGAGCTTGAAGAAGCAGGTAAGTATTTTTGCAGTGAGCGCTTATTCTTTCTTAGTGCCTACCATTTTTTAATGGTTTTGCTCACGGATCTCTCTGCATATATATGTACGATCAACCATGGAACCCTATTTCCCCACCAAAATCAGTCGCTGAGGAGGCAGAATATACCTATTACTACGATGATGATTTAGTGTCTGACTCTTACTGGGACGAGATGGATTGGAGTTATGGTGGAAATGTATGGGGAGAGTATGCATGCTATGACTTGTTCGACTATGATATGAGTGGCAGTACCTACAATGCCGACGAAGCCCCTGGAAGCGACGATTGGCCGATGGTCAACATTTTTGGAAAGTGCAATACTTGCGATGCTTACATTGTGGATTACTACTCGACACAAGCCTTTCAAAAGAGACAAAGCTACCGCATTCAGGGCCGAAATTACTTGCTCCTTTCTTTTGTTGGTGTGGGTGTGACTGCCTTTTTGCATTTGAAACACCGAATGTATCCTTTGAAAGACTGCGAGCTGGAGCTCATGGCAAACGACGGAGGAGCCATGGCTTAAAAAAAGGAATGGATTTTCTATATTCTCAAGAGTTGCTCTTCTGTAGCAGATGCGAGCATGACCAGTTTTTAAAATCTTCATAGCTGAAACTTTCCACAATTCAAGTTTTTGATTTTTGTTAGCTACGAGTGCCACTTCTAGGGACTCTCAAACCATTCAACGTCGACTGTCCAGTGCCTTCTCTTGGCGGCTGGATACTGGTTGGAGTGAAATGCTGTGTTGAGCTCCGCGGCTAGTCGGAACAACTGGCTCTGGAAAGATCCAACTAGGTAGGTTGCTTCTTGCAAGACTGTTAGAGCTGCCAACGTCGATACGTCTTGTTCGTTGAACGGTTGCTCAGGTGCATGTCGGATAAACGTCCAATCGGGCCATTTCTCCTCGATTCTGTCCAGCGCATCCGTTCCATCAAAGACGAGATGAATTGTTTCCAGCATTGGTTCATGCTTTTTTCGAATCCTATTTGCGACGGCCATGTATCGGTTCATGCTTTGTGTGACTGTCGCGTTGCGGCCATATTTAGCGGCCAAATTCTTTTGCATTTGCTTCGACGAAGTCCAGTACACAGCAATGGAAGGTTGACGTAAAGACCGCAAATTAGTTGATGATGCATGCCACTGATTCCAAAGAAAATGAACCATTTGAGACCGCACCCAAAATCGACCCCATGCTCTCTCCATTTGTGGGACAACATCAATGAGATAGGATGACATTGGATACGGCCAGGACGGCATGTCCACGTTCCCTTCTGGCCCATAAAATTGTGCATGAAATAGAGAGTTTCCTTTTTCGACTACCACATCAGTAATGATCCCAAAGGCAGCAGAGGAAGAGTTCAAAATTCCATTTGCTCTGCTTTTGGAGGACACTTGGCCTTTCAAAGATTTTGCCACTGGAGCACAGTCGACAGTGAGCGCTGCTCCGAGGCAAGCGATACTCAAGAGCGATCCTTGCAAGTCCCATTGCGACATTTCGTACTTGGTGCAAGAACTGGAAGTATTTGTTAGTAGCTTCCAGTTATCTGCCAACACCATTACTCTGTCGGTAGCCACGGCTACTTGCAGTGACAGAGCCAAATATTGAAACTCGCGGGCAAATTGTTCCATGAAATTGGCTCCAACGGCAGATCGGCTTGGATGTACCGTCAACATGCGTTGGCACCTGTCAGGCTGTTGAAGATTATGGATATGCTCCTGGAAGCATGTGTGAGCTTGTTCTTGTCGTTGCAGCGTTGTATCTCGTAAGCCATTCTCGACAGGAACCGCCGTGAAAGAAGAAACAGACAAGGTCTCGTCTTGTTGTAAACCCGCCTGAAAGAACCCACAGATAAAGGACAGGATGCAAAATGCAGCCGTCCAGCGTAACTCCATAGTCCTTTACCTTGAATGCACCATTCTATGTTTTAAGTTATAGCATACTATTATTCATTCAGGCTCCAACTTTTTTCTGTGGTCTGTGGATAGTTCTCGACTGTAGTTTTCTTTGTTTGCTGTTCTTGCAATGATTGTTACTCTAATTATTAGTACTACCATACATGTCCAAAACATTAACTTTAAAAGTATCCGTGACTGGAATTCTGTTCCAATCCTGTTATTTTTACGGATAAAGGGCCAGACCGTCAAAATTAGTAAACAAGTAAGTGGGACCAACCGTACCTCACAAGGCACGCCAACTGAACAAATCTAAACCTTAGCTTCCAGCAGGCTACAAGAGTTATCCTCGTCAGGCATCAAGCAACCCGCCAACAAAGTTACCACAAGTAATATATAGATAAATATTGCAACCATGGCTGACGTTGAAGAACCCGTAGAAGATACACCCGTCGAGGAGACACCTCTCGAGGAGATACCCGCCGACGTAGAGGATGAGGACTTCGTCGCCGTGGGAGGAGCCACCGAGGTCAAGCTATTTGGCAAGTGGTCGTTCGATGATATCGAAGTCCGCGATATTTCTCTTGTTGTAAGTAGACATAATCAGTCATTATTGTGTGATCATGTATCCCCTTTTAGATTATCTCGTTTCTATGAGGATGAATTGATCTCGTCGAGTACAGAGCCGACAACTAGCTCGAACTGTGTGATCTCGGATCTCGGTCTCACGCCCGCTTTTTTATTTTATTTTACGATACAGGATTACATTGCTTGCAAGGGTGACCATGCCACTTACCTTCCCCACACTGCTGGACGATACCAAAAGAAGCGATTCCGCAAGGCATCGTGCCCCATTGTAGAGCGTCTTGCATGTTGCCTGATGAAGAAGGGACGTAACTCGGGTAAGAAGCTGATGGCCGTCCGAATTGTGCAACACACCATGGAAATCATCCACTTGTTGACGGACCAAAACCCCATTCAAGTGGTTGTTGATGCTATCATCAACTCTGGACCCCGTGAAGATTCCACTCGTGTTGGTGGAGCTGGTGTTGTCCGTCGCCAGGCCGTCGATATGTCCCCCTTCCGTCGGGTCAACTACGCCCTTTATTTGTTGGCCACTGGAGCCCGCGAGGCCTCCTTCCGAAACTTGAAAACCATGGCCGAGTGTTTGGCTGAAGAACTCATCAACGCTGCACGTGGATCTTCTAACTCCTACGCCATCAAGAAGAAGGATGAGATCGAACGTGTTTCCAAGTCCAATCGTTAAACAGCATTGATTTACCTAAACGACCGACGAGTGGTTCTAGATTGCTGGATAAATGTTGTAGGAAGCCTAAAACATCAACAAACATATTTTTATCTTCAACACAGATTCTGCTGTACAGTATCTGTATGTTTAAATGTAGACTAGTATGATCGAAGTGGACCTGAAGCTAGTCTTGACATACTCCAGGAGCGAGGAGTTTTGAAGTACTTCCACGTTCCGTTAAAAGTGGTTTGAGGTCTCTACACACCACGTCGGAATTGAAATGTCAGTGGAATCATAGAACGCTAAACAGAGTTTTCCTCTTGGATCGTGAATTACAAAAGTATGAGCAAGAAGTCACTACTCGTTTCGCCATGTTCAACCTAGCCTAACCTGCCCTGTTTTGCAAAATGGAAGCGACCAATACTCAATGCGACGAACCGCTGATCTCTAACTCAACTTTTCATAAAGAGAAGCCATTATTTTCTGCAATGAGGACGAAAAAGCTCCTGAACTCGACGATCTGTACGACTGTTTTTTTCATTCCACCACTGCTTTCTGCTTCGCGGCATGTTGATTCCCTCTCCGGCAATATCGTCTACACAATTGCCGTTGTCATCTTCTACGTTAGCTTTGTCGTCATTACCGCTCCCAACAAGATAAATAGAGCCGCCATGGGAAAATTTGGGCGTCTAGTCAATAGTAGTCCTGGCAATGACATTCAATTCAATGGTTCACCGTCTTGAAATTCGTCTTTGATGACCCACGAAAAGGGCCATATCGAGAGAGGGCACGATATTAAGGAACGGATCAGCCACAGCGGAGTCTACTTATCGTTTGAGTCACACAAGCACGGCTCTCTGATAGCAAGATTGTCGATATTCAAGGAAAGCGAAAAGCCAAACATGCCAGAAAAGCACTGGTCTTCTGCTACTATGTCTATAGCATTGCTTCTGTTGGCATGTGAGTCATTATGCTGCGGCAGGTTTCTTTTCTACCTCAGTGTTTGTATTTTATGCCCAAGTTTACTGTCATTATAGAACACTTGTAACGCATTTGCAGTTTGCGAAGATGCGGCTCGAAGTCGACTTAAGACTTTTCGCGGGCGTTTCAGCACAACAACTAACTAGTTATCACTTCAGCAGAGCGCACAGAAAACACACAGCGGAAAAGGACAAGGTTTCAGCCGCGCAACGAGCGAATAACGGAAACTTGTAGAGTTCTAGAACAACACCGTCAAGAGCGAGCTTTCTTTTGATGGTCAGGATCTATTTTCGATGAAAACGTCTAATTAGCCTTCTTTCAATTTTCGCCGAGGTCAAACAAGTAGAGTACGAAGTAGAGGAAGCGAAGTCGTCCCCGGCCGGCGACTTCAGTGCAGTTGCCAGAACATTGATAAGGCCAATCTTCCGAGTAAGTTTCACCATAATTCACCGTAGATGAAGCCAAACCGGCACAAGCAACGATGGAGTTGTCTATCGCTGAGGCTGACGATTCGGAAGTATGGCTGGTTTCGCCAGTTTATTTTCCTTTGCAACCAAATTGAAAGTAGGCGAAGCGCGTTCTACTAGCTAGACTCGCTAGAGTATCAAAAAATTACTAGCTACTGTAGTCTAGTAGGACTGGCTGGTGCCGTACCAGTAGTAGAGTACTAGAGTACCAGTACTCATTAGTAGCAACCACTCGTCAGCAGCCAACGGGGAGTACTACAGCACCATTAGTACTCGAGTAGAGTAGATTACTACCTAGTAGTAGTAGGTACGGGTATTATTCTCTAGTACAGTAGCTACTAGTAGTAGTAGTCTATTGAGTACTCCCTCCGTAAAGGAAAACATGCTGATGGAAGCCTACCTCGCCTGTGGCAGTTAAAAAAGCGTATGGTACATTTCTACAGGATTTCTACAGGGGACGTG